>Ga0222749_10001493_pt1 | contig 11873 bp, 7 predicted proteins | sample IncBWH2Mmetat_FD_197234 | JGI IMG/M metagenome (GOLD analysis project Ga0222749, IMG submission 197234) | Metatranscriptome of lab incubated forest soil microbial communities from Barre Woods Harvard Forest LTER site, Petersham... | ecosystem: Environmental > Terrestrial > Soil > Temperate...
GTGGACTCTGCGCGGCTCTCGGCCAGGTCAAACCAGACAGCCGGTACCAGAATTGTCTGATAGCACCAGAGCCGTGTTGGGCGGTCTGAATCAACCCGTCGAGATTCATTTCTACTCGCTGCTCGACTCCAGCGCGCCGCCAACCCTGGGGCCGTTTGCTCAGCACGTGAGCCAGTTGCTTTTGGCCTATCAGCAGCAAGCGAATGGGAAAATCGCGGTGACTCGCATTGACACTCAGACCAATGCCAATCCAAATGCAGCTCTCGCTGATGGGATCCAAGGATTCGCTTTGGACAAGGGAGAGGGCTGTTACCTCGGCATTGCCTTTTCATCGGCCGGCAAAAAGGAAGTCCTGCCGCGACTCTCACCGGAGTGGGAGCCGGCTTTGGAAGCCGATGTTTCGCGCGCAATCCAACACCTGACCCAAACCGCCCCAAGCGCAAAAGCCATACCCTCGGCCGCTCCTGGAGATGCGGCAACGCTGGGAGAAATCCGCCAGCGCATTGCTAATATCGATTCGGTGTCGTTGGAGGAAGGCATTCGGATTCTGCGTGAAGACGCGATCAAGGAATTCTCGACGGCAGCCGGGGAGATGCAGGCCCGGGTGCAGGAGGCTCAAGTTCGCCTGGTGCAAGCCAGGAACAGCGGCTCGCCGGCTGAACAGGATGCCGCAATGAAAAACCTCCAAACGGTCCAAGCCGAACAAGCGCGGCGCCTCAAAGAAATTGCGGCAAACTCGGAAGCCCGCCTCGAGGCGTTCAAGCAGCTCAAATCCGGCGCCAAATGACCGCGGCCTGCAACCGGTGATACGTTAAAAACGTTAAAACGTGAAGCGATAATTCCGGAAGAAGACTTGGAGCGTGTTTGAAAAACCCTCGGTGCAACCGCCCTCCTCTTCCTCTTCCTCTTCCTCTTGCTTCTTGAAGAGGAAGAGGCGCCCACTTGAATTCCCAAACACCCTCTTGCGTAGTTACACAAAAAAACCCTCCGCATTGCTGCGGAGGGTTAGTGTGCTAACCAACACTTAACCGGTCCCGTTAGGGTGTGTGGACGACACGGAAGAACTGTTGAGAGTTTCCGCGCGTGGGAGTGACATAGCTAATCGGATTACCGGTGCCCTGGATAGGAGCGCCAATGTTCGACCAGGTCTCACTCAGGGAGGAGATGGCCTGGATTTGGTAGGTCTTGCCCACTTCCGTATTGAAGGCGACCTCGGCGGCGGTAAAGATCGCAATCGAGTTGGTGGCGCTTGGATCGACGACCGGGTTCACGAGATTCTTGCCATTGGCCCAGACGACGCCCCCGGGCATGCTGGTCCCGGCAATCGTCGGATCCAGACCCAGCGCGTATTTCAGCCAGTTCGGCAGGCCGTCACCCGTTGGGTTGGCATTTGCGGTCCCGCTGGCGTTAGTGAGCGAACCGAAGTATTTGATGACCCACCAATCGGGCAGACCACCGGGCGCTGAGACCCCGGTCAAGTCGGCAATTGAGGCCCGCAGCAGACCGGTCGCAAACGGAGCATTGTGAACACCTTTGCTGCCGTCGTTGTTGACAAACTGCCAATTATAGGCGGCGTTGAGGAACTTCGTGGGCCAGTTAGTCCTGGTCGAGGGACTCTTCACCAAACCATCCGCCACATAATTCCCGTTCGCGACATAGGCCGAATTGGGCAACAAAGTGGACAGTGTGTCGAGCAGGTGCTGCACTTCGGTCTGCACGCCTTCGATCACGCCGTCTCCGTTATAATCCTGAACCGGCATATCGAAGCTGTTGATGGGGCCATGGCACTGGACGCAGGCGTCAACCTTATCCACGGTGTTGGTGACTCCGTTGGTCGAGACCGTGGTATAACTCATATGGAAGGTATGTCCTCCCGCTTGCAGGAAGGATGGATCTGTGGGTGCGGCGGTGGCCTGCATATGACAACCGACGCACAAATTGGTGACGGTATATCGATGGGCGGAACTCGGGAGGGTCTGGCCGTAGGTGATGGCGTTGATCCCTTCAATCATGTCGCCTTGCGGGCTGTCATGCACGCCAAAGCTTGAGCCGCCAAACCAGGTAGGCGCCCCCTTCTGATAGTTGGCGACATTTGTGGCCGCTGCGCCATTGCGGGTGTGATGGCACTCCAGACACAGGCTGCCTTCGCCGGCATTGGTCACCACGGTGCCGTCGGGCATCGTCACGTTGCCCAAAATTCGCAGAAGATGCGGGTTGTTGGTGGGGCTGGTCAGGCCATGAGGCTCGTGGCACGTCTGACAGCCAAGGGCTGCGTAGGTCGTGTTGGTGCTCGACCAACCTTGTATCCGGGCAAGGAACCCGAGAGACGTATGGCAGGCTACGCAAGCGGTGCGGTTCGGTCCGGTCGGAACCCGACTCGCCAGGGCGTGCTTCGAGGTGTACCACTCGGTCCCTTTAATGTGGTGGGTGGGGGCGTCATGGCATTGATTGCAGTCTCCCGAAGAAACCGTAACCGACAGCCGTGGCCAATTCGAGACGTTGGTGTTGCCCAGCGCGTAGGCGTGTTCACTGCCGGGTCCGTGGCAATTCTCGCATTGGATATTGGCGAGATTTTTCAACGCGGGCGGCATCGAGGCCCAGTTGCCATTGGTCAGTACCGTCGGAAAAGCCCATCCGTTCTGCGTAGCCACATCGTCGAAACCGCCGTCGACGGCATTGGTTGCGGTGTCATAGCCGACTGTGTGACATTGCAGGCAGGACTGGCTGTAATGCCCCAGAAGACCGTCTATGCCTTCTGTGAAGATTTGCGAGTGTTTTGTGGTTTGCCATGATTGCACCATATCCTGGGCGACGAGTCCGCCGCTATGGCAAAGGGCGCAAGTGTTGACGCCTACGTAGGTGGCGGCAGTAATGTTGAAGGTGACGTTGGTCGTTCCTTCCGTCGCTGTGGTGATCGTGGCCACCACTGTATATTGGCCAGTCACGTCCGTGCGCAGGAGCATCCGGCCCGCCACCTGAAAGGCCGGGCGGTCACCGGGTTCATAGATCGGCACGTTGGTGCCCAAGGGGCTGCTCTGGAGTGCGGCGGCCGAGCCGATGGGCTGATTTGTCAGGACCCAGCTCACTCCCGTAATATCGGCCGCAGGGACGGCGCTGTTGATCTGCGCTTCGAGATAGATCGGCGTGCCGACACCGGCCGTGGACAGCCCACCCGAGACCTCGAGGCTGGCGGGAAGCGAGTAAGAGATTTTGTCTCCCGGGGTGAGAGGCCGGGCGATGACCTGTCCCTGGAGGGCAGGCGTGGCCGCCCTCGCCGAGGCGGCGGCCAGGGTAAGCAGCCCGACCGCTGCCAGGCAGCTCGGAGCTGTTGTGATGAGAGTTTTTATTTTCATATTTACTTTGGGGCAGTCCTGAGTTTCACGGTCACGCGCGCTGCGCTTGGTTTAGTTCTGAGCCGCACGTGGCAAAGGAGGTGCCGCCACGTGTTCAAACGCCCCATCGGTTCGATGCGGCGTTTCCAACGAAAGCGACTCGGCCGCCAATCGGCGGCGGGCGCTCCCGTGGAAATCTATAATTGGACAGGCTGTCATGCCTTGGGTTTGGTACGGCTGGGGGATCGCCTTCATGGTCATCAGCTTTGGCAGGTAACGACCTCGCCCAGCATCCAGGAAGCCCCCGAGGCACTCGAAGCCGTGGCATGCCTGACCGGCTGCGGAGCCAACCGCAGCATCAACGCGGACGCACGTTCGGCAATAATGTCCTGGCAGCGTGCCAGCTCCTGCTCGCGCAACCGCACGTTTTCGCGCACGATGGCCTCCAAATGGTCCACGTTGTAGAGGTACACATTGGCCAGTTCCTGAACGTCGGAGTCGATGTCCCGTGGCACGGCAATGTCCACCAGGAACAAAGGCCGATTCCTTCGCAAGGGCATGATCGCCGCCAAGTCGTCGCGATTCAAAATGGTGTGAGGGCACCCGGTCGAACTCACCACGATGTCCGCTTCCTTGAGAGCGCTCGGCAGTTGGTCGAACTCAATCGCTCGCCCCCCAAATTCACCGGCCAGATTGACCGCGCGTTCGAAAGAGCGATTCACCACCAGCACAGCTTTGGCCGCCTTCTTGGCCAGATGCCGAATGCAGGCTTCGCCCATTTTGCCGGCCCCAATGATCATCACCGTCCGACCGGAGAGGTCTCGATCAAAAATGCGTTCCGCCAACTCCACGGCCACGCTGCCCACTGAAGTCGAGCCACGCCCAATGCCGGTTTGGGTGCGGATCTCCTTGGCCGTTTGGAGGGCGGTTTGAAAAAGCCGGTTCGTCACACGCCCGGTCAACCGCGCTTCCTGCGCCGCCTGGTAAGCCTGCTTGATTTGCCCGGTGATTTCCGTCTCGCCGATGACCATTGAATCCAGACCGCTGGCGACGGAGAACAGGTGCGCGACAGCCTCGACACCTTCTTTGACGTAGAGGTAACTTGAAAAATCCACATCCCGGCCGGCCAATTCCTGAAACAGAACGTTGGCCCGACTCCCCAGCCGCGGACCTACTCCATAGATTTCGACGCGGTTACAGGTCGATACCAGAACCACTTCCTCGAGGTTGCCCCGCACCTTGAGCCGGCAGCCATAACAGCGCACCCGGCCGGCGGGCACTGCCAATTGTTCGCGCACCGCGACAGGAGCGGTCTTGTAGCTAAGTCCGGCGACAAAGAGGTTCATGAGAAGAAGGTGGAGTCCGACTGACGGGTGAAATCGAGCCAGTGAGTTCGGCTCACCCTGGAGGCTTGCCGGCGACTGCGCATTCTCTTTTCTTGCGATTCGCACATCAGATTAATGCCGGAGTGAGCGAAAGCGGCCGCGGCGCGGGTTCCGAGGGCCTTCCGGCCGCCCGGGCAGGGGCTCCGACGAGACGGGAGAGCCGCCACCGAGAAATGGCAACTACCGTTTGCGGGAGCGCCGCTTGGTTTGTGCTCACATTTTGCAATCGGTTTCACTAATTCATCTGATGGTTTCTAATGTGCGCTTCTAAAGCTAAACAATAGGGGTTTAGCTGCTCGTCCTCCCTTGCCAATTGCTTTACATTTATTGCAGAACCAGAGCAACCAATGCACAATCACACCTAATTGTTGCATAGATGATATATTTTAGTTGCTAATTGTGTGCTGGGCGCCTGCAGGCCTGAGCCCCGAGCGAATCGACGCCACAGCGGGGATTCGGCAGCGGGCCCGTCAGTGCGGGTTCACCTTCTTTAGCTCTTACCAAAGCAATCCCGGCTCGGCAGTGAGCGCCGCAGAACGCACGGGTACGAAAGAAGTTCCCACATCCCAACGCTCCGCACGCTTGCCGACTGCAAGTCGGCGATACAGCAGACCAGAGGTCTGCGCTACCGGCCAGGACCTACATACGGACTTTGCCGTTGCGCCAAGATCCCGTTGGTCTAGCATAGCGCAGGGCCGGCAGCGCAAATCCGCTGGAAGGATCGGAGGGTTCTGCGCTTAGGCTCCCGCAGCACAGCATGAACCTCAGCTCCAGGCAAAAGCGAACGATTTTGGGTTGTCTCCTGCTGTGCGCGCTCGCATTCCCGACTTTTTGGAAGGTTGCGCAGAACGGCTTCATCAACTACGACGACCCGGATTATGTAACCAAAAATCCCCACGTGCTGACGGGGCTCACCGGGGCCAACGTAATATGGGCTTTCTCCACCACGGGATCATTCTATTGGCAGCCGCTGACGTGGCTGTCACACATGCTGGATGTGCAGCTATTCGGGCTGAACCCTCGTTGGCATCATCTGGTCAGTCTGCTGCTGCACACGGCCAATACCGTGGTTCTGTTTCTGCTGCTCCAGCGCGTGACGGGCGCAATGTGGCGAAGCCTGTTTGTCGCGGCGTTCTTTGCCGTCCATCCGCTTCACGTCGAGTCTGTCGCCTGGGTCGCGGAGCGCAAGGACGTGCTGAGCACGTTGCTGTTCTTGCTTACCATTTGGGCCTATACCAGGTATGCCGAAGAGCGCGAGGGCGGCGCTGGCCATCCGGAGGCCTGGCCTGCTCCTTCCGGGGCGAAGGTGGCTGAAGAGACCGCGCCGTCACCGTTTGATCGGACACCCGCCCCTCCTCACCAAACTGGCCCGGCTGGCGCCAGTCGCAGAGCGCAGTCCTGTTACGTTGCTGCGCTCACGCTCTATGCGCTGGGCCTGATGTGCAAACCGATGCTCGTCACCGTGCCTTTTGCTCTCCTCCTCCTTGACTATTGGCCGCTGCGTCGTTTTAACCGATCGGAGGCACGAAAAACGACGATTTTAGCTCAGTTGGTTTGGGAGAAAGCACCTTTTCTTGGCCTCGCTGCCATCGCCTGCCTGGTGACCCTCCTGGCAACAGCCAAGAGCCATGCCATGGTTGGCGGCCTCCCCTTCGATCTTCGCGTTTCAAATGCAATCGCTGCCTACCTGCAGTACCTCGGAAAGATGATTTGGCCGGCACATCTTGCGGCCTTTTACCCCCACCCCGACACACGTTATTTCGCGCCTCACAACGAGCTTCTTTATCCCGCTTCCGAGCAATGGCCCGCCTGGCAAATTGTTGCGGCCGCTCTTCTTCTAAGTTCGCTTTCAGCTCTAGTCTTTCTTAGGCGACGGTCCGAACCGTGGCTTTTCACCGGGTGGTATTGGTATCTGGTCACTCTCGTGCCTGTAATCGGCCTGGTTCAGGCCGGCATGCAGGGAATGGCCGACCGCTTTACCTACATTCCACTGGTGGGGATCTTTTTAGCTCTCGCCTGGAGCGCGACTGAGCTGTCGCGAGGCCGCCGATTCGTCCGGAGTTGTTTTGTTGGCGGAAGCATCGTCCTGTTGGCAGGGGCCGTCCTGGTAACTCGAGAGCAGGTCTCCTACTGGCACGACGATCGAACTCTCTTTTCGCATGCATTGGCCGTCACCTCCCGCAATCCAGTGGCCGAATGGATGATCGGATCACAATACGCCGCACAAGGAGAACTTGGGCTGGCCCAGAGCCATTTTCGACTCGCGCTGGCTGCTGATCCCTACCAGGTCGAAGCTCGTTCGGCGCTTGGCTCGCTTTTCGAATTGGAGGGCAGGACGGAGTTGGCCACCAACGAGTACCGAATGAGTCTGCGGATGAAGCCGGGCGACGAGTTCGCGAGGGTGCATTTGGCAGGTCTATTGCGAAAGTTGGGAAGGCCGCAGGAGGCGCTGGCAGAATACGAGGAAGCAGCCCGTTGGAATCCGGATAGTGTGGAGGCCAATTATCAGGCCGGAGCGCTGTTGCTGGACGCCGGCGATCTGGTACGGGCCGCGAGCTACCTCGAAACAACGCTGCGATTGAAACCGGACCATGCCGACGCGCTATTGTGCTTGTCGGATCTGCGCAGCCAACAGGGTCGCTCGGTTGAGGCGCTGGCCGCTCTGCGTGAGGTGGTGAGGCTTTACCCGACTAACTTCGAGTTGCGTGTCAATTTAGGCAGTATGCTTTGGAAGGCTGGCCTGCGGCAGGAGGCGCTGACAGAGTATCGTGAGGCGTTGCGCTTGAGCCCTTCTCATCCGATGATCCATTATGATCTGGGCACGGCCTTGTTCGCCCAAGGGCAGTTGGTCGAGGCGGACAAAGAGTTGAGCGAAGCTGTTCGCCTTAAGCCGGACTACCTCGAGGCGGCTACGGACTTGGGCCGCGTTTTGACTGCGGAGGGCAAATTCCAAGAGGCTCAAGCGGCGTTCCGGCGCGCCCAGCAACTCTCAGCAACCAATCGCCCGGCCCAGTCCTATCACCTCAAATAGAGCAGCCTCGGCTTTGCGGGCGTCAAATCAGGTCGTCTCCCCCGATTTGGCCGGAGAGCTCGCATAGCGCGCGATAATAATCTTCTTTCGATAAGCCTAGCGCCAGCGAACCAAAGGTTTCGGCATCATCCGCTGTTGCCGATTCACCATAATTGATGAGCACCAGCTGGTGGAGAACCAAATAGGGCACGCGGCCCAGTTCCTTGGCGTAAAATGGATGGATATAGATGATGAAACCTTGCTCGCGGCTGGGGCCCTTGGGAACCGGGTGGGCAAACTCGCCCGGTAGAAGCGGCTCTGAATCAAACCGGATTTCACACGGGAAGGGTGCGCAGTCACGATCCTCTAATAGCTTTTGGAGCTGGTTCCAGCCAATCTCGGGGCCATACTTCTGCCGAATAGCGGTGGCTTTGGCCATGATTTCAGCGCTAAGGCTCTCGCGAACATCTTCGGCTTTGCATTGCCTGGCCATGGGGACTCGCATCAACATAGCACGAAATCAAAGTAAACGAAATAATCTCTTTCCAGCGGCTGTCATAGCTCGACACTACGGCCTGCTCCGGCCATGGCTTGTCAGTTCTTGCCGAAGATTTGATTTTTCTTGCTAGGGTAACGACCCCATTGTTTGCCGCGTGTTATACGCCACAAGATGCCATATTATTCGGGAAGGACGCTATTTATGGCTGCCAAATCACTGGACCGACCGATCCACGAACAAGGAATTAAACGAGTTCTACGCCACCGCGAATCCAAGGCCTACTTCAAGTCCGGCGGCTGGACGCCCAACGCCGAGGAGGCCGATAACTTTTCCGACGTCGTGCAGGTTGCCAAAACGTGCGTGCGATACGGCTTGAATGATGTCGAACTGGCTTTGCGCTACGAGGCTGCGACCGGCGACGTTTTTTGCACGCCGATCCGCTGACGTCGCGCGGGGGCTTTGTAGAACGGCTCGGAATCGGCTGGACGAGTCGCGCTAGCTTAGCTAAAGCCTGTTGCAAAGGTATGCCACCGTCGAAATCCGAAGGCCGAAATCCGAAAAACGGTAGCTTCAATTCGGGCTTCGGATTTCGGCCTTCTTTCGGCCTTCGGTCCTTCGGCCTTCGGATTTCGAGTGCGGCATACTTTTGCAACAGGGTTTAGCTAAGCTAGCGACGAATCGATGTGGATGAACGGTTGTTCCCCGAAGCGTGCGCGGGCGGCCCGGGTTGTCGTTGCAGCGGTTCCTGCGACACAGCTTCCAGGGGATGTTCTTCCTGCTGCCAGTGGTTGGAAACTTTTCCGCTCCAACAAGCCCAGTTTAAGGGATACACATCAGGGTCGAAAATGACGTGATACAAATGCCAAACGATAATCGCCAGGCAGGCGAGGATCGCTTCGTAATAATGGATGGTTACGGCAACGTCCACAGCCCAACGAGGAACAAATCGGGTCACGTCCATCTTGAACCAGATCATCAAGCCGGTAACACCCATAATTATCGTGCCCCAAATGACAGCCCAATATTCCATTTTTTCGGCGTAACCGAATCGCCCGATTTTGGCCTTCTTTTCGGTCAGCCCGGCCAGATAGCGCGCGTTTTGGGCCAGGTCGCACGCATCCTTTTTGAGCGGAAGAAGATCCCGGACGAGCCGGCGCCCATCCGGCTTTCTGAGGATATAAAACAAATGATAGACGCCGGCGGCTAACAGGATGACACCAGCGATGCGGTGACTCCAGCGGCGGAACATTTCGTTGGACCCGAGCAGCCTGGCGACCCAGGAATCGGGGAATTTCAACGCGAAACCCGTGATGGCCAGAAAGATGAAACTACCGGCCAGGACCAAATGCTGCATGCGTTGAGAAAGGTTCATCCGGACAATGCTCAGATTGGCGGTGCGGTAACGCGCGGCGAGTTTTTTGCCAAACAGCGCGAGGTTATGCAGCAGCATGAATCCGATCGTGCCGACAATGAGCGCCAGGTAGATCCGACGCACCCACCAATTGACCTTTGTCCCCACTCCATCGCCGCTGGTAGCGCTGGCAACGTCCACATGAACCTTGCTTTGGGCGAAGTTCTCCGTCGCACCCGGATGACATTGGCCACACGTGGCAACCAGGTTGGTCGAATAGACAGTTGAACGCGGATCAGTCGACGGCAGGATTTTATGGACCCCGTGACAACTCGCGCAGTTGGCGGCGAGCGTTGAGCCGTACTGGGCTGCCAGGCCGTGATAGCTCTCGAAGAATGTCTTTACGCGATCGGCCGGCAGATTGTACTTGGTGTTGAGCCGTTCGGAGGCATGGCAATGACTGCAAACCTCCGTCGAAATCTTCAGCGGCGAACTGCTTTTGAGTGCTACGATTTTGTGTTCGGAGTGACAATCGGTGCAGGTGGGGGCATCCCGGTGGCCGGCGGCGACAGCCTTGCCGTGAACGCTCTCAGTCACGTCTTTGGCCGCCTGCTCGTGGCAGGAGCCGCAGGTTTGCGCCAGCCGCGAAAAATGAAGGGGCGATTCGGGCGAGCTCGGTGGCAGGATGGTGTGTCCGTCGTGGCAATCGCTGCACGTGGCCGAGTTCCTCTCCCCGCGGGTCAGAGCCAGCCCGTGAACACTTGCCCCATAGCTTTCGGACTGCTTCTGGTGGCACTTGGCGCAGTTGGGTGGTTTGGCCGCCACGTTGTCGTCGGGGTGCTTGCTCGTGATGTCGCCGTGGCAGCTGGCGCAACTATTCGTCTTATGAACAGAGGCGGCGAGCTTGGCGTCCTCAACAAACATGGAGATGCCCTTGCCCGCAGCGTTCGTCCGGTAGAGCGTTTTGTCCGCATGACAGTCCATGCAGGCGCTGTTTTTGATCTCTTCGGCGCCGGCGGCGGGCACCGAGTACACGCCTACGATGCTGGGCAATGCCAGATACCTAACGAGGGTGATAACGATGACAAAGAGCGAAGCAAAGCTCCGCCAAACATCCCGGGCGGAACTTATCGCGAAGCGTTTGGAGTGCACCCCGGCTTGCCGGCGCTTTGGAGCGGCGACGCGCACCTCTAAAGCGGGAGCAAGCTCCGCGCACTCCAAACGCTTCGCGACGATCGGTGGCGAACTTTTCATATCCGCAAGGCTTTGGGGATGATGGCCAAATTGCTCTACATTGGTTGGCGATTACTTTCCCTTTTTTGCAGAGTTAATGCGTTAAGCGTGTGACCATGGCGTAGAGGATCAGAATCAACAGCAAGACGCCCAGGCCGAAAAAGAAGTAGCCGAAGCATCGGGCGATACTCCGCCAGCGCAGCCACTCGTCGCGCACTCGGAAATCATCCAGGCGGCCCTCGGCCACGAGGCGTTCGTACCAGCGCCTGCGCTCGTGCAGCATTTCGTTCTTCGAAACGCGTCCGGAAAAGATCACTGTATCCATGGGAAATTTCTCGATTCGGAAGTGCGTGTTGAAAAAGTGGATGGAGAAGATGAAACCCGCAGCTAACAATGCTTCGTCCGAATGAATGATGAGCGCAATATTGATCGCCCAACCCGGCAGGAACCGGGTGAAGAACGTCGGGAACCAGAGGATTAAGCCCGACGAACCGATGATTAGGACTCCCCAAAACACGGCGAAATAATCGAACTTCTCCCAATAGGTCCAGCGATCAAACTGGGGCCGTGGCCCGCGGCCAAAAAACCATTTATTATGCGCGACAAAATCGCGCCAGTCCTGGAGCGTGGGCATCATGGAATCGGGACCAAACACGGTTTTCCAAAGGCGCTTGAGGCTGAGTTTGCCATTTTGGGGATCCCGTACGGTTAGCCTGCCTTTCCAGGACCGGCCTATGAGCGAAGCGATGTGCAGGCCGAAATAGAGAAACGTCACGATGGCGCCGAGGCGATGCAGCGCCCTGGCCGTTTCGGCCCCGCCGATAATATTGAACAAGGTCTTGGCCCAGGACGTGTAGTAGAACTTCAGCGGCATGCCGGTAATGACCAGCAGCAGAAAGCTGGTAACGACGAGGAAATGCAGAAAGCGTTCAAATGGGGCGAAGCGGGTAAACCATTCTCCCCCGCTCTGAGTGCTGACCTTGGCTTCCCGGAAGGTCTTTGAATCGTGGAGGTACAGGTAACCGGCGCGGAACAGCCAGGAGCCGGTGTGGGCTCCAAAAAA
>Ga0222749_10001495_pt1 | contig 11866 bp, 8 predicted proteins | sample IncBWH2Mmetat_FD_197234 | JGI IMG/M metagenome (GOLD analysis project Ga0222749, IMG submission 197234) | Metatranscriptome of lab incubated forest soil microbial communities from Barre Woods Harvard Forest LTER site, Petersham... | ecosystem: Environmental > Terrestrial > Soil > Temperate...
CGTCACCGAGGTGCTCGACGATGGCCCCATCATTGAGCAGGACGTCGTGCGCGTATCGCATCGCGATACGGTCGAAGACCTCATCCGCAAAGGGCGCGACCTGGAGAAGGTTGTGCTTTCGCGCGCGGTGCGGTGGCATGTGGAGAACCGGGTCCTGGTGTACGGAAATAAGACTGTTGTCTTTTAACGCCGTAGCGTCCTCAGGGGCTGAAGCACACGCTGATTCGACATCCCCTACCGGCGGCCCTGGAAGGGCCGCTCTTCCACGCGGTGCACGCGTTTGTAGTTTTTCCGCAACCTCTTGAAGTCGCGCCAATCAAAACCGCGATGATGAAATTTCATTCTCAATGAATTCTCTGACGTATCACGCCCACGCGGAAGGTCATGCACTTCCGGAGCAGACTTTCACGGCGTGAGAGTCTCGCTCCGGTGGTAACTTGCACCAGAAGTAACTTATCGTTTTAACTAAGACATTAGTAAAGTTTGAGAAGGGAACTCTTGCTCTCGGGGGCACGTTTGGCCGAAGATCTTCGGTTTGAATTAGCCATTCTGGCGACGGTCCAGGGCTTTTACCAGAAGCTCATGCGCGACGCGCTCGGCGGGGAGGTCCCCATTCCGAGCGGTCTCGACGAGGACGCGCTGCGCCATTCCGAGCGCGAACTTACGACTACGCTTTCGCGGATGTACCGCTGGCTGCACCTGCTGGATATGGCGATTACGCCGGCCATGGTGCGGCAGGCGCTGACTCCGGAAACGGATTCTGAAGTGGCCGAAGCGCTGCTGCGCTATTTCGTGCGGCGCCGCGAACCCAGCGACGTGAACCGCGACAAAACCGACCTGATCGCGACTTTCTTGTACCGCCATCCGCGGGTTCCGGGGCAATGGGAGCAGACCGGCTACGGGCTCGATGGTGCCTTGCCGCTCTCGCCTTTTGAAATCGCGTTGATTGAAATCCTCGCAGACTCGGACGTGCCCTCGCTGCCGGAAGAGCATGTGCAACTGCTCCGGCGGTTCGATCCGTTGCGCGACGAGATCGCGCGTTTTCGCGACTTCAATACGCTGATCGATTCCGGCGTGATTGGGCGCGTGCGGGAACTGAAGCAGTGGCTGGATGCGTCGTTTTATCATCCCGGCGTGCTGGCGACGGTTTCCGCCCACAACGCATTCTTCGGCAAAAAGTTTGACGAGTTGTTCGTGAAGGCGCTGACCGAGATTAAGACCTTCGGGCAGGCACTGGAAGAAATGGGCGGAACCATTCTGACCACGGTCGATGGCGTGGAAGTCACGGTGGATCACGTGGCGGCGATTCAGGAGAAGCAACTGCTGGAGGCGGACTACGGCAGCACGTTGGAGAAATTCCGCCGGGTATCGAAATTGAAAAAGGAACTGGACCGTCGTCCGCCGATCCGGCGGTCGCTGCTCACGCCGGCGGCGCAAACATCGCGCGCAGCAGGCGGCGCGGGCGCCGCGCCCAGAGCGGCCAAAGCCGCTGCCGCAAAGGTTCCTGCAGCCGAAGTGCCGGTGTTTCAACCGCCCGCCATTACGGCGCATCAGCTCTCGGCCGAGGAGGGCAAACTACGGCGGGTGGAGGAATCGATTCGGGTGTTTGTGCGGGTTGCCGATCCGAAATACCGCCAGGTCGTGCCCATGCGCTTCTTCAACCTGACGCTGACCACGCCGGAAGCCGACGCGTACAGCGCTTCGTTCCTGGAAGAAAAAAGTCAGCGCGCCGATGTGGCCCGCACCCTGATCCGGATGGTGTCGATTTCGGCGCGCATCAGCACCGAGTTGGAGGAACTGAAGCGCAGCCAGAAAATGTCTTCGCTGTGGAAACTGCATGCGGACTCCGTCGTGGTGCTGCTGGATATGGCCAGCACGACCTCCGAGGATGCGGGCGGCGTTCGCAGGACGGCCGAGGAGAGCGGCGCGAGCGAGGCGGCCCAGGCAATCCACGGGTCCGCGCAAAAGCTGCGCAACCATGCCGACGTTGCGGTGAAGACGCTCGCCAACGTGAGCTAGGCGGAATCTCTCAGCTTTCAGACCCAGTTATCGGACCCAGTTGTCAGTGCTCGGTCCTCCGGCGCTAGGGCGTGCGTACCCTTCGCGCAACTTCGTTTCCCAACAATACGAAATGTGCAATATTCCAGGTGTAAACCGTGTCGGCCTTGGCTTTGGCGGCGCAGGCGGCTATTAGCGCGTCGTAAACCGCCCCTCCTATAATCCCCATCCCGGCGATGCGGTTGATAGCGGCGAAATACTCATCACCGTCAAGCCATACCAACGTGAGTCTGTGCTCAACTTCTTGCACGAGCAGAGCCGCGGACTCAGCGCTCAGGCGTTGTTTTCCTGGATATCTGGTGAGCGTCGAGTACACTTCGGCGAGGCTGTGAGCGGCGCAAGCGGCATTCTTACGACTCGCGGCGGCGAACGCAGCGAAGCTACGAGCATGGTGTACGTGATCCGGCAAAAGTGCCGGTACCAGGACGGAACTGTCGAAGAACCATCTCACCGCCGCCTCTTCCGTCGAGAGACTCGCACCGGACCATTGCCCAGAAAGCTAAGTTCGCGTTCTCGGCGAATCTGCCGCAGTATCCCATCCGTGGCTTCGGCCGAAATCGGCTCGCCGGTGCTGAAAACCCAGATGCCTTGTTTCTTGCGCAGTCCGGATTCTCCCCTGCGTGGACGAAGCACAATGCGGTCTTCCGAGCTTTCCAGTTCCAGAGAATCTCCCGCTCGAAGTTGCATTTCATCGCGCACCGGCTTCGGCAAGACGACCCGCCCGGCCTTGTCCACGGTTAGTGTGGTATTCATAATGGCATTATACCATTTCATTTGCCATCCAGAATGGCATTCGATGATCACGCCGCCGTCGCGCCCTTTCGACTGCAGACCGCCGGCCTCAGAAAAAGAAAAGACGGGCGATTTTCGCCCGTCTTTGGTTTGCTGAAAGCTGATAGCTGAAAGCTGACAGCTCAGTTGATGTCGAACTGCTGCTGATGCACGGCGGGATCGCTCTTCACGATGATGGTGCGCTTGGTCATTTCTTCCATCTCGTTCAGCAAGCGGCCATTGTTGCCCTTCAATTCTTTGGCCACGTCCGGATGCACGCGCAGCATGACGTCTTCGTGCTCGAGATGCTTCGCGATCTTGCGCATCTCCACATAAATCTCGTTGCAAACTGTGGTCACCGACTTCACATATCCGGTCGACTCGCAGTACGGGCAGGGCGCTCCGATGGTGCGTTCGAGCGACTGCTTAACGCGCTTGCGGGTGATGGCGACCAGTCCAAAGTCGTTAAACTGCAGGGTTTTTGAGGGCGCGCGGTCGTGGCGGAGTTCCTCCTCCAGGGCCTGCATCACGCGCTGGCGGTTGCGGCGTTCATCCATGTCGATGAAGTCGATGATGATGATGCCGCCCAGATCCCGCAGCCGGATCTGGCGGACGATTTCCTTGATCGCGTCCACGTTAGTTTTGACGATCGTGTCTTCGAGACGCGCCGTCTTGCCAACGTATTTGCCGGTGTTGATGTCGATGGCGACCAGCGCTTCGGTCTGGTTGATGACGATGTAGCCGCCACTCTTGAGCCAGACTTTCGACTTGAGCGCCTTGTTCATTTCTTCGGCGAGGCCAAATTGTTCGAACAGCGGCGTTTCCTTGGTGTAGAGCTTCACGCGCTTGACCATTTGGGGCTGAAAGCGGTTGAAGAAGCGCAGCACGCGCTCGTATTCCGGCTCGGTGTCGACCCAGATCACGCTGAAATCTGACGTGACCTGGTCGCGGAGCACGCGCTCGACCACGTTGAGATCGTGGTAAATCAACGCGGGCGGCTTCGAACTCTCGGCGCGATTTTTGATGTCCTGCCACAAGCCCTTGAGAAAGCGGATGTCGGCGCGGAGCTCTTCTTCGCTGGCGCTCTGCGCGGCCGTGCGCACAATGAAGCCTCCGTGGCCGTTCTCGCGCTCGCTCATAATGATTCTCTTCAAGCGCTGGCGCTCTTCTTCGGAGGAAATTTTGCGCGAGACGCCGGTGTGATTCACCGTCGGCATATAAACCAGGAACCGCCCGGGCAGCGCGATATGGCTCGTGATGCGGGCGCCCTTCTTGCCGATGGGTTCCTTGGCAATCTGGACCAGAATTTCCTGGCCTTCTTTCAGCAAGTCGCTGATCAGGGGTACCGGCGCGTTCTCGCGGCGGCGGAAACGGCCGCGGCCTCGGTCTCCACCACCGCGGCGTTGGCGATCACGGGGGCCACCCTGGCGGTCGTAGCCGGGACGCGGGCGCTGAGTGCGCTGCGTGTAACCGGCAGTCGCGGCCGGAGCGCGAACTTCCACGCGGGCCTCGACCGTTCCATTGCCGCGGGCCTCGGCGTCGAGCATGGCTTCCGCCTCGGCCTGGGCCTCTTCGAGTTCCAGTTCCTCGCTGTCTTCCTCGCCTTCGGCGGGAGCGCCTTCCGCAGGATGCGCCTCACCGGACTCGGTGAGAGAGGCCTGATGAATCTCAGAGACAGTTTCGCGGGCGTCGCCATTCAGATGTCCGGGGCCGGCCTGCGTCTCCTCTTCAAATTCTTCGTAGCCTTCATCGGAAGAAGCTTCGTAATGAATGGTGCCCGCTTCCTCGTCGTCGATGGTCTCTTCTACCATCGTGCCGGGCGTGGCGAACACCGGAGCTTGATCCTCTCGCTGCGAACTCACTTCTTCGCGGACTTCCTCGCGGACTTCTTCTTCGTGGGCTTCTTCCTGCTCAACCGTGTCCGACTCAACTGTAACGCTCGATTCTCCAGGCCAGCCGAGAGAGGGCAGACTGGCGGCTTCGGGACGGCGGAATTCCCGGTTCCAGTCCGTCGAAACCGACGCCGACTCCACCTGCTCGACGTGCTCTTCTTGAACCAGCCGAATGTCTTCGTGCTCCTCATGGAGAGGCTCGGCCACCTGCTCAGTGGCGGCAAAGATAGGCTCATCTTCCGGGAATGCGGCGGCCACGGGCGTGACCGGCTGGTCGTGAGTTTCAGACTCGACAGCGGTAACGGCTTGCCGAACCGGCGGCTGTTGCGCGACCGGCTGCTGCGCGAAACGCTGGTACTTGGAAATTGACTCTCCGGGCAGCAGAATCGGCTGGTATCCGGGAGGCGGCCCCGAGGGCTGGTTTCGGCTGGACTCAACTGGCCTGGACGGCACCGGCTCGATCGGGCGGGCGAAGCGCGGCTCGGGGGCGCGGTCGGAAGTTCTTTCCGGACCTCGATCCCCTCCTCGATCCCCTGCCCCTCCCCGGTCTCCTCCACGATCACGGCCATCGCCCCGGCCGTCGCGGCGTCCACCACGGCGGCGTCGGCGTCCACGATAGCCTCCGCGCTCACGATTCTGCGAATCTCCGCCATTGGCGGCTTCGGTAGAGTCTGCGGCGACGGCCGGCTCTCCCTCACTGAGGGTTTCGCCTTCGAAGGTTCCCTCGTCGGTGACGGGCAGTAACTCGGTTGCGGTACTAGCGCCATCCTGCGACGCGTCCGCCGTCTCAGTCTTCGCCGCCTGCGGCCGCAGGTCGGGCACGCTGCGGGTGGCCGGTATGACGTCGGTCAGATCGTCGTCGTGCTCTTCCAGTTCCATAAAGTCGGAAACGTAGAGGAAGGCATCGCGCTCCAGGCCGATGTCAACGAAGGCCGACTGCATGCCGGGCAGCACGCGGGTTACGCGGCCTTTGTAGATGGATCCCGCTAAGGTGTACTCGTTCTCGCGCTCAAGATAGACTTCCGCGAGCAGATCGTCTTCCACCAGTCCCACCTTGGTTTCGTGGGGCGTGGAAGAGACAAATAATTCTTTGTTCATCGAACACTCCGGTCCCGCCGACGCATTACCGAGGTCGGTCGGGCTTCACCGGGGTGGAGTCAGGAGAGGTGCGGGAGGATGAAGAGAAGAGCGTCGCGAGCCCCGAACCGGGGGACAGACGGGGCCAGAGAGTTGTTCTCTACGCCGAGTCCGCTGCACAAGCTTGGGAATCTTTTGCACTTATCGCTTTAACTTCTGCCGGGGTTTGTGACCGCACTCTCAGACCCAACTTGGGTCGGGGGGCCGTTCCCTGCCCGGCTGCTCAGCTTCAATCCTGCCCGGCCTTCTACTGCTCGACTAGCCGGTGATGTGCCCCCTTTACGCGGGGGCGATCGATATTTTTTGGGGCTGCGCCTGCGAGCGCAGCAACTGCAATCCTGCCGTAACTCTTTTGTTAACCCGCTGTTCCTGAACCCGTTGCTTCTGAAATCTGTTCCATTCTAACCGGCTCGGTTTAGTCACCAGACTAGCCCACCCAGTTAGTTCACGAAGCGGCGCATACGAACATTCATTACCATCCCCAGCGCCAGGAACATGAACAACACAGAAGACCCACCGTAACTCATCAGCGGCAGGGGTATTCCGGTGACCGGCATAAAGCCAACCACCATGCCGACATTGACCAGGATATGGAAGCTAAGCACAGCCACCACACCCATCACCACAAACGTGCCAGCGCGGTCGGGCGCTGTTTGCGCGTTCTGGGTCAAACGCATCAGCACAATGAAGTATACCAGCAGAACCCCGAGAGCGCCTACGAATCCATGTTCTTCGGAAAACGCCGCGAAAATGAAATCCGTTTGCGGAACGGGAAGGAAAGCACCGTGTGTTTGCGAGCCTTTGCCGCCCCATAGGCCCCCCGAACCCACGGCAATCTTGGATTGCTCAACTTGGTACCCCGAGCCTTGCGGATCGAGTTCGGGGTCGATAAAGCTGGTTAACCGCTGCTTCTGATAAGACTTCAAAACGTGAACGCGGGGGACAAGAAATACTGCCCCAATGCCGATTCCCGCCAGCAGGGCTACCGTGAGCCCCTGCTTCCATTGCAACCCCCCTAGAAAGACTCCCATGACGGCGATAGGGACGTAGGTAAGGGCCGTGCCGAGATCGGGTTGGGCCAGGACCATCAGCAGGGGAAAACCGACCATCGCCCCCGCCTTCATAAAGTCGGACCAGGATAATTCCCGCTGGCGCATGTCGGCAAAATACTTGGCGACGGCGAGGATCAGGATGAGCTTGACCCACTCGGACGGTTGGAAGTGATTCCCGCCCGGCATTTTGATCCAGCGCTTCGCTCCCAGAGCCTTGGTTCCAAACACCAACACGGCCATCAGTGAGCCCACGCCCGCGATGTAGAACCAGTGGATCTGGTCGAGCAGCGCCTGGTAGTTGATCAGACTGACCAGGAACATCGCGCCCACGCCCGCCAACACCCAGTAAATCTGGCGGATATGAGCCCCGGCAAACTTGGTATGCACAGTAGCGCTGTGGATCTCCATGACGCCCAATCCGCAAATCAGGAGCACGAACCCCAGAAGGACCCAGTCGAAATCGCGGTATGAGACGTAGCGTGCCATGCAGTCGTTGGTCGTTAGCCGTTGGTCGTTGATCGTTGATAGTTGGTCAGCTACAAATCAAAACGTCCTGTCATCCTGAGCGAAGCATCGGCTTCGCAAAGCGAAGGTGATGCGCAGTCGAAGGACCCCGCGTTCGGCGGCACCCACCAAAGGCCCGTCCAGGAGTTCTAACAATGCCGTTTGCAAACTCACCGCATTCCCGGCGCGGTGATCGCCGTTGCCAGCGGCTTCTTGGGGAGATCCAGTACGAAGCGGCCGCCTTGTAATCTTTCTTTCTCTCCTTCAGAACCCGGCTCGGTCCACAGAGCGCCGATGTCTACCGTTCCGTTGCCCTTCGGTTTTTCTACCATCTTCTGCGGAGTGCGGCGCTGCTTGTCGACGTAAGCCTTGATCACCTGGGTCGCCAGGCGGGCTGCGAGTTTGCCGTGCTCGCCGCCCTGGAACAGAACACAGACAACGACGTCCGGATTGCGGCGCGGACTAAATCCCACGAACCAGCCATTCTGCGCCAGATCCGCGTTGTCTTTGTGTTTGGCGCGGTTCTCTAATGACACGACCTGAGCCGACCCGGTTTTTCCCGCGATCTCGATCCCCGGAATGGCAGCCAGGGGAGATGTCCCTCCGGGCTCGAGCACTCTTTCCATCGCGTCAGTAATGTAGTTCCAACCATTGGCATCGAACGCAACCGTCTTCACGTCGGTAACGTGGGCGGCCTCCAGGTAATTCGACGGCAGGTCCGTCGGATTGATCACGTGCGGCACCACCATCTTGCCGCCCATGGAAATCGCGCTGATCGCACGCAACAACTGCACCGGCGTTACGGTAATCGCACCCTGCCCTATACCGACGAAGATGGTCTCCCCGGCATACCATTTTTGCCGGAACGTTCGCAGTTTCCACTCTTCGGACGGGACCAGACCGCTGGCTTCCTGGGGAAGATCAATGCCGGTCTTCTGTCCCAAACCTAAATCGGTTGCATATTTTGCAATTTTGTTGATTCCGAGCTTGTCAGCCAGGGTGTAGAAGAAAACGTCACACGATTGATAAATCGCTTTCGCGAGGTCCACATCGCCGTGGGTTTGATGCAGGAAGTAGACCCAGCACTTCGAATTCCTGCCGTAGAAGTCAGCACTGCCATTGCAGTGCACGTGCATATTCTGGGCGATGCCTTCCTGCCAGCCCGCAAACGACATGATGATCTTGAACGTCGAACCGGGCGCCAGCTGCGCCTGAATCGCTTTGTTCAGCAACGGCTTGTCGGGATCTGTGACCAGCTTGTTCCACTGATCCCGCGACACATGCACGGCAAAATCATTGGGATCGAAAGTTGGCCGGCTGACCATCGCCAGAATCTCTCCGGTGTGCGGGTCCATGGCGACGATGGCGCCGTTCTTGTCGCCCAGTGCCTCTTCCGCGGCAATCTGGAGATCGATATCGACGGTGAGCTTGAGCTGCTTGCCCGGCACGGCCTCAGTCTCACCCAGCCGTCCGACTTCGCGGCCGTGGCTGTCGACCAGGGCCTGCCGCGAGCCGTTCTGACCCATCAGCAGCGTGTTGTACTGGCGCTCCACCCCGGAAATACCCACGACGTCGCCGGAGTTGTACAACTCGAACTGGGGCTGGTTCAGCATGTCTTCGCTGACCTCGCCGACGTAGCCGATCATGTGCGCCATGAATCCGTTGCGAGGATACAGGCGGCGGTGCGCCATAATGGTGTCGAGTTCGGGCAACTCGTTGCGGTGCGCTTCAATGAACTGCAATTCGTCGGGTGTGATGTCTTCTTTCAGGAAAATCGGCTGGTACTGCGGCATGGTCGCGAAGTGGCGTATGCGGGCGCGCACCTCGTTTGGATCAAGGTGCAATCCCTGGGCGATCGAGTCCGCATCGGCGGTGAGGTCGCGCGTGGAATCGCGCAGCAAGAGGGCTGAGAATGACGGATAGTTATCGACGATGGTGCGCCCTTCGCGGTCGAGAATCTTGCCGCGTGGCGCCAGCACCGGCACATTACGGATCCGATTTTTCTGCGCAGCCAGCGAATAGTAGTCGCTCTGCGCCACCTGCAGTCGCCACAGCCCGTAGGCGAGCACCAGGAAGATGCCGAGGATGATGTACTGCGCCGCCGTGAGGCGGATGTCGGAAACTTTTTCGTCGCGGCCGAACATCAGTCGTTAGTCCTTGATCGTTGGTCGTTGGCCTGGTGTTGTTCCTCTTATTGTAAGCCGGAGCGAATTCATCGGGGAATGAGATTAAGTAACTGAGGTCACTATCCTTCGTCAGGAATCGTTTATCGAGGCTCGTGCCAACGACCAACGACTAACGACGCTCCTCACGTTCTCTGCTTAAACTTGTCGAGCAGAAAGAACAGCGGCACTGCCAGAATCGCGTTGGCCAGGCCGGCCAAAATGCCGTGGGACCAACTCCAGGTCTGGGTCATATTGACCAGCCCGTGGCCGACCGTGTAATGCACGGCGGAATGCACCAGGTAAAACCCGAGGGTCACCAGCAGGCGGGCGCCGGCGTTCTCCACATCGAGTTTTACACCCAGCGACGAGGCTCCATAGCCCACCACCGTCTTGGCGATGCCGTAAATTCCGATGGGATTGTGGCCCAGCATGTCCTGCGCCAGACCAATGATTGCCCCGGTAAACAGGCCGGCAATCGGATTGCGGCGCGCCATGGCAAAAAAGATCGTAATCAGCAGCGGCAAGTCGACATAGTCTCGAAAGAGGGGAAACCGGAGCGGCAGAAACGACTGCAGAAAAAGCGCCAGCAACGGAACGCCAATCGTTACCGGGATACTGAACCGGTAGACCTCAACCTGCTCATTGGATGTGTAAGTGATGGGCACGCTATTGAGGGCTGCTCTGGTCGGCGGGCGGCTTGGCATCGGCCGGCGGCGGGGTGGGCGCGGCTGCCGGAGTTGGTTCAGCGGTTTTCGGCTGGTCGCTTGCGGGTTTTTCGGATGCGTCCGGCTTGGGGGTTGCTTCCGTGTCACTCGCAGCGCCAGCGTTCTTCGGCGCGGGGGAAGTCTGAGGGGAAGTCTGATCGGCCGGCTTCGCAGCTTGTTTCGCGGCTTGTCCCGTGCCCGGCGCCGACGCGCTTGAAGCGTTGCTTGATGTCGATGGCTTTTTTGGAGCGGGCGCCGTCGCTGGCGTGGTGCTTCCAGGTTTGGCCGCAGTCTTCACGGCGGCCGGATTGGCGGTAGTTCCCGCAGTACCCGCGGCGGCATTCGCGCTGGTGGCCGGCTTGTCGGGCACAGATGGCAGGCGCTGCGCCAGAATATCGGCGGCACGCACGTGAACGTTCTCTTCCGCCACCGCCTGCCGTTCTTTGTTCTCGACCAGCACCAGAACTTCTTCCAGTTTGCTCAGGTTGGCGGCCGGCTTGATCTTGATATTCAGAAACAGGTCCTTGCCGTTTCCAACCTTCATCACCGAGCCAATGGGAAGGCCCTTCGGAAAGATCTGATCGCCGCCGCTGGTCAGCACGGTTTCGCCCAGCGGAACCTGCTCATCGCTCATCACGCGTTCGAGAACGACTTCGCCATTGGCCGTGCCACGCAGCACCCCCTGCAGCCGGGTCTTCTCCAGCAGGGCGCCCACGCCGCTGCTCTGATCGTTGATCAACAGCACCTGCGAGACCGACGAGTAGACCACCAGCACTTTGCCAACGATGCCGTCGGCAGTGATGACCGCCATGTCACGTTTGATTCCGGCGCTCTCGCCTTTATCGATATACACGGTGCGGGAAAGGTCGCTGCCGCTCGATCCGATCACCTGCGCGGCGACGGTCCGGGAAATGAATTGTTCCTTGAAGGCCAGAAGGGTTTGCAGACGGCGCGCCTGGGCGGCGTCTTCGGCGAGTCGCACCTGCTCCAGCCGCATCTGTTCAATCTGATCTTTGAGCTGGCGATTCTCGGCGCGTACTCCGCGCAGGTAAAAATAATTGTGCCAGATATCGCTGCTGCCGTTCTGGGCCCACACCAGGACTCGCTCGAAAGGGGTGATGGCGCCCACGCCCCAGATGCGGATCAAACGCGTGTTGGCCGCTTCGTTGGCGTTCCCGCCCCGTTTCACCTGCATCGCCAGCCCCAGCACCTGCAGAAACAAGACTCCCACAAGAATGACCAGGTTGCGGTAGCGGCCGAGTACGGATTCCATAAAAGCAGTGCTTAGTGATTAGTGGCTAGCGGTCAGTGGGTGGGTTTGCTGGCCACTAATCACTAGCCACTGACCACTGTCTTACTCGATCGAGATCTTTCGCAGCAGCTTGAAGTCGCTGAGCATTTTCCCGGTGCCCAGCACCACGCTGCACAGCGGGTCGTCGGCGATGGAAACCGGCAGGCCAGTTTCTTCGCGGATGCGTTTGTCGAGGTTCTTGAGCAGCGCGCCGCCACCGGTGAGCACAATGCCGCGGTCGCTGATGTCGGCCGACAGTTCGGGAGGCGTGCGCTCAAGCGCGACGCGAATC
>Ga0222749_10001497_pt1 | contig 11849 bp, 9 predicted proteins | sample IncBWH2Mmetat_FD_197234 | JGI IMG/M metagenome (GOLD analysis project Ga0222749, IMG submission 197234) | Metatranscriptome of lab incubated forest soil microbial communities from Barre Woods Harvard Forest LTER site, Petersham... | ecosystem: Environmental > Terrestrial > Soil > Temperate...
ATTTATCACGGTGCCACTCCTGGCGAAGCCGAAATTGGCCATATCCGGTTGGATCGTCAGGGAAACATTGTGGAATCCCGCTGCTCCGGATGGTCGATTGATGCGCGCATACGCGATTTGAAAACGACAGATCCTCAGAGCGTCCTCTGCAAGATGCCGGGCTTCGGCAGCGGCGGTGAAGCCAAACACCTGGCACTCGCCTTGAAGGGGGGGGACGCCCCGGCACAACGAATCCTCAGGGAATTGGCCGAGGATCTGGCCTTCGGACTCTCGCACGTTGTCCATTTGTTTCACCCGCAGATCATCGTGGTCGGGGGTGGATTATCCGGCATCGGCGAACCCTTGCGCCGGGCGGTCGAGCACACACTGCCGCGTTTCGTCATGGAAGCCTTCGCGCCTGGGCCTCGTATAGCCCTGGCGGGTTTGGGTGAAGACGCCGTTCCGGTGGGCGCCCTGCTCCTGAGTAGCGCATGAGTGATCCTTGCCGCTCGGCGCCTCTGCTTCAATTGGCCGGGGTTCACAAATCCTTTGGCGCGGTGCGCGCCCTCAAAGGAGTGAGCTTCGAGCTCTTTGGCGGCGAAGTGCACGCCCTGGTCGGCGAGAATGGAGCGGGCAAATCAACCCTGGTCAAACTCGTTACCGGCGCTTTGCGGCCGGATGCGGGCGAAATTGAAATCATGGGCAATCGCGTCGCCCACCTGAACCCCGCGCGAGCGCACAAGCTTGGCGTGACCTGCATTTATCAGCAACCCGCCCTCTTTGCCGACCTCACCGTCGCTGAGAACCTCTGGCTCCGATTGGAGGCACCCGGTGCCCTGGGGCGCGTGGATTGGTCCGCGTGCCGCCGGCGCGCGGGCCAGTGGCTCGAGCGCATTGGTGCGGCCATTTCTCCAGACAGTGAAATTCGCCACCTCTCGATGCCCGAACAGCAGCTCGTCGAGATTGCTTGTGCGTTAGGAACAGGCGCCCGAATCGTCATCATGGACGAGCCTACGGCCTCTTTGACCCAGAAAGAGCAACACTTGCTTTTTTCCGTGGTCCGCAATCTGCGCCAAAACGGGGCTGGGATCCTCTATATCTCGCATCGGCTCGAAGAGGTGTTCACCGTGGCAGATCGAGTGACGGTACTGCGCGATGGCCAGAGTGTCGGCACCAACCGAATGGAAGAGCTGACCAAAGCGGCTTTGATCCGATCCATGGTTGGCCGCGAGGTTTCGGATACGGCGCCCCCTTGTGGCGGCGCAGCTCGCGACCTGGTGCTGGCATTGCGTCACCTGGGCTGTTCGGCGTCCGGGGTGCGCGATGTTAACCTGGAAGTGCGCTCGGGCGAAGTCGTGGGCCTGGCCGGATTGGTCGGCGCGGGCTGGACCGAACTGGCGCGAGTTCTCTTTGGGATCACGCCTGCCGATTCAGGCGAGCTCCAGCTCAATGGGCGCGCCGTAAGCATCAGTTCACCAAGGGACGCCATCGATCGCCGTATCGCTTATCTGCCCGAAGATCGTCGTCGCCATGGAGTCATCCTAGACATGTCGCTGGCGCAAAACATCACGCTGGCCATCCATCGGCGACTGTTTCCGAGAGGATGGCTCCGGCCCCGTGCAGAACGCCAACTCGCCGGTGATTCGCTGCGCGCGCTCAACGTCAAAGCCGGCGGGCCGGATGCGCTCGCCGCTTCACTTTCGGGCGGCAACCAGCAGAAGGTGGCGCTGGCGCGCTGGCTGGCGACGCAACCTGAACTGCTGATCCTGGATGAGCCCACACAGGGCGTGGACATCGGAACAAAGCGCGAAATTCATCGAAGGATTCGGGACCTGGCTAACCAGGGGGTAGCCGTGTTGCTCATTTCCAGCGACCTGCCCGAGGTGCTGGATGTAAGCGATCGGATCTGCGTGATGCGAAACGGTACTATGGTGGCCACGCTGCCGCCCAAGACCGGCGCCCATACCGTGATGGCTTATGCCTTGGGCCAGAAAGGTGCGGCGGTTTGAACGCGCACGTGCGTGAAATCTCCGTTGCCCTCGCGCTCGGCTTGATTCTGCTCGCCCTCGCAATCTTTGCCGATTCCTTTTACCAGCCTCAGCCGCTCCTGTCGCTGGTGACGGGCCAGGCTCCGGCCCTCATCGTTACTTGCGGTGTGGCCCTGGTTATGATCGCCCGTCAAATTGATATCTCGATCGGGTCGCAAATGGCGGTCTGCAGCGTCTGCACCGGTTTGCTGGCCGCGGCCAATTGGCCGCTGGGTTTGGTGCTGATCGCCGCCATTGGGCTGGGTGCCCTGCTGGGAGCTATAAACGGACTGTTTGTCGCCGTGCTGCGCCTGCCCTCGATCGTGGTGACATTGGCCACCATGGTGACGTGGCGGGAAGCCTTGCGGTGGCAGCGCCAAGGCGCCTTTGTCAACCTGCCGGATGGTTTGCAATGGTTTGGCATGAGTCAGACACACGGGCAGTTAACTATCGTTATCAGCGCATTAGTTGTGCTCTTCCTGTTGGGACTGTCGACCAGGCATCTTGCCGCCGGACGTTTCATCTATGCCGTGGGTTCCGATGTCGAGGCGGCGCGGTTGGCCGGGATTCGACCCCAGTTAGTGACGTTCCTGGTATTTGTCGGGATGGGAGCTTTGACCGGCCTGGCCGCGACGCTCCACATTGTGCAATCTCCCCAGGTAGACCCAAATTCCGGGACCGGCCTCGAACTCAAAGCCATCGCCGCTGCGGTGGTTGGTGGCGTCGCGATTTCCGGAGGCCGGGGTAATCTCTGGGCGGTATTCCTTGGATTTCTGTTGCTGGCTTGCGTGAGCCCGGCGCTCATCCATTTGCACATCGAAGCGTATTGGGAGCGGGCGATTGCGGGGGCAATTATCCTGGCAGCGATCCTTGCGGACGGGTTGGAAAAACAAACCGCAAGATTCTCTCACCCAAGAACTCCCTCGGTTGCCAATGGATAAAACCGTTCATGCTGATAACTCGTCTCGAAAGGGCTGGTTCTTGAATTCGCCCTGGCTCCGGCATGAGTCCTTGCTGCTCCTGATCCTCGTCCTGGAATGGCTCTATTTCAATTCGGTAGGCCCCCGGTTTGGCACACTGGAGAATACGTATGACATCCTGCGGCATTCGAGCGAAATTGGCTTGCTCGCGCTGGCGCTGACGCCGGTCATCCTTACCGGTGGCATCGATCTGTCGGTCGGCTCCTTGCTGGGCTTGTGCGCGATTCTCTTTGGCAAACTTTGGCGGGACGCGCACCTGCCGGTCTGGGAGGCTGCCGCGGCGGCGTTGGGCTTTGGCGCAGCCGGCGGGGCTGTCAATGCCTGGTTCATTACCAAACTTCGCCTGCCCCCCTTGATCGTCACGCTGGGTACGCTTTCATTGTTCCGTGGTTTGGCTGAAGCCGTCACCCACGGCGTCGACACCTTCACCGGCTTCCCGGGTTCTTTCTTGGCATTGGGTCAAGGCCAGATCTTCGGCTTGCCTGCCCAGCTCCCATTGCTCTTCGTCGGCGCCGTCGTGATCTGGCTCATGGTGCACTCAACCGTTTTAGGACGTTCCTGGCGTGCCATCGGCTTCGCGGCGGAAGGGGCCCGTTATGCGGGTATTCCCGTCGGGCGGCGTGTTGCGCTGGTTTATGTCCTGGCCGGGATCATCTCCGGGCTGGCGGCTGTCATTTACACCGCGCGATTAGGCCAAGCCAAAGCCGACGCCGGCACGGGCTATGAACTGTTCGCCATCACCGCTGTCGTTCTGGGTGGCACCAGCATTTTCGGCGGAATCGGTTCCGTGCATGGGACTTTGCTGGGGGTTGCGGCGATCGCCGTGTTAAGCAACGGCCTGGTGCATGCCCGCCAGCCACGCGAAGTCGCCGGCATGCTCACCGGCGCGCTGTTGCTGATCGCGCTGGCGGCGTCTGTGCTGGCAAAGAACCTCGCCAATAATCGCCGGCGCTAAAAAGCAAGTATACTTGCGAAAATGGTCTCGGCTCACTACAAAGCTTTCCAAGCGATTAACCGAACGACCGAGCCTGAAAGTATGAAACTGATAACGACACTGCTCCTCCTCACCGCGGTGTTGTTCGCCGGTTGCAATCGATCGTCCGAGATGGGGACCGGAGCTCCCTCAAGCCAAAAAAAGATCACCATCGCTTTGCTGCCCAAAAGCAAAGGCAACGCGTACTTCATTTCGTGCAAAAAGGGAGCGGAGCGAGCAGCTAAAGAGCTGGAGGTGGATTTGCTGTTTGACGGCCCAACCGATCCCGACCCGGCGAAGCAAAACGAGATTGTCGAGAACTGGATTGCTTTGGGGGTGGACGCGATCGCGGCGGCTTGTGAGAACCAAGAGGGGATTTCAACCGCGCTGCGCAAAGCCCGGTCAAAGGGGATCAAAGTGATCACCTACGATTCCGACGCGGCTCCGGATGCACGCGCGTTCTTCGTCAACCAGGCGACACCTGAAGGGATTGGCTTTGCTTTAATGGACGAGGCGGCAAGGCAGATGGGAGAAGAGGGCGAGTTCGCGATCATCACCGCGAGCCTGACGGCCGCCAACATGAACCAGTGGCAGAAGTATATCGAAGCACGCCGTTCTGACCGGTATCCCCGCATCAAAATGGTCGCGCTCCGCCCGTGCGATGACCTGAAGGACAGGGCGCAAGCGGAAGCCACGGCGTTGCTGAGCGCCAATCCCAATCTCAAGCTGATTATGGCTATCTGTTCCCCGGCCGTTCCCGGTGCCGCCGAGGCGGTGAAACAGGCCGGCAAGACCGGCCAGGTGGAAGTCATAGGGCTTGGGTTGCCGAGCGAAAACCGCAGATACGTCAAAGAAGGCGTGACTCAAACCGTGATCTTATGGAAGACGGAAGACCTGGGCTACCTTACCGTCTATGCAGCCCAGGCGCTCGCCCGGGGCACGTTAAACCCAGCGGACCATGCGTTCAAAGCCGGCATGCTGGGCGAATTCCAGATCCAGGGGGATAACATTCTTTTGGGAAAGCCATTCCTGTTCAACAAAACGAACATAGACCAGTTCGATTTTTAAGTCGGTTCGGAGGGACGAGCTCCTGCGAGTCCCCATTTTTAATCCGGGACTCGCAGGAGATCGTCGTTCCGTGGCGTTTCTGTCGCGGCATAGCCGGCGTTGTGCCCCCCAGCACAACAGAGCACCCCCCAGAATGCTCGCATCTACCCCAAGTACAATGCAGCCGGAAAGGCCTTTTTACTGGACTCTCGATGGTCTTGGGCGAGAGTTGGCTCTATAGCTTGTAGAGATGCGATAAATGCATTTTATGGTAGAACCGAAGATAATGCTTTTGCGACCATCGTTGCCGGCGGTTTTGATGCTATGCCTGGGGCTCCTGGCTGCGCCCTGCCGGGGTGCCGCCGTGCCCAATTTCAACCTGCTGGACCTGAGGGGAAAGAACCATGAGTTGCGCCGTGCGGAGTCCAAAGCGATCGTTCTGTTTTTCACGGGCAACGGGTGTCCCATCGCCAGAAAAAGTATCGATAGGCTGAAGTCGCTGAACGATCGTTTCGGCAAGGACGTGGCTTTCTGGATAGTGAATACCTATAATAACGATTCGCTGGAAGACTGTCGCAAGGAGTATGGAGATTTTAGCATGCGGCCGCTGATGTATTTGCGGGACCCGAAACAATCCCTGGCCCTGGTTTTAGGTGTCGAACGGACCGCTGAGGTGGTCGCGATCCGCACGGATACCTGGCGGGTCTTTTACCAGGGCGCAATCGATGACCAGTTTAGCGAAGGAGCGCAACGCCCGGCGCCGGAACAAAACTTCATCGAGATGGCCCTCGCCGAATTCACGTCGGGAAAGGAGGTAACCATTGCTCGGACTCAAGCTCATGGTTGCCTGATCAGTTTTTCCGTCGACGACTCAATTGAAGCCAAGACCTGCTACGAATCCAAGGTGGCGCCGTTATTACGCGCGCACTGCGCCGAGTGTCATCGTTCGGGCGGAATCGGGCCCTGGGTAATGGATTCCTACGAACACGTCAAGGATTACTCGCGAATGATGGAGGAGGTGCTGCTTACAGGCCAAATGCCGCCCTGGCACGCGGACCCTGCTTATGGCCATTGGGCAAACGATCGGGCGCTGACTTCCGAGCAGAGTCAATTACTGCTCCGCTGGATCATGGCGGGTACGCCGCGCGGAGAAGGGGCCGATCCCCTGACTGAGCCTCGGGCGGAAATTCCCGATTGGCCATTGGGTCAGCCCGGATTCACGATACAATTGCCGGAGCCCGAACAGATTCCGGCCAACGGCGTATTGGATTACCGGCATATCTCGGTCGATCTGCCGATCACCAACGAGGTATGGCTTTCGGGGTTGGACGTCAAACCGGGCAACCGCCTGGTGGTGCACCACGTGATCGTCCGCGCCAAGTGGCCGGATGGGCCCGATGATGGCTCCGGCTATGGCGTTAATCTCGCGGGTTGGGCGCCCGGGATGGTGAACGCAAAATTTGAACCGGGAACAGGCAAGAGACTCCCTCAAGGAGCAAAAATCGACCTGGAGATGCATTACACCACGGTCGGGTCTCCACAGACGGACCAAACCCAGGTTGCTTTTTATGTCCTGCCCAGCCGACCCGAGCGCGAACTGACGACTCGCTCAGCTATCCAGACCGATCTCAACATCGCCCCGGGAACCGATGAATCGCGCGACTCCGCCATCTACGGGTTTACCCGGCCGGCCACTGTTTACAGCCTCATGCCCCACATGCATCTGCGAGGAAAATGGATGAGGTTCGAGTTGCTCCTGCCCAATGGACATCGCGAGACCTTGCTGAATGTCCCGCGCTACGATTTCAACTGGCAAACAGTTTATCGCCTGGCCGAACCACGGCGCGTGCCAAAAGGCGCCTGGTTGATGGTCACCGGCGGATTTGATAATTCCCTCGCCAACCCTTCCAATCCCGCGCCTTCCAAACGCGTCCAGTTCGGCCTGCAATCCTGGGATGAAATGTTTATCGGCTTTTTCGATGCAGCGGATGATCCTCCCGCCGCTCCCGGCAACGTTGTCTCGGGAAAAGCTTCTTCACCGACCGGGCGGCTGGCGGATTAAAGCCTGATCTCCAATGGGCGTTTCGCTTCGCGGGTTGAGGCGACCGTAACACCCGACTAGGATTTCAAGATGAAAAAGCAACGGGCGGTTCTCTTAGGGCTGAAAGCCCGTCCTGTTAAAGCCTGGGCTGAAGCGAAGCGGAGGCCCAGGAAAACAAGAATGTCCGCTCGCCGCCCGCCGTAAGAGACCGCTGGACGATCCTCCCGGCCCTATTTCAAAAACGTCCAGATTCCCAGCCCGATAATCAACAAACCCGAAAGCCGTCCGCCTTGCGCGCCGAGTGGCGCAAGTTTTTCGAGCAAAACGAAAACCGTCAGCGCCCCGATCCACCAAAGGTTCATCACTCCGCCAACAAAGAGCAGCAGCATCAGCGCCCAGCAACAGCCCAGGCAGTACCATCCCATTTCCAGGCCCATGCGAAACCCGCCGACGAGCCCCCGTTTCCAGTGCCTGGTGATAAAGAGCGCAGGAGACCGACACGATGCGAGGCAGGTCTGCTTGAACGGGGTGAGTTGATATATCCCGCCGATGATCAGCAATGCCGCGCCAAACCAACGCGCGCGCGCTTCCATCATGGGGGAGAGCATCAGCCAATGGCTGAGCAAAAGCTGGAGCACGGTGGCGACCAGGCTGAAAGCGGTCCAGGCAACCAGGTAACCTCCGCCGAAAGCGTACACATAAGCCGGCGCGCGTTCGCCCTCCGGGCTTTTGCGGATGACACTGCCATAGAGGAATAATGCGGGCGTCGCGGAAGGCAGCATCATCCCGATCATCATCACCGTCCACATCGAAAAGAGCAGGACTTGGTGAGTCAGGTCCCACTTTTTAGTCATCATCCAGGCGGACGAACCGCTCATGGAGCCGTACATATCAACGGCCATGGGCGCAACCCAGGCCCAGCACAACGCGGTCACGAGCACCAACGTGACGCCGATGATCCATCGGTCACGCAGGAGCAGGGATTCCAGGCGGGTCTTAGGATCGCACCACTCCATGCGTACTCCAATGGATTCGCGCCAGGTGCGCATGCGAGCCATCGAGTTCCAGGGTGATTGGCCCCGTGGCTTTGGATTTGCCGTTGACCACTTCGCTTTCCGTAAATTCAAAACCGGTCGGCATGGTGACGCGCACCGGGTGGGGAGCGCCAGTGACCGGGTTGCGAATCGGCTCAGCGCGGCCTTCGATCAGATTGGGAACGCTCAATCGCGCGGTTCGCGCCGGGTAATCAATCGACAAGTCGATGGGTTTGTAAGCAGTGGGTAACAGCTTCGTTACAGTTGTGGAAAAGACCTGCCAAATCAGGCTGCCAGGCTCGGTTTCTTTTCCGTGAGAGATCGCCTCGATGGCCTGTCGCTGCCTGGGATCGGCGCGTTCCTCGATGACCGACAGGAAGGTGCCGTTGCCCAGATGGATGGCGGCCGGCCAAGCTCCCAAAATGCCCCACCGCAAGCCATCCAAATGGACATCCCCAAAATGTCCTTTGTCGATCTGGATAAAACAGAACGCCCGGCAATTCCCATTGGTTGGCGGGCCGTTGAATTGACAAGGACATCCCCAACTGCAGTTGCAGTTGGCAAACTCGAAACCTTCCATGTTCCATTCAACGTATTTTGCCATAGGTCGTGACGAGGTTTATTGGTTTTTCGACAGCGCGAGCCCCCAGGTTGATTCTACCCGGGCTGATTGCATAGGGTCCACCGGAAGCCTTGGTTGGTCAAGTGGGGGATGATCCAGCGGGCTCACGCAACGAGTTGAAAGCTACTCCACTTTTGTAGAGCGAGAAGTATCAACGGCGGCTGGAAGTTCGTTCCTGCATCCAGGCAATATCGGAATTATTAGGTGAAGGACGGCCGTTAATGATTCCAGTGTATGTCACCGGAGGTTTAGTCCGCGGGTCGAGCCACTTTTTGATTTCGGCGTGGGAATCGGCAAAGGAGAAACCGCAAGCGCCGTTATGGTAACTGGCCGGATAATCCACGAATTGGGCGTCGGGGCCGACGGCGTCGCATTTGACGGCCATGTCGCCGTTGTTGATGCTGTCGGGATGTTCGTCGACAAAGACCCACAAGTGGCTGGGAGCGGGGTTGTCCAGTTCGGTGCGTTTGTGGTATTGGCGATAGGGAGGAGAGCCGATCCACCAACGATAGGCCGAGCCGAGCCCGTCATCTCCCAAGGTGGTATTCATCGAGATGCTGCGCACCCGGGGGTATCGGCGCGCTCCAATCGTTACGGCGCTTTGATCGGCGGGGCATTTGTAGATGCCGGCCGAGCGGGTGTAAGGAGCCAGGCTGGCGTAGCGTGAATCGAGCAAATAGAGCAGGTTTGTGTTGTCTGGATTGGCACCGTTGAAGTCGAGCCACCCGGAAACCCAAGCGTCCTGGCCAGGAAGCTTTTCACCGTTATCGTCGGCATAGAGCCACCACGCCGTAGTAAGCTGTTTGAGGTTGCTCATGCAACTAATGCCTTGGGCCTTGGTTTTGGCTTTAGCCAGGCTCGGCAAGAGCAAACTGGCCAGAATGGCGATAATGGCAATCACTACTAACAGCTCGATGAGAGTAAAAGCACCGGACCCTTTCCTGGCTTCGACAAAGCTCATAAGTGATTACAGGAAATGTTACTTCAGAACCTCTTGGCATGACAGCGATTTTTGGTTCGCCGCTCAGTCATTGCGGCTGCGCCCCCAAAACTCATCTTGCTGATCCGTTGGGAACAAGCTGGGCGACAAAGCCGCCGTCGGGGCTGAAATGGATGGGGAGTGAGTTGGCGGACGCGAGCTCAAGCGTTTCGGTGGCGATGTGGTTTGGCTGGGAGTCTGCGTTAGGAGCGTCCTTCCAGGCCCTAACGGTGTATCGCCCGGAGCCCAGAAAGGATAGCGGCAGATCCAGGTCGCGGGCCGGGCCGGCCGAGATGCCGCCGACATACCAGGTCTTGCCTTTGCGTCGCGCGGTCACGAGGACTTCACCAATTTTGCCGACCAGCACCCGGGTCTCATCCCACCACGTCGGGACCAGTTGCAGGAACTCAAATCCGGGCTGCCCTTCGTAAGCGGTGGGGTAATCGGCGACCATGGGATTGGGATTATCGTAGCAAACGTACAGGCCCAGCATATGGCAGCGTGTGCCGAGCACGTTCGGCGCGATGTTGTGGGGCTGAAACTCGGCGCGGGTCACCGCCCGGAATCCGCCCAGGTGATAATCCATCGGCCCCGCGATGAGCCGCGTGTAGGCCATCATGAGATTGTGCTCGGGCGGGCAGCGGTCGCTCCACTTTAGATATTCAAGATTCAACGCGCCCTCGTGGTTCATAAGATTGGGATAGGTGCGCTGCCAACCGGTCGGTTTCCAAATCCCGTGAAAATGAATGAGGAGATGGTGTCGCGCGGCGGCTTGCAGGATTGCCTCGGCATGTTCGACGGAGTCCTGGTCGTCGTGGTCGAAGAAATCGACCATCATGCCGCCCCAGCCGAATTTTTCGAAGGCGGTAAAAGCTTCTTCGACGCGTCCGCGCAAGGCGCCCTGGTGCACCCAGGTCCAGAGGCGCACATTCTTCGAGGCGGCGTATTGTCGGATGGCCGGCAAGTCGAAATCCGCCCGCAGCCGGGTCACATCCGTATCCGGCCCGGGTGCAACACCCTGAGTGGATTGAAAGTACCAAGGCGACACGGTCTTTTCATCGGAGGTGAGCGAGTGAGTGGGAATGCCGGTGCGCGCGCAAAAGTCGATGTACTTTTTCGCCATGGCAAATGACAGGATGGGCAGGTCGCGCTTGCCGTCATAGACGTCCCCATTCCACCACGAAAAGGTGATTTTACCTGGTTTGATCCACGAAACGTCCTTGATGACGGATGGCTCGTTTAAACAATAGAGCGTGCCGGATTCGAGCAGTGCTCCAGGACGATCCCCAATCAACAGCACCCGCCAGGGGGTCTGCAGCGGAAGAGGGCTGACAACCTTCGAGCCGTCTGGCCGCGGCGTGAGCTGGCAAACCAGTTCAACTCGGTCGACCGCGCCCGTTGCACGGCGGAGCGACATGCCCGCGTAATGACGCAAGGCCCCCTCGGTGATTGCCGCGCAGGTGCCGTCTTCCCAGGCGAGCGTGAGCGGCATGTCGAGCAATTGCCCGGGCGGCAGCTCGCGAGCGCGAACCGGCGTCACGTTATGCTCGTGCGAAGTGGTGTAGCTCTCGAGATATTGCGCGTAGGCGGTTGGATTGCCTTCGACACCGAAGGAAGTCGTCTCGTCCGTGATAACGACCGGGACAACCTTTTTGTCGATGGGTAACTCGTAGCGCAAGGCGACGCCATCGTCGTAACATCTAAACACCAGTTCGACTGGCCGATGCGCCGCTGTGTCCAGCCAAAAGCGGGTTTCATGGAAACGGTCGCGGGCCTGGTCGGATTTGCCGAACAGGACCTGGATTCGTTGGTCAACCGAACGGCTGCGCTGCCGCACCAAGCGCGCGCCGGCCATGACATCGCCTGCATCGGCGGTCTGCAGTCCCAATCGGCAATCGGAGAGGATCGGCTTGCCGCGAAATTTGGCAGACCAACGTGGACTTTCGGCTGCGCTACCAGCCGGCAGATGGATGGAGACTTCGATCCGGCCGTCAGGAGAGGCTAAGGAATAGACTTGCCCGGTTTGAGCCAAGCCTTGAATTGGGACCACCACTAACCCAAGAGCTACTAAGGAAAGGCAGAATCTACATTCCAACAGGGAGGAATCCGCGGGCCGGCTGCATTTGGGTATCATGGCAGCAGCCTAAATATGGCTACTTGTCAGTGC
>Ga0222749_10001498_pt1 | contig 11846 bp, 9 predicted proteins | sample IncBWH2Mmetat_FD_197234 | JGI IMG/M metagenome (GOLD analysis project Ga0222749, IMG submission 197234) | Metatranscriptome of lab incubated forest soil microbial communities from Barre Woods Harvard Forest LTER site, Petersham... | ecosystem: Environmental > Terrestrial > Soil > Temperate...
CAAAAGTAAGAATGGCTTCTGGAGGAAAACGAAGCGGCGCGGGCGAGCGTGTGCTCGAAAGCCGGCATGTCATCGGCCTGTTTATGCTGATGCTGCTGTTTTCGGGCGTGTTCTTCACGCTCGGTTACGTCATGGGACGCAGCCAGTACGACGGACAGGTGCGCGCCTCCGTCGAGCCGCATGCCAAGCCGGAACCGACCGCCTCTGGCAAATCAGAACCTGCTTCCAAGCGCGCGAACAAGGCCGCGCCTACTGTAACTCCGGTCGACACAGCTTCACCGAAGGATCCGGATTGGGAGTTCTACCACGCCGGCGACAGCAAGAAGCCCGAAGACCATTTGAGGCCCGTGGCTACCGCCTCTCCATCAACTCCGAATTCCGCTCCCGCAGTCGTGCGCACCTCAGCGCCCAGCAAGACGGCTAGCACCACGGCGAAAACTTCGAATGCCCCGCTCGTTTCCGGCGGAGCTTACACCTTGCAGGTTGCCGCGCTCACCAAGGAATCCGATGCGCTGGACCTCGCGACAAGACTGCAGAAGAAGAAATTTCCCGCGTTCGTCGTTTCTCCCCATGCTGACAAGTATTTCCGCGTGCAGGTTGGCCCTTACGCTGACCAGAAAACCGCCGACGCCGCCAGGAAAGGCCTTGAGGGCGCCGGCTTCAAAGCCATCGTGAAACATTGATGCCCGCGGGCGGCTGGCTCTCTTTTTTCCATCCGCAGCCCGGCACGCAAACGCAGGCAACCTTGCGTCTCGTCATCGCTACGGCGTCCGGCGCGGCTCTCTCACTCTCCTTTACCGGACTCTATCTGAGCATCTACTCCTGGACTTGTGTCGGCATTCTCATTCTCACCCTGATTGGCGCGCGTCCTCGTGTGGCCTTCACCGGCGGTTTTCTTCACGGTCTCCTTTTCGTTCTCACTTCCGTGCCGTGGATCGCCACGGTTCTCTCCGTCCATGGCGGCCTTTCCACCGAAGGCGGCTGGGGCGTTTTGCTTTTGATTGCCGCCGCTTGGGGTATTTTGATTGGGACATTCGCATGGGCCGTCAATCGGCTCTCCGTGCGAAGCGTCGGATTGGCATCCGTTGTGTCGCCATTTATTTGGGTGACCTTCGAATTCGTCCGCGCGCATCTCCCCGAAATCAGTTTTCCCTGGAATTTGCTCGGCTACCCCGCGGCGGCCAACCCCGGTCTCGTTCAACTCACCACCATCACCGGCATCTATGGTCTTTCCTTCCTGGTAGCAGGATTTAACGCTCTGCTTGTTTGGACTGGCGTTTCAAACGCGATGACCTGGACACGTCGCCTGACCATCACCGGCGTAACCACTGCCATTCTTCTCTTTGCTGCATTTTTAGGCTCGCGCATGTTGCCGCAGGCTCCCGCGCATCATTTCGCTCGCGCCGTTCAACTCAACTTTCCGGAATCTCCTTCCTACCCTTCGGATTGGTTCCAGACGCACATATCCGACCTTGAGGAGATCCGCCGAATCAGTCTCGCTCCCGCCGCCGATCAGCCGGACTTGTTGGTCTGGCCGGAAGCGCCCGCCCCGTTTTCCTTTCAGGACGCGCAATTCGCCATTGCTGCTTCGAAGCTGGCCATCGATTTCAAGCACCCATTTCTAGCTGGCGCGATTGAGTGGAAACCGCCCGTGGATCCCGCGGACAAGGTCCCCCGCGGAAATCTCGCACCTTACAACAGCGCGCTCCTCTTTGATGAACGCGGCCTGCGTGTCTTCATTTATGACAAAGTTCACCTCGTCCCTTTCGGCGAGTACGAGCCCTTCCCGCTGATCCACCGTGTGGTCACCAGTGTTTCCGACGAAGTCGGCGGCTTCCACAAAGGAAACAGATATGCCGTGGGGCAGCTACCTGGCGGCAACACTTTCGGCGTCTTTATTTGCTACGAAGCCATTTACGCCGGAGAAGTTCGCCGCTTCGCCGCCAATGGCGCGCAGCTCTTCATCAATATTTCCAATGATGGATGGTTTGGCCGCTCCGCCGCAGCCGAGCAACATTTGCACATGGCACGCGTCCGCGCCGTTGAAAACCGTCGCTGGATCGTTCGATCCACCAACAACGGCTACACTGTCTCGATCGATCCCTACGGGCGCGTTTATGCCCCGCTGCCTCCGGACGCGCGCGCCGCCGTCGACCTACCGTACGATTTTCGAACCGACGAAACCATTTACACTCGTTTTGGCGACTGGTTCGCCTGGCTCTGCGTCCTGGTTTCCGTTATTCTAGTTGCGTCAACTTTTCGAAAGGCAAAGTGAAGTCCGCTCCAGCGGGCGAATAACCAAGATCAAGCCATGATCCTCGAAGATCTCCAGCATCGCTACGAAGGCCTCAAGCAGCGCATCACGCTCGTGCGGAGCTATCTTTGACGCTCCCCAGTATCGCGAGCGCCTGAAAGCCCTCGAAGTCCGCGCCGCCGACCCCAATTTCTGGAGCAATCAAGAAGCCGCGCAGAGTGTTCTGCGCGACCGGAAACGTGCCGAAGAGCAGATCGCCGCGGATGAAAAACTCACCACCATCGCCGGCGATGTCGAGACTTACATCAATCTCGCCCAGGAAGAAACCAACGCCGAACAGAAGAATGACCTGCTGAAAGAGCTGGACCGCGAACTTGCCTCCGCCGATACCTACATCTCCGAGCTGGAAACCAAGACGTTGCTGTCCGGCGAAAACGATCACCTCAACGCCATCATGACCATCAAGCCCGGCGCAGGGGGCACCGAGTCGCAAGACTGGGCCTCCATCCTCCTTCGCATGTATCTCCGCTGGGCCGAGCGCAAGAACATGAGCGCCGAGGTGCTCGACGAGACTCCCGGCGAAGAAGCCGGCATCAAGTCCGCGACCATTCAATTCTCCGGCGAAAATGCCTACGGTTTACTCGCCGGTGAGACAGGCGTTCACCGCCTCGTTCGAATCTCTCCTTTCGATCAAGCCGCCCGCCGCCACACCTCCTTCGCCTCCGTCTTCGTCATTCCGGAAATCGATGACCGCATCGAAATCAATATTCGTCCGGAAGATTTGCGCGTGGACACCTTCCGCGCCGGCGGCAAGGGCGGCCAAAACGTGAACAAAGTGGAAACCGCCGTCCGCATAACCCATCTTCCGACAAACATTGTTGTCGCCTGCCAAGCCCAGCGCAGTCAGGGCAAGAATCGCGAACTCGCTATGAAAATGCTCCGCTCCCGTCTCTACGATCTCGAAATCCAGAAGCGTCAGGCCCATACTGACAAGCTAGACGAAAGCAAACTTGATATTTCCTTTGGCAGCCAGATCCGCTCCTACGTGATGCAGCCCTACCGCCTCATCAAGGATCACCGCACAAAATTCGACGTAGGTGATGTGGACCGCGTCCTTGATGGCGACCTTGACCCCTTCATCCGCTCCTATCTAATGGCCAAAAAGACCAAGGGGAAGCTCGATATCCAGCCCGACGATGACGTGGATGCGGCCTAATTCTCTCCAATGGATGCAGAAAGCGGCTGTTCGCAGCGCGATTTCTACCGTTTAATTGTCTTGTAAGCGATTTGGAATCAATGCGTTGATTCTTCCTCCCCTGAATGGTAGTTTTGTAAGGACTAACCAACGCCGGACATTCAGCGGAAGCCGCACTGGTGCGCCTCCCGCAAACCATGAAGGAGATTTTCTTTTGAGCGAAGCCCTACGCAACTTCTTGTTTACCTCGGAGTCCGTCACCGAAGGCCATCCCGACAAAATTGCCGACCAGATTTCTGACGCCGTTCTTGACGAAGTCATGAAGCAGGATCCCAAAGGCCGCGTCGGCTGCGAGACTCTCGTGACAACAGGCGTCGCCGTCGTCTCCGGCGAAATCACGACCAGCGCGCACGTCGATTATGATGACCTCGTGCGCAGCACGATTCGTGGCGTCGGCTACGACCGCGCCAAGTATGGCTACGACGCGGACACCTGCGCCGTCATGTGCACCGTCAAGCGCCAATCGCCCGATATCGCCATGGGCGTGGACACCGGCGGAGCAGGCGATCAGGGCATGATGTTCGGGTTTGCTTGCGATGAAACCGAAGAATTGATGCCCATGCCCATCCAGCTCGCCCACTGCCTCACGCAACGCCTCGCCGAGATTCGCAAAACCAAAAAAGTTGATTTCCTCCGGCCTGATGGAAAGTCTCAGGTCACCATCGAATACCGCAATGGCCGTCCGGCTCGCGTGGATTGCGTGGTCATCTCCACCCAGCACAGCGACAAGGTCTCCAACGCCGACCTCCGCGACGCCATCACCGAGCACGTCATCAAGCCCATCATCCCTGCAAAGATGCTGGATGCGAAGACCAAGTACCACATTAATCCCACTGGCCGCTTCGTCATTGGCGGGCCCATGGGCGACGCCGGTTTGACCGGACGCAAAATCATCGTCGACACCTACGGCGGCTACAGCCGCCACGGCGGCGGCGCATTCTCCGGAAAGGATCCCTCGAAGGTCGATCGCTCCGCGTGCTACATGGCCCGCTACATCGCGAAGAATGTCGTGGCCGCCGGACTAGCCAGCAAGACCGAAGTCCAACTCGCCTATGCCATCGGCGTTGCCGAGCCGGTTTCCGTTATGGCTGAAACTTTTGGAACCGCCAACGTTCCTGAAGAAAAAATCACTTCGCTCATCCGCGAGATATTCAAGCTGACGCCCAAGGGCATCATTGAAACGCTCGACCTTCGCCGTCCCATCTACAAACCCACCGCAGCCTATGGCCATTTCGGACGAAGCGGAGCCGGATTCACCTGGGAGCGCACCGATCGCGCGGACGCACTTCGCAAAGCCGCGGGACTTGGCGCTGCCGCCACCGCCACGGCGGAAGTCGGAGCGCGAAGCTAGTATTCAAGCTGGATTTCCATACGCCCGTCTTCCCCGGGTTACGGACGGAGTACTCCTGTTCACTCTGGGCACGATCAAAATTCAAAATCGAGGAGCAAGACCTTGGCAATCGCTGAACTGAAAAAAGGTGATGTGAAGGATATCGGACTCGCCGACGCTGGCAAGCGCAAGATCGAATGGGCCGCGCAACAGATGCCCGTGCTCGAATCCATCCGCAAGCGCTTCATCAAGGATCAGCCGCTAAAGGGCCTGCGCGTTTCCGCTTGTCTGCACGTGACCAGCGAGACCGCCAACTTGATGATCGCTCTGCGCGACGGCGGCGCCGACGCCGTCCTCTGCGCCTCCAACCCGCTCTCCACACAGGATGAAGTAGCCGCATCGCTCAATCGTGACTACAACATTCCCACCTATGCCATCAAAGGCGAAGACAACGACACCTACTATTCGCATTTGCGCGCGGCACTGGAACACAAGCCGCAGTTCACCATGGATGACGGCGCCGACCTCGTCACCATGCTCTTGACCAAGCGCACCGATCTCGTTCCGGAAGTGATTGGTGGAACTGAAGAAACAACTACCGGTGTGATTCGCCTGCGCGCCATGTCCAAGGACGGCACCCTTAAATACCCGATCATCGCCGTCAACGACGCCATGACCAAGCATTTCTTCGACAATCGCTACGGCACGGGCCAATCGACAATCGACGGCGTCATTCGCGCCACCAACGTTCTCATCGCCGGCCTCAAAGTTGTCATCGCCGGATACGGCTGGTGCGGACGCGGTGTGGCCATGCGCGCCAAGGGCCTCGGTGCCGACGTCATCATCACCGAAATTGATCCCGTGAAGGGAATTGAGGCCGTGATGGACGGCTTCCGCGTAATGCCCATGGTCGAAGCGGTGAAAGAGGGCGACATTTTCATCACCGTCACCGGCAACAAGAGCGTCCTTCGCGCCGAGCATTTCGAGCATATGAAGGGCGGCGCCATCATCTGCAACTCCGGCCACTTCAACGTGGAAATCGACATTCCCGCTCTTGAAAAAATGTCCGGCGCCAAGCGTGAAGTTCGTCCGCTCGTCGACGAATACAAATTGAAGGACGGCCGCAAGGTCTACCTCCTCGGCGAAGGACGCCTCGTCAATCTCGCTACCGCCGAAGGCCATCCCGCCGCCGTCATGGACATGAGCTTCGCCAATCAGGCGCTCTCCGCCGAGTATCTGCGCGCGAATTACAAGAATCTCAAGCCGCAGGTCTACGTCGTGCCGGAGAATTTGGACAAGGAAATCGCTCGCCTCAAGCTCGAATCGATGGGCCACCGCCTCGACAAGCTAACGCCAGAGCAGGAACACTACCTCGCGTCCTGGCAGGAAGGCACCTAAACAGTAGCATTTTGGCGTAGACGATCCCTCTTACCGCGGTCACTTCTTCTTGATTTGATAGTCGGTGAACTGGAGCTCCATCTTGTGGGTGGCTCCATTCGCCGTCGCATCGGCGCCTAGCTTTGCCGGTACCTGCAATCCTTCCACCTCTTTGTAATCGATCCGCATGGACAATTGATAAGACTCCGTCCCGGACCCGGATTGGTAAGTCGCCTGATATCCAGTAACGAGGAATCCCTTAGGCGTGCTCGTCAACTGCGGTTTGACCGAGGCGCTGAGTTCCGGTCCGCTCACCTTCATCTCGATGACGGCAAAATCTTTTTTCATGATTGTCACAACATCGAATTGCCCTTCTTTGTAGGACAACCGGTACTGTTCGCCCTGATCCTGCAGCTCGTAGGTGCTCTCCACTTCGGGGAAGGGAGAGGTGAACAGAAAGGGAGCCAAAGTCAGCGAAAAGCCGGAGAGTACTTGTTCCACTCCGCTGATGGTCTGGTTCATGCCCTCGATCGAGGCTTTGTCCGCGGGCGTATTGTCCGTTTGATGCGTCAGCTTCGCGGCGCCCTTCTGGTCCAGGGAAAGCCAGAAGTGAATCCCGTTCAAAATCTTAAGAGCCGGATGGTCTGGCGGAATGTCAGTCTTTAGTTCTTCCTTGAGTGTCATGATCCAGTTCGGGACTACCGTGCTTTGCATTTCGATGAGTCCCTGGCTCGGCAAATTGTAGTAAGCGCGCTTTGCCTGCCGGATAATTTCTTGCTTGTCAGCGCTGTTCCCTGGAGGCGCCAGAAGGCCGCAGATTAGCAACAGCACCAGCCAAATCTTGAACTGTCTGGATCGTCTCATCATTCCCCCAAGTGCTTTCTTCCAGCTTCCACCATCTTAGTTCCATGCCTGGTATTCGGGGCGCAATGTTCCGGCCCCGGTGTACAATGGGCAACTCGCAGTCAATCCGCTGCAGCGTGGCGTTTCGGCTGCGGCATGGAAAACTCACTCAAATGTGGACCTGGCTCCTCCTCGCTCTTGACGCAGCTCATCTCCGCGGCGCTTCCTACAGCGATGCGCGCCTCATGCATCTGCGGCAGCGCGACTTGACCACAAAAAACGGCCAGGTTGGAACGCTCTCCCAGAGCGAATCGATCGGCATCGGCATTCGCGCGCTCGCCAATGGCGCTTGGGGCTTCGCGTCCACGGATCGCCTGACGAAAGAGGGCGTCGCCGCTTGCGCCGCGCAGGCCGTCGCCATTGCCAAAGCTTCCGCTTTCGCTAAGCGCTCCGAAGTCGTCATGGCGCCGGAGCAGGCCTATGTCGATAGCTGGCAGAGCCCATTTCAAAAGGACCCTTTCGAGATTCCATTGGAAAAGCAGCTTGCGCTACTACTCGCTGCCGATGGAGCCATGCGCCGGATCAAAGGCGTCACGCTCACTGAAACGGACATGCAGTTTCGAAAGATCGATTCGTGGTTCGCCTCCAGCATCGGCTCGCGCATCCATCAGCGAAAAGTTATCTCTGGCTGCGGCATCGCCGCCACCTCCTTTCAAGGCGAGGAAATCCAGAAGCGCTCCTATCCCAACAGTTTCGGCGGACAACATACGCTGCAGGGTTACGAACTCATCGAATCACTCGACTTGCTTCGAAATGCGCCAATCATCGCGGAAGAAGCCGCCGCCCTTCACTCCGCCTCGCAGTGTCCCGAAAAAACCGGCACGCTCATCCTCGGAGGCAGCCAGCTTGGCCTGCAGATTCACGAATCCATCGGCCATCCCATCGAGCTGGACCGCGTCCTCGGCCAGGAAGCCAATTTCGCCGGCACCAGTTTCTTGACCCTCGATCAGCTGAATAAACTGAAATACGCTTCCAGCATCGTGAACGTCGTCGCCGACGCGCGCCTCGATCACGGCCCCGGCCTCGGCACCTTCGCCTACGACGATGAGGGCGTTCCCGCGCAGTGCACCGACATCATCAAGGACGGCCAGTTCCGCGGCTATCTTTCGAATCGCGAAACCGCCCATCTCGTAGGCCTCAATCGTTCTTCCGGCACCATGCGCACGGAAAGCTGGAACCGCCTGCCCATCATTCGAATGACCAACGTCAGCCTGCTCCCCGGTGCTTGGGATTTTGACAATTTGATCGCCGACACGCCCGACGGAATCTTCATGGAAACCAATCGCTCCTGGTCCATCGATGACCGCCGCTACCAGTTCCAGTTTTCCACCGAAATCGGGTGGGAGATCAAAGGCGGAAAAAAAGTTCGCATGCTCAAAAATCCCAGCTATAGCGGCATCACCACGGAGTTCTGGAATTCCTGCGACGCCATCTGCAAGCTCGATCACTGGAATCTCTGGGGCACGCCCAACTGCGGAAAAGGCCAGCCCATGCAGACCATGGGCACCGGCCACGGCGCTTCACCCGCGCGTTTTCGCAACGTCCGCATCGGAACGGCATTCTCGAACCAATGACGCCATCGTCCAAACCGAAGAAATCATCTTCAGGAAAGAGCGCGCGAGCCGCGGAGCTTCTACTCGAGCGCGAACTGCATCGCATCGTCGCAACCGTTCTTCGTCTGGCCCGCTTCACAGGCGCCGAAGAAACCGAAGTCCACGTTGACGAAGTAGCGGATAACCTGACGCGCTTCGCCAACAACGGCATCCATCAAAACGTCGCCGAGCAAGGCCTGACGGTTTCCATCCGCACCGTCGTCGATGGCCGCACCGCCCGCGCCACCACCAATCGCATCGAAGAAGATTCGCTCCGCGCCACGATCGAAGCTTCTCTCTCCCTCGCGCACAGCCAGCCGAAAGATCCTCGCGTCCTCCCCATGCCCGCGAAGCAGCGTTACCGCCGCGTGAACCGCTTCGTAAAACAGACCGCCGCCCTCACCGCCGAAGAGCGCGCCCGCGCCGTGCGCTTGGCCTGTGACTTTGCCATCAAGAAGGACCAGGTAGCCGCCGGCATTTTTGCCAGCGGCCAAAGCCAGTCCGCCATCGGTAATTCGCGCGGCCTCTTCGCCGCCTACCGCGAGACGCACGCGGAATTCTCCATCACCATGCAGGAAGCTGCCGCCGCCAGCTGGGCCAAAGCCAATTCCGCCGATGTCCGCGCATTCGAACCGCAAAAACTTGCCGCCCGCGCCAGCGAGAAAGCCCATCTCGCCGTCAACGCCCGCGAGCTTCCTCCCGGCCGCTACACCGTCATCCTTGAGCCCGCCGCCGTCCTCGATCTCGTCGGCTTCCTTTTCTACGACTTCGCCGCCACCGCTCTCGAAGACAAGCGCTCCTGCCTCAACGACCGCATGGGCACTCCGCTCTTCGGAAAAAACATCACCATCGCCGACGACGTCTATCACCCGCTGCAACAAGGCGCGCCCTTCGATGGCGAAGGCCTCCCGCGCCAGCGCGTCTTGCTGGTCGATCGCGGCGTCCCCAAAAATCTCGTCTATTCCCGCGCCGCCGCCAAAGCCGCTCGAAAGACTCCCACCGGCCACGGTTTCGCGCTCCCCAACGAATACGGCGAAGCCCCCATGAATCTTGTTTTCACCGGCGGAGATTCGTCCCTGGAAAAAATGATCGCCTCCACCGATCGCGGCCTCCTGGTCACCCGCCTCTGGTACATCCGCGAAGTTGACCCCTACGAAAAAGTAATGACCGGCATGACCCGCGACGGCCTCTTCCTCGTCGAAAACGGCCGCGTCACCACCGCCGTCCGCAATTTCCGTTTCAACCATTCCCTCATCGAAATGCTCAAGAACATCGAGCTCCTCGGCCCCGCCGTTCGCGCCACCGGCGAAGAAGCCTTCGAGATGGTCGTCCCCGTCATGAAAGTCCGCAATTTCCATTTCTCTGAAGTCACCAAGTTCTAGCGCGCCTTCTCACGCACTAGCATACAATCGCGGCAAATTCGATTGGAGTATGGGTTAATGCCCGCGTACCAAATAGACAGTCGCCGCTTTACTGGTGCCTCTCCCCTTATTATCCTCGTTGAATGAGACTGCAATTTTGTCGTTGCTTAGCTTTGCTCCTTTTTATTGCTTCCCAGGGCCTGAATGGACAGCCAGTAATCCCCCTGAAAAGGGAACTCGTCTGGTCGGAACCTGGCGAGGAGATTGCTACGCCGCAGTTCTCGCCAGATGGAAATTTTGTTGTCCTGGTAACTCGCGCCTACTGGCCGGACGGCGGTGACGCAGAAGGCTTGCCAGATTCTTTTTTCAAAAAGCTTTCGGCTAGGGCGAAGGCGAATCCTCGCTTCGCCGATCCAGTTGTTAAAGTGGTTGATCTGACAGGAAAAGTAGTCTGCGAAGTTCAATACGGATGGCATCCTAGTCTCTCGCGAGATGACAAGCGCGTTGTCTTTGCGGAGCAAGTAAAACCTATCACAGGATTCCGCGAACTCGCCTCACCGCAAGCCGGAAATGGCATTCGAATGTTCGATTGCGGAACGAAGGAACTGACCAAAATCGCTGACCCGGATACAGGCTACCTGGATAGCCCCTTCTTCTCACCGGATGGTGGATCAATCGTCTATACAGAGAATGAAGCTGTGAATGGGGCATTTGGCGGCTCAGTTGGGATTGCTCGATTCGATTTGCAGCAAAATCGCGAGATCGCGCTGGTCAAAAAGGAGATGGTTGCTGGTATACCGTGCCCACCCGCGAATTCCAGGCAATCTGATCTTGAGGCATTCAAGTGTTCACAGGTGAAAGACCTGACTAGTAGTTTTCCTCAGATCGTTTTTCACGCCGCTGCCGCCGGGAGAGATGTTATCGCTCTCTTAGGTATGCCTATTCCTTCAGCGGGAGACATGTACCTCGCCCAGAATTACGAAATGAAGCTAGTTTCCGTGCTTCCTGAGCGAAGAACAATTCTGCTGCTCGGAAAACGGAGCATGGAGAGTGCCGACAACGCGACCTTCCAAGCCGTCTCGGGCGAAAGGGTGCTGATTTTCTCGCAATACTGGAAGCAGTTCTCCCTCGATAGGCGAGAAATCCTGGCAGATATCGGTCCTAAGAATCTGAAGCTCAAGAGCATTTATAGCCCGGACCTAAAGTATTACTTGTGTGCGGAACCGGATGGCGATCCCAATCACTTCGTTCTGTATCGTACAGCGGATGGTAAGCGAATGGAGAGCTTCCCCAAGATGGCCGCCGTCTACGATGCATTCTGGAGTCCGCTGTCGAATCGATTTGGAATTATTGAGTTACCGATGGCTGGCGCGAGCCCGATGAATCATCGCGAAGAATTAGTGGTTTACTCAGTCCCTTAGCATCACTCCTAACTAACGCGGTGGCCGGAAACGGACCCGCCAACCCGTAAGGGATCCTGCCGCGGCGGGGCGCGACCCAGCTTGGCAAGACTGGGCTCGCACGGCCGTCCTCCCGCGCTAATGTCAAAGCTCCAAGCACAAGAACGGACCCCAATTCCCCTGCCCAAAGCATCCCTATCAAGAATTCAATTCAGCGAATCCAAATTCTGCGTTGTACAACCACGCCCCTCCCGCCCGATAACTAGATATGGTCTATCCGCGTCGTCGAGGACTGAGCGTAAAACAGGATGCCCACCCTCGCCCGGCCGCGCCCCGCCATCCCAACTGGAGCCACCCCGACCACGACGCCTGCG
>Ga0222749_10001499_pt1 | contig 11841 bp, 11 predicted proteins | sample IncBWH2Mmetat_FD_197234 | JGI IMG/M metagenome (GOLD analysis project Ga0222749, IMG submission 197234) | Metatranscriptome of lab incubated forest soil microbial communities from Barre Woods Harvard Forest LTER site, Petersham... | ecosystem: Environmental > Terrestrial > Soil > Temperate...
CTTCGATGTCCACCTCGCCCAGGAGATCACGGCGCCGGCCATCCGGAGAGGCGATCTCCTGGTCGCGTGCTCCGGAACGGGGACGACGCTCCTGCCCCTCTACATGGCGCGGAAGGCGCGCCGGATCGGGGCGCGGGTGGTGTCCTTGACGGCTCGTCCGAAGTCGCCGCTCGCCAAGCTTTCGAACCTCGCCATCCTGATCCCCGCCCCCCTGGAGCGGGGACGGGAGACGACCCAGCCGGCCCGCTCCCTGTTCGAGCAGTGTCTTTTCCTCTACTTGGATTCGGTCGTGCTCACCGCCATGCATGAACTCAGGATCCCCGGCCGGAAGATCCGCCGCCGTCACGCGAATCTGGAGTAGGAAGTGAAATTCCGGTTGGATTGCGTTACACTAGGGGGGAGAGACCGTCTTAATATGTAGGTAAGTACGGAGAACCGCCATGATCCTCAAATGCCCGTTCTGCAAGGCCGATGCCGCCCCTTCCCAGCAAACTTGTCCCGCGTGCTCGAAGCGGATGACCCGGCGCTGTCCCGCTTGCGCGGAGGACATTGCCATCGACTCGAAAAACTGCAAGTACTGCGGAGAGGACATCGCGAATCCGTCGGCGTCCCGGACGCCCGACATTCAGTTCATTGAAGAGACTCCGAAGAAAAGGAAATGCTGCGGCAAGTTCCTGATGGCCCTGGTCCTTCTCGCCGGCCTGGGGACCGCGGCCGTGGCCGTGCGCACCGATTGCGTGGCCTGCAGCCGCATCGCCCGCCAGCCCGACGCCATCTCCACCTCAGACGGAAGCTACTGCGGCCGGAGGATCTGCTCGCACGGAAAGACCCCCCTGTGGGCCACCGTGTGGGAGAAGATGGGCGGCAAGGCCTGCTCGAAGATGCGGAAAGACTGCTCGGGGTGCTGCGGCTCCGAATCGGTCGCCCCCGCCAAGGATGGCTGGTACTAGCCCTCGGTCACAGCGGCCACAAGAGGTGAGGTGAAGGCCCCCTAGCTGACTCGGTGTTTCCGGGATCTTCCCGGGTCCTCCCCCGCGGTCCGCAGGCCGTACGCCCTCCGTTTCACGGGAATCCCATGGATTCCGGCGGCGATGGAGGGAACCCCTCCGGCCTGGCTTGACCGGCTCCGGAGGCACCACAGATCCCCTGACACGGACGCTCAGCCGCCGGGTCGCCCCCCCCGGTCACCCGGCCGGATGCCCCCGGCTTCACTGGATGGGGAAGACTACTTTCCGAAATAACTCTCGATGAAGGTCGTATCGACCTGCCCCTTGATGTACTGGGTGTGGTCGAAGATGGCCAGATGCAGCGGAATCGTCGTCGACACCCCCTCGACCACATACTCCGAGAGCGCCCGCTTCATCGTCGCCACCGCCTCCTCGCGCGTTTTCCGGTGGACGATCAGCTTCCCGATCATCGAGTCGTAGTAAGGCGGGATGACGTACCCGGCGTAGGCGTGGCTGTCCACCCGTACGCCGGGTCCTCCGGGCGCAAAGTACTGGGTGATCCGGCCCGGACTGGGCTTGAATCCGTCGCTCGGATTTTCGGCATTGATCCGGCACTCGATCGCCCAGCCGGTCCAGGTGATGTCGCGCTGGCTGAATCGGAGGCGCTCCCCCGCCGCCACCCGGATCTGCTCCTTGACGAGGTCGATCCCCGTGACCATCTCGGTCACGGGGTGCTCCACTTGGATGCGCGCGTTCATCTCGATGAAGAAGAACTTGCCGCGCTCGTCGACCAGGAATTCGCAGGTGCCGGCGTTCGCGTATTTCGCGGAGCGGGCGAAGGTCACGGCCGCGTTACCCATGTCCTTGCGAAGCGACGGCGTCATGACCGGCGAAGGGGCTTCTTCGATCAGCTTCTGGAATCTCCGCTGGATCGTGCAGTCCCGCTCGCCCAGGTGAAGGGTGTTCCCGTGATGGTCGGCCAGGATCTGGATCTCGATGTGGCGCGCCTTGTCGATGTACTTCTCGATGTAAAGGGCGCTGTTCCGGAATGCCGCCCCCGCCTCCGATTGCGCCGCGAGGAAGCTGTGAACGAGGGATACGTCGTTGTGGGCCACGCGCATGCCGCGCCCTCCTCCGCCCCCCGCCGCCTTGATCATGACGGGGTAGCCCACACGGTGGGCGATGTCCAGGGCCTCCTTCTCGTCCTTGACGGCGGTCTCGCTCCCCGGGATGGTCGGGATCTTGAGCTTCTTGGCAAGGTCACGGGCCGCGACCTTGTCGCCCGTCGCTCGGGAGGCCTCGGGCGGGGGTCCGATGAACTTGATGTTGCAGCTCTCGCACACCTCGGCAAAATGCGCATTCTCCGAGAGGAAACCGTAGCCGGGATGAATCGCATCGACGTCGCTGATCTCCGCCGCGCTCACGATGCGCGAGATGTCCAGATAGCTCTTTGCGGACGGGCCGGGGCCGATGCAGATGGAGTAGTCCGCCTGCTTGAGGTAGAGGCAGTTGCTGTCCGCTTCGGAGTAGACGGCCACCGACTCGATCCCCATCTCCTTGCACGCCCGGATGATGCGAAGTGCAATCTCCCCCCGGTTGGCGATGAGGATGCGCGAGAACATGAGGGCGACGAGTATAGCAAGAAGAAGGAATGCGGAATCAAGAATCAGGCGAATCAGCGGCGGGGCCGGGAGGTGAGGTGGGGGCGCTCCCGGGCATCCTTCATTTCCTGCCAGGTCAGGGAAACCCCGGTGCGCTCCTGGCGCAGCGAGGGCATGAGGCGGCCGTGCTCGCCCTTTTCCCAGAGGTCGTCGAGGCCGGAGGCAGGGCCCGGCGCTTGGGCCAGCACGGTCGAATCGGCCGCACCGTCGAGGACGCCCCGGGTCAAGCAGGAGGCGGACATCCTGTCCATAGGACGCCGGCCGAAGGAGGACGGAACCTATTCTTTTTCGATCAGGAAGAGAGGCTCGCCGAATTCGACCGCTTGGCTGTTCTTGACCAGGATCTCCCGGACCGTGCCGGACATCTCGGCCTTGATCTCGTTCATCACCTTCATGGCTTCGATGATGCAGAGCACCTTCTCGGGGTTGACTTTGTCCCCCGCATTCACGAGCGGCTCGGCGTCGGGCTTCGCGGAGCGGTAGAAGGTGCCGACCAGGGGCGATTTGAACTCCACCACGTTCGAGGGTCGAGGCGACTCGGGGGTTGGGGAGGCCGAAGCGGCGGCGGACGGCACCGCCGGAGAATGGACCGGGCCGGGGACGGTGATCGACACGGGGGCGTGAGCGGGTCGGTCCTCGGCGCGGCGCAGCTTCAACCGCCGGCCCTCGTCTTCGTACTCGAATTCCACGAGCTTGTTCTCCTCCATGAGCTGGAGGAGGCGTTTAATCTCGTCGAGGTTCATAGGGGGATCCCGTAAGGATAGGTGCACCGGGGGGTACCGTCAAGCAATGGGTCCCTCCGCTCAGAACTTACCCAGCATCCGGAGGCTCTCGACGAAAAGCGAGCTGACCTGGAAGACGACGGGGCTCGGGTCCATTCGCGCATAGTAGATGGGCCGGGTGGGCTTGTCGCTCTTGTCCTCGCTGATGTAGAAGACCACCGACTTTCCGTCCTGGGTCCGCACCGTCAGCCTCGCCGGCGCGTTCTGCTCGTCGAGCTTGTGCTTGGCCGCGGCCGCCGGATCGCGCGAGATGAACGATTCGGCCTGGATATAGTTCATCACGGCGGTGACTCCGCTCAGCAGGTCCCCAACGGGTTCATGGTCCTTCGCCGAGTCGGGCTTGAGGTAGTGCCATTTCCCGCTGATCGGAGTGAAGCGCATCGTGTAATAGATGGGTTGCAGCAACGTCCCCGGCCTCGACTCGAACGTGAACTCGGCGAGAGACTCCCGGGGGACGTTGAAGATCTCGGGGTGCATGAAGTTGAGCTCCATGTTCTTCATGATCCCGACCATGTTGCGCTCCACGGCGAACACCTCGCTTGATCCCTCCCGACACATGAATTGATCCGTGAAATGGCACACATGGCTCTTCCCATCCCTCGTCACGATCGAGAGGGTCAGTTCGCCCGGATCCAGTCGGGAGCTCTTCAAGTCCTGGTCACCCAGGAACTCGTCGATTTTCAGAGCGACGATGGCCCCCACGAACTGTTCCAGCTTGTCCCGGTCGACTTTGAGAGGCCTGGGCTCTATCAGCTCCCACGAGGACGTCACGAGATCGGTTTGGGCGTTCCTCGATTCGCGCCGCTCGATCGAGATCTTCCCCTGGCCGCGGACTTCAATCCCGAAGGATTTCACCGAGTCCCGTCCGAATGGGAAGATCGTCCTCACCCGGAACCCGTTGCGGCCATGCTGGAAGAGCATGGAGTGCTTGCTCTCGTCCACCCTCGCCACTTCCCCGCTCCCCTCCACGTGGACGTAGCGTTTGAGTCTTCCCTCGGCCAGGTCCCCGAACCGAATCACGACCGGCGCCTCCCGGCCGTAGAGCCAGATCGAGACCTTCTCCTCGGGCTCCTCAAGGCCCTGGCCCTTGATATTCCCCGCCGGCCGAGAGTCGAGGATCGGGAAAGATGAGAGCTCGGTCACCAGGTTCATCACGGAAAGATCATCGATCTTCTCCCGGTGCGGGGACGTGAGCCACCAGCCGCGGGCGATGCCCTCCTGGAGCCGCTCCAGCGTCGACACCTCGATCTCCACCGTGTTCGTAGCCGGCGGACCCTGCCGGACCCGGACGATCTTCTGGGCGAACTCGACCTTGACCGCCTGGTGCGGGGCGTAGCGGGCGAGTTGCTTCTGGCGGATGGCCGTCGCGGGCTTGTCGTAGGCGTCAAACACCTCCTGGGTCGCGAGGTAGATCTTCGGGTCCCCTTCCTTCTGGAAGAAGATCGCGGAGGTGTTCGTGGGCGTCTGCTTGCCAAATCGTACGCACCCCTTCTGGCCGAGCGGCCCCAGGAACGTCACCACGAGCCTCGGATCGTCCAAACCCGTGAGCGCCGCGTCCGTGCCGGGCGCCCCCGGCTCAAGGCCCCCGGAATTCACGAAGCGGTCCAGATTCACGAGCATCGGCTGGAGGACCGCGATTTCGGCCGGCTTGTCGACGGGGGGCGCGATCCGCCAATAGCCCCCCACGGAATCGGTGGCTCGGTCGATCGTCGTGGCCGTCTCCCCCTTCCGGAGGATCTCGATCCGCTCCAGCCGGTCCGCGAGGAGTTCGGGAAACAGCTTGGTCTGTCGATGAGCGCCCGCGGGCCCGCCGGTCGGGCCGGCTGAAGGGGAATGCAGGAAGTAGATCCCCAGAGCGATCCCGAGAAGCCCGCCAAGCGCCGCCGTTCCCTTCCAGTTCATGGCTACTTCCTCCGTACGTACCACGCCAGGATGCCGAGCGCGAGCCCGAAGGCCGGGAAACCCACGACCACGATCCAGAAAAGCTGCGCGAGCTGGGCCTCCTCAAGCGTCAGGGGGCTCACCTGAATTCGTTCGGATTTGATCTCCATGAGAACCCGGTCGGTGAGCCAGCGGAAATGGTTGACGATGTATTCCGCCTGGACGCCCCCCTTCATCAGGACGCCGTTCGTGAACGGGGTCACGCTTCCCCAGACGTCGAGCTTGCACCGCTGGTGGCGGGCGTCCATCGGATGCTCGGCCTTCTTCTCGACCGCGACGATCAGCTTCATGTTCCCGACCCGCTCGCCTTCCACCGCTTTCCTGAGGCCCAGGCCGGGATCGCCTTTCATCTCCCACGAGTAGGCCCCGGCCATCGCGAGTGGCGTGATCGTCCAGTTCGGATCCTTGCGCGCCACAGGGTCGATGGTGGCACAGTCGGGGAGGTCGAACTGGAGGTTGACCATGCTGCGGTTGACGTCGTGGATGTTGAAGTCCTTGACGATCAGATTGGACATGCGCGCGCCGTAGAACTGCTGGGGATCGTGGACGACGTTCTCCCCGACGACCACCGAGTAGTCCTCAAGCAGCTTCTCAAGTCCGGTCCTGACCTTGGGGCGAACGGCGACAAGGAGGCTCCCCCCCCTCTCGAGGTAGTCGCGCACCACGTCGAGCTCGTGGGCGCTGAAGCTCTGCGCCGGCCCCATGATGACGAGGAGTTCGCAGTCCGGGGGGACGATCTGGAACTCGCTCAGGGGGAGGCGCCTGAATTCTATCCCCTCGTTCTGCGTCAGGTACCGGTGGAGGAGGCCCATCGTCGACTTGTCGCCGGTGACGAGCTCCTGGTGGCCTTCGCTCTCGTAGACCAGGTGCTTCACCTGGCCCCCCAGTTCCTGGATCGCGGTGATGAGCATCGCCTCTCCGCGGTAGCCGGTGACTTCGCCGGTCACCACGTTCCCGTCGTAGAGCTGCTGGATCTCGATCGCCTTCTTGTTCGTCCGGCCGGTGCCCAGCGTCGCCAGCATGTAGATCGTGGCCGGGGTAAGGGTGCTCCAGTGCTGGCGGTGCCGGGCCCTTTCGTCGGCATCGTCGGGGCTCACCCACTTGACGGTGATCCGCGGCGTCCGGAGCCGGAACTCCTCGAGCAGCGTCTTCGTCCGCTCGACCGCGACCTGGAGCGACTTGTCCCCGCTCATGTCGTACTGATAGGGGTTGATCCAGATCTCCACATCGTAGGAGAGGTTCCGGAGCGCGTCCTCGCTCTGGTTGGTGAGGAAGAACGACCGCCGCGACGTCAGGTCGAACCGCTTGGGCGACTTCCGGGCGATCAGGTTGACGACGACCAGGAGGGCCAGGAGAATCACCGCCTGCACGGCGATGTTGGCCCACGCGACCGCCCGGCGCCGAGGGGTCCAGTCCGAAGGGGCCGGCCCGCTCATCGCCACCTCCTCGTCTCCAGGAGTCTTGTCGTCAGGAAGAGAAAGAAGACGGTCAGGCTCACGAGGTACAGCAGGCGACCGCTGTCGACGACCCCCCTCATGAAGTCACCCAGGTTGGAGCCCAGATTGACGAGATCCAGGAGCTGGCGCCAGACCGATGCTTCCGGCATGAACGCCGCCCCGATGTTCCCGATGAGGAGGAGGATCACGACCGAGAACGTGATGATCCCCGCCGTAATCTGGCTCGTGCAGAGGGATGAGACGAACAGACCGATCGAATAGAGCGCCGCGCCCAGGAGAAGCACGCCCAGGTAGCCGCACCAGACCTGGCCGAAGTCGACCGAGCCGTACCGGGCGAGGATGACGGCGAAGCCCGAGGTCGGAATAAGGAGGAAGGCCAGGAGCGTCAGTGCCGCGATGAACTTCGAGAGGACCACCTGGGCCTCGGTGACCGGCGCCGTCAGGAGGATTTCGATCGTTCCCTTCGCCTTCTCCTCCGCCACGAGCCTCATGGTCACCAAAGCGCTCGTGAAGATCACGACCAGGTCGATCGCATAGAGCGGGCCCTCGAAGCTTCCGGGGACCCTCATGCCGACCGCGTTCTTGACCGAATAGTAGAACGTCAGCCCCGCGATGAACAGGAGCGCCATCAGCGTGATGTACGCGAGCGGCGAGACGAAGTACACCCCGAGCTCGCGCCGGATGAGGGCGACGAACTTGCTCATGCGGAAGCCCCCCCCCCGCCCGATTCGGTGATCGCGGTGAAGACCTCCTCGAGCGACAGCCGCTCATGGGAAAGCTCCAGCACGTCCCACGCGTGGGACGCGCAACAGCGGAAGAGCTCCGACCGAACGTCCTTCCCCCCCGCGGACTCCACGATGTACGTGTTCAGATCGCCCTTCGCCGACCAGAGGATGTGGGCCACCCCCGGCGTCCGGTCGAGCGACTCCTTGATGGCCCGGCCGTCCCCCCGGATCTCGAGCCGGACGCGGCCGGTCTTCATCAACCGGTTGGCGATCTCCTCCGGAGTCCCCTGCTCGACGAGCCGGCCCCGGTTGATGATGAGAACGCGCCCGCAGACCTTCTCGACCTCCGAGAGGATGTGGCTCGAGAAGAGCACCGTGTGCTCCTTGCCGAGCTGCCGGATCAGCTCGCGGATCTCCCTCACCTGCGTCGGGTCGAGTCCGATCGTCGGCTCGTCCAGGATCACGATCTCGGGGTTGTGGACGATCGCATCGGCGAGGCCGACCCGCTGACGCAGCCCCTTGGAAAGGTGCTGGATGATCGAGCGGCGGCGGTCCGCCAGTGAAACCCGCCCCAGGACGTCGTCCACGCGCCGGGCGCGGTCGGGCCGGGGCACTCCCTTGATCCGCGCGCGGAAGTGGAGGTATTCCTCCACGCGCATTTCGCTGTAGAGCGGATTGTTCTCGGGGAGGTAGCCCACGCGGCGGCGGACCTCCATGGACTGCCGGACGACGTCGAAGCCGGCGACGCTCGCGGACCCGCTGGTCGGGGCGATGAAGCAGGTCAGGATGCGCATCGTGGTGGACTTGCCCGCGCCGTTGGGCCCGAGGAATCCCACGATCTCGCCCTTGTCAACCTTGAACGTGATGCGGTCGACCGCTAGGACGCCCGGGTACGTCTTCGTGAGGTCTGAGACTTCGATCATGACCCTATCTAGGACGGACCCGCCCGGTAGGACGCCAGTAGAGCTCTAGAGTATCTACGAGGGAAGGGGAAAACGCAATAGCGAAAAGAGGCACTCCGAAACGCAGGGACCAGGACCGCTGGTTCCCCGGGCGCCCCTATTTCGTCTTGAAGTCGGCGTCGATGATCTTCTCTTCGCCCTGGGGGGGGCCGTCCTTCGGACTCTGGGCCCCGTCCCCCGGCGGGGGACCGCCGGTCGCGGCTTGCTTCTTGGCCGCTTCCTCGTAAAGGGTCTTCGAGAAATCCTGCATCGTGCGGTTGAGTTCCTCGATTCCCCGCTTGATCTCGTCGGCCCGATCGGACTCCTTGGTCTTCCGGAGCTTCTCGGCCGCCTTCTCGATCTTCTCCTTGTCGCCGGCGGAGAGCTTCTCACCGTAGTCGCGGACCATCTTCTCGGCGGTGTACGCCGCGTGGTCCGCTTGGTTGCGCGCCTCGGCGAGCTCCTTGCGGTCCTTGTCCTTCTCGCCGAACTGCTCGGCATCACGCACCATTTTCTCGATCTCCTTCTCGTTGAGACCGGTCGAGGCGGTGATCTTGATCTGCTGCTCCTTGCCGGTACCCAGGTCCTTCGCCGAGACGTCCAGGATCCCGTTGGCGTCGAGCTTGAACTTGACCTCGATCTGGGGCTCGCCGCGGCGGGCGGGCGGGATCCCGGTCAGGTCGAAGTTCCCGAGCTTTCGGTTGTCGTCCGCCATCGGTCGCTCGCCCTGGAAGACCTCGACCGTGACGGCCGGCTGATTGTCGGCCGCCGTCGAGAACTTCTGCGACTGCTCCGTCGGGATGTGCGTGTTCCGCTTGATGAGCGGGACCATGAGGCCCCCCTCGACCTTGAGCCCGAGGGTGAGCGGCGTCACGTCGAGCAGCAGGATATCCTTCATCTCGCCACCCAGCACCGCCCCTTGGATGGCCGCGCCCACCGCGACGACCTCGTCGGGATTGACGCTCCGGTTGGGCTCCCGCCGGAAATAGTCCTTCACGATCTGCTGGACCCTCGGAATCCGCGTCGAGCCGCCCACGAGGACGACCTCGTCGATGTCCTTCACTCCCAGCTTGGCGTCGGCCAGGGCCGCCTCGACCGGCTTGATCGAGGACTCCAGGAGATCGCCAATCAGCTGCTCCATCTTCGAGCGCGTGATCCGCATCGTCAGGTGGACCGGCGCGCGACTTGAATCCTGCGCGATGAAGGGGAGGTTGATCTCCGTCTCCATCATGCTCGAAAGCTCGCACTTGGCCTTCTCGCACGCCTCACGGAGTCGCTGGAGGGCCATCGGATCTTTCCGAAGATCGAGCCCATTCTGCTTCTGGAACTCGCCGGCCACATACTCGATGAGGCGGTGGTCGAAGTCGTCCCCGCCCAAGTGCGTGTTGCCGTTGGTCGAAAGGACCTGGATGACCTCGTTGTCCACCTCGAGGATCGAGATGTCGAACGTGCCGCCGCCCAGGTCGAAAATCGCGATCTTCTGGACACCCCGCTTCTTGTCGAGCCCGTAGGCGAGCGCTCCCGCCGTGGGCTCGTTGAAAACGCGCTTGACGTCGAACCCGCAGATGCGGCCCGCCTCCTTCGTCGCCTGCCTCTGGGAGTCGTTGAAGTAGGCCGGGCAGGTGATCACCGCCTCGGTCACCTTCTCGCCCAGATATGCTTCCGCGGTCTCCTTGAGGTCGTTGAGGACCATGGCGGAGATCTCCTGCGGAGAGTAGAGCTTTTCGCGGATCTTGACGCGTGCGGGATCGTCGGGCCCCCCGACCACCTCGTAGGGGAACATCTTTTCTTCCTGCACCACCTCGCTCCGGCGGCGGCCCATGAACCGCTTGATCGAATAGACCGTGTTCCGGGGATTGACAACGGCTTGCCGTTTCGCCAATTGACCGACCAGCCGGTCGCCCGACTCGGGAAACCCCACGACCGAAGGCGTAAGATTCGAGCCATGCTTGTTGGGGATGACCTTGACCTCCTTGCCCTCCATCACGGCGACGACGGAGTTCGTGGTCCCCAAATCGATCCCGACGATCTTGCCCATGTTGCCTCCGACTTCGGAAGATTCCAGCGGGCGAACCGTTGAGCCCGGGATCGCCCGTCCCGCTAAGCGCAAACTGGTTGCCAAACACCCCTCACCGGGGTAGTCTTATCCCCCTGAACCACAAAGAGATGCGACTGCGCGCGGGGACCCTCAGATGGCGAATGTCACTGTGACAGATCGGGACTGTCAGGAAACGCGCCCTGGACTTCTCTTTTCCGACCGGGCCTGGCCGCTCAAGATGGGGTTGGCGCTCGCCCTGTTCGCCTTGCTCTGTGGCCGGGCCTCCCGGGAAATAAGCGAGCTCCAGCCCGAAATCGAGGAGGGCGCGATCCGGATCGACCATGTTCGGGGGTCCCTCATCCACGTCTGGGCCCGAAGGGTCCTCACCGTGACCGCCGACGGCTTCGACATCGACACGAAAATCGGCCCCTTCCACGTGACCTCCCCGTTCCCCGCTCCGACGGTGGGGCAGTACGTCAGCGTCGTCGGGGAGTTCGTGGAACCCCGCCATTTGGCTGCACGAGGGGTACAGGTCAACGCCGGCTATCTCTGGAAACGCGGGACCAACTACGGCCTTTCGGCCGCGACCGTCCTGGTCTTCCTCTGGATCGTCCGCAAGCGATTCCGCTGGAGGCCCGGAGGGGGCCTGCTCCGGAGCCGGTACTGACCATGGCCGACCTTTTCACCCACCTCGCCAGTGCGCGGCTCCCGGCCGCGTTCGTACGCGACCGCCGGATCGCGGCGCTCCTCGTGATCGGCACCTTTCTGCCGGATCTCGTTTCGAAGGGGCTCTACTGGATCCTCCGCTGCAGTGACAACTTCGAGACGCCCACCCACACGCTCGTCGGGGTCGCGCTCATCTCCTACGCCGCTTCGCTGATGGTCGAGGAGCGCCTTCGGCGCTTGGGCTTCGCCGCGCTCCTGGCCGGCGGCGTGATCCATATTGCCGTGGACCTCCTCAAAGACAACATGGGGACGGGTTCGTCCCGGCTCCTCTACCCCTTCTCTCCGCGCTCCTACGAGTTGGGGCTTATCGACCCGCTGGACGTGGTCTTCCTCGCGCCCTTCAATATCGTGATTCTCTGGGCCGCCTGGTCCATCGAGCGGAAACGCCGTGTTCAGCAATAGGAGCTTCGCCTGGAAACTGGGGGCCGCTCTCGGGATGGCGGCGCTCTTGGGGGTCCATTCCGAAAGGAGGGGCCAATCGACCTCACCCGACCTTGGGCGCTGCTTAACGGAGCCCGACCTGACGGAGGGGTAGAGGCTCCGGCCTCGAGGGGCGCCGGTGTCCAAGTCCAACGCATCGGGATTCTGAATCGACGTTCACGGTTCACCGATACCCGTGGTGC
>Ga0222749_10001500_pt1 | contig 11840 bp, 11 predicted proteins | sample IncBWH2Mmetat_FD_197234 | JGI IMG/M metagenome (GOLD analysis project Ga0222749, IMG submission 197234) | Metatranscriptome of lab incubated forest soil microbial communities from Barre Woods Harvard Forest LTER site, Petersham... | ecosystem: Environmental > Terrestrial > Soil > Temperate...
AATGACGGTCGCGCTCGTCCTCGCCTTCGTGACAATGCTGTCGGTGCTGTCTGTGCCGATTATGATCAGCGGCGGTTCGCCGACGATGATCACCGTAGACATGGCGTTTCGCGTTAATTCCTACAGTGATTACGGCGTCGCCAACGCCCTCGGTTTCATCTCATACCTGATCGCCGGGCTGGCGGCTTGGATCTATGTCCGGCACAACGTCGCTGGCCAGGTGGCGGGATGACGCTGGCACTCGGATGGCTGTGGCGCGCCAGCGTGCTCGGCTTTTTGGCCTTCGCGGTTTTCGGGCCGCTCGCCAATCTCCTGCTGTGGGCGTTTGCCATCCAATGGTACTACCCCCATCGATTGCCGCTTGCCTACGGCTTCCGCTACTGGGGTGAAGTATTTAAGCCGACCAGCGATGCGTTCGCCTCGCTCAGCACCAGCGTTCTGATCGGGACGATCACAGTTGTCGTCTGCCTCCTCCTCGCGATCCCGGCCGGCTATGCGCTCAGCCGCCGCCGTCTGCCGGGGCGCGGCTTCATCCTGATAATCCTGCTGCTGCCGCAGGCGTTTCCGAGCGTCGCGATCTACTTCAACATCGCGCGCCTCTTCTATAAAGTCGGGCTCAACGGCACGATCGCCGGTGTCGTGCTTGTGCACGCGGCGCACGGCCTCGTCATCGCGGTATGGATCGCGGCGGCGGCGTTCGCCGCGGTGGATGGGGAGCTGGAATTTGCCGCCCGCAACCTCGGCGCCTCTGCCTTGCGCACTGCATTGACCGTCACCTTGCCGTTGGCGGCGCCTGGACTGATGGCGGCGGCAATCTTTGTCTTCCTCGAATCGCTCGATGAGTTCACCGGCACGTTTTTCGTCGGCGTGCCGGATGTTACGACCTTGCCGTTGATCATGTTCACTGCCAGCCTCGCCGGCAACTATCAGATCGCCGCCGTCACCGCCTTGATCCTGCTGGTCCCTTCGATCGCCTTCATGCTGCTGATCGAGCGCTTTCTGAATACCGAGATGCTCGCCAAAGTCGGCTGATCACAATTTGACCGCTTGGCCGGTGCGCGCCGATTCCACGGCGGCATCGGCTAGCGCGAGCGCGCGGATCCCCTCCTTGGCGCCGACCAGCGGCGCTGCGCCGCTTGAGAGGGCGGCAATGAAATGATCTAGCTCGCGGCGATACGCTTCCGCATAGCGTTGCAGGAAAAAGGGTAGCGGCTTGTCGCTGACGACGCCCTCCGCTCCGGAAAACACGACCGTGCTCTCGACGACGTTCTCGGCTGAAATCCCGCCCTTCGACCCGAGCACTTCGATGCGCTGGTCATACCCGTAAACAGCGCGCCGACTGTTCGCAATCTGGCACAGCGCGCCCGATTTCATACGCAACGTCACGACCGCGGTATCGACATCGCCCGCCTCGCCGATCGCCGGATCGACCATTACGCTTGCCGTTGCAAATAGCTCAGCCGGCTCCTCGTCCAATAGCCAGCACGCCATGTCGAGATCGTGAATCATCATGTCGCGGAACATGCCGCCCGAGCGGCGCACGAATTCGATCGTCGGCGGCGCCGGATCGTAGCTCGTGATGCGCAAGATCTCGGGCCGGCCGATGCGGCCGGCGCGGATCTCGCGCTCTAGCCGCGCGAAATTCGGGTCGAAGCGGCGGTTGAACGCGACCATCAACGGCACCCCGCATTGCTCCGCCACGGCGGCACAAGCGGCCGCGCGACGGCGGTCGAGATCGAGTGGCTTCTCGCAGAAGATCGCCTTGCCGGCGCGGGCCGCCGCGTCGACTAGATCGGCATGGGTGTCGGTTGAGCTGGCGATCAAGACCGCATCGATGGCCGGGTCGGCCAGCGCTTCCGCCTGATCGCGCAAAACCGCGCCGTACCTTCTCGCCAGCCGTTCCGCCGCTGCCCGGTCTGTCTCGACGATCGTGTTCAGTCGCGCCTCGGGATGGGCGGCGACGTTAGCAGCATGGATCGCCCCGACGCGCCCGGTACCGAATTGGCAGAAGCTGATCATGCCCGTGCTTTCGATTATTCTCCGAATGACAGCAGAATAGAGCATGGAGGTCGAGGATGACCATGACCCGTCTGACGATGGCCCAGGCGCTCATTCGCTATCTCGCTGCGCAGACGAGCGAAGTCGATGGTTGCGAGGTTCCCTTGTTTGCCGGTGTTTTTGCGATTTTCGGGCATGGCAATGTCGCCGGTGTCGGCGAAGCGCTGTACGACGCCCGCGAGCGGCTGCCGACCTTGCGCGCGCATAACGAGCAGGCGATGGGCCTGGCGGCGATTGCCTTTGCTAAGGCGAACCGGCGGCGTCGCATGATGGCCTGCACGAGTTCGATCGGCCCGGGCGCAACGAACATGGTAACGGCGGCCGCCGTCGCGCATGCCAACCGCCTACCACTGCTGCTCTTGCCCGGCGACGTCTTCGCGAGCCGGCGTTCCGATCCCGTATTGCAGCAGGTCGAGGCGTTCGGCGACCCGGCCGTCTCGGTCAATGATTGCTTTCGGCCGGTCTCGCGCTGGTGGGACCGCATCACTCGCCCAGAGCAGATCCTCGAAAGCCTGCCGCAAGCCCTGCGGGTGCTGACCGACCCGGCCGATTGCGGGCCGGTGACGCTCGCCTTGCCACAAGACGTACAGACAGAGGCTTACGCCTACCCTGGCGCATTCTTTGCCCCTCGCTGCTGGCGTTTCCGTCAGCCGCCGCCCGATCCCACTCAACTCGCCGAGGCCGCAGCAGCATTATCGCGAGCCCGTGCGCCGCTGATCATTGCCGGTGGTGGGGTGTATTATGCGATAGCCTGCGAAACGCTCGCCGATTTCGCGACGCGGCATGGCGTACCGGTCGCCGAGACACAGGCGGGGAAGGGCGCGCTTGCCTGGGATCATCCCTGCGCTGTCGGTGCGATCGGCGTCACCGGCGGGAGCGCGGCCAATGAACTCGCTGCAGAAGCGGATCTGATCCTGGGGATTGGTACGCGGCTTTCCGATTTCACCACCGCTTCGCGCAGCCTGTTCCGGAATCCGTTGGCGCGGCTGATTCAATTGAACGCGGCCGGCTTTGACGCGGCCAAGCATGGTGCACTGCCGTTGGTCGCAGACGCACGAGCTGGCTTGAAGGCGCTAGAAGGTGCACTCGTCGCGTGGACTGCGCCCGTCGACTGGACCGCTAAGGCGCGGGACTTGGCTGCCAAATGGAACGCAACGGTGACGCAGGCAACGGCGCCCTCGAACGCCGCGCTGCCGAGCGACGCGCAGGTGCTCGGCGCGGTGAACCGCGCGGCTGCCCCACAAGATGTCGTCGTCTGCGCTGCCGGCGGACTGCCCGGCGAATTGCACAAATTGTGGCGCTGCCGAGAGGCCGGCACCTACCACGTCGAATACGGCTATTCCTGTATGGGGTATGAGATCGCCGGCGGGCTCGGGGTCAAGCTGGCCATGCCCGAGCGCGAAATCTGGGTCCTGGTCGGCGATGGCTCCTATCTGATGATGAATTCCGAGATCGCGACTTCGGTGATGCTGGACAAGAAGCTGAACATCGTCGTGCTCGACAATGGCGGGTTCGGCTGCATCGATCGGTTGCAGCGCAATTGCGGCGGTGCCTCGTCCAATAACCTCTTCCCGAACGGCTCGGGTATCGACCTCGCCGCCCATGCAGCGAGCCTCGGCGCCGTCTCGCGCAAGGTGGCGAGCCTTGCCGAACTCGAAGCAGCGCTCCCGGGGATACGCGCCGAGCGGCGGACTTCAATCGTCGTCGTCGCCACCGATCCCGCGGCGAGCACGAATGCGGGCGGGGCCTGGTGGGATGTCGTGGTTTCCGAGATATCTGACCGGGCCGAGGTCGCTGCCGCCCGCGCCGCATATGACGCCGCGCGAACTCACCAACGGGTTATCGGCCTATTACCCTGACCTGCCCATCATGCCGGCGGACCAACCCGCGCGGCGGCGACCAGCGTTTGGCATGCGGTGTCGAACACTAAGGAATCGTCCGGCGAGAAGCCGATTCTCACAGGCTCGCCGACGGCATGGGCCGCGATCGAGCCGTGTTCGAGGACCCGCAAATATCCGGCAACGGTGTCTACGACATAAAGGATCTCGCGCCCCATCGGCTCCAATTGCGCGATCCGTCCACTCAGGCCGGAGCCGGTGAATCTCAGATGTTCCGGCCGCAATCCGACAGTCACTGCACCGGGCGCACCCTCGAACGGAAACACGACCGACCCGACGCACATAACCCCGTCCCTCGCCTCGCCGCTGATCATGTTGATCGGCGGCGACCCGATGAAGCCAGCGATGAACAGGCTCTGCGGCCTGCGGTAGAGGTCGTCCGGTGGGCCGATCTGCTCGATCCGGCCGGCACGCAGACAGATGATGCGGTCGGCCATCGTCGTCGCCTCGATCTGGTCGTGGGTAACGAGGACCGTCGTCACCCCGAGCTTTTTCTGCAGTGACTTGATCTCGGTCCTCATGGTCAGCCGGAGTGTCGCATCGAGATTGGAAAGCGGCTCGTCGAGGAGCAGCAGCTGCGGCTCCTTGCCAGTGCGCGGGCGAGCGCCACCCGCTGCTGCTGCCCGCCCGACAGCTCGCCCGGCCGCCGGTCGAGAAGCTCTGTGACCTGGACGAGATTGCCCGCCGCGGCGACGCGGGCGAGCGCCTCTTCGCGCGGCATTCGCTTGAAGCGGAGCGGAAACAGGACATTGTCCCGCACGGTCATGTGCGGGTAGAGCGCATAAGACTGGAAGACGATGCCGACGTTGCGATCCTTGGCCTCAACCTCGTTGACCACCCGGCCGTCGAATAAGAGCTCGCCACCGCTCGGCAGATAGATGCCGGCCAGAATGAAGAGGCTCGTCGACTTGCCGCAGCCGGAAGGGCCAAGAAGTGCTACGAACTCGCCGTCCTCGATCGTCAGGTTCAGATCGGGGATGACCTCGACATCCCCGAACCGCTTGACGACGTGGCGGAACTCGACTTTCGCCATCGGTGTCAGCCCTTCACACCGCCGATCGACATCTGCATCAGGTAGCGTTGCGCGGCGACGTAGAGGATCAGGCTCGGGACCAGATAGAACACCCCGACCGCGGAGACGACGCCGTAGTCGACGCCCATCACGTCGTCGCGGACGTAGTACATGTAGAGACTCATCGTCCAGTTGGTGTTGCGGATCAGGAAGGTGAAGACGAAGATATACTCCTCCCATCCGCGGATGAACGTGAAGACGGCGACTGCGAAAGCCCGTTTCTGACCTGCGGCAGCACAACCAACAGAAAGGCTTGGCGCCGCGACGCACCATCGGTCAGCGCACTCATTTCGATGTCCCACGGCACCGCGTCGAAAAAGCCCTTCATGATAAAGATCGCAAAGGGCAGCTCAAAGGCGACGAGCACGCAAATGACCCCGAAAAGCGTGTCCAGGAGACCGATCCAATAAAGCATCAAGAACATCGGCACGATCAGGGTCAGCACCGGAAATGCATGCAATATCAGCAGTGAGCGGAGCATTGCGGCGCGGGCCGGGAACTGGAACCGCGACAGGTAGTAGGCTGCGAGCGACGCAACGGTCAGGACGACGATGGTCTGCGAACCGGCGATCAGGAGCGAATTGCCGAAGGCTCTCCACACGCTCGGGAATTGAATTGCGCCGTGCACCGCACCGACACGGGAGCGCACGACCGAGGCGAAATCGGGCTCCACTAAAAAAATGAAATTACGCAAGTGCAGGTCCGGTCCAACGAGCCATGCGAAAGCTGCTGTCGCAGCGAGCGCGATCGCCGTCAGTCCGAGCCATAGCTGGCGGCGGTTGCGAGCCAGCACCGCGGCTAGCCAGAAAGCAATGACGGCGGGTGCGAGGACGGCCACCGAGCGCCACAGAACCACCGTGTCGGCTACACCGGTTCGCGCGGAAAAGGCGATCGTCACAAGCCAGAAATATGGCAAGATAATTGGCAACGAGACGGCGATCAGAAAGGCATACAGGGCGACCGCCTTGGACCGGCGCATCGAGCGGGCGCGCGCGGCCATCCGGTCCCAATCCACGGGCGCGGTTGGGCTGGAATGAATGCCGTTAAACGTCAGCGGAGCCGCCATCTTAATGCACTTCGATGCGGGGATGCTGCAACAGGCGCTTAAAGTCGAAGAAGCGCCACCCCAGGAGTGCTGCGGCCGCGCCGATGACGATCAGAAAGAGCGCGAGCGCTGCGCCATAGCCGTACTGGCCGCTGGTAAATGCCCTCCGGTAGACATAAAGGGCGAAGACGGTCGTGTCGTAGAAGGGGCCGCCCTTGGTCAGCAGGAGAATGTATTCGAAGCTCACCAGCAGCGACAGCGTCTGGTAGATCGTCACGAAGCTGATCGGCCAGCGCAGCGCGGGCAGCGTGATGAAACGGATCTTAGCCAGAGTGCCGGCGCCGTCGACCTCTGCGGCGTAAAACAGGTGCTCCGGAATGCCGCGTATCGCCGCTGTGAAGATGATCATGCCCAGCGACGCGCCGATAAAACCATTGGCGATGATGATCAACGCGACCGGCGCGCTCGTCATCAGATCGAGCGGCCTCGCCAGACCGAGCGCCGGCATCAGGAACTGGTTCAACAGCCCAACATCCGAGGGGTTGATGACCCACAGCCACAACAGAATGTAGAGAACCGAGGGGCTCATGCGCGGCAGCAGCCAGACGCCGCGAAAGAAGCCGCCGGATACTTTGTTTAGCGAGGTGGTGGTGAGCGCGAGTACGAGACCGAAGGTCACATTGAAGATGGCGAGCGTGCCGAAGACGTAGACGACAGTCAGGCCGATGACCTGCGGCAGGCGCGAGTCGCCGCGGAAGACCTTCTGATATTGTTCGGTCGTGAATTTGCTGATGCGCAAGGTGCGGTCGAGATCGGTGAACGATACTGCGATGTCGATAAGGACCGGGATGACAAAGAAGAGAAAAGTCAGCGCAATCGCCGGACCGAGGAACAACACAAAATTGGTCCGCCTGCGCACCGCGGAGGCGGCGCGGTAGCGGCGCTCTACCGCCAGGTCAGTCACTGCGGACATTGGCTATTTGACGATTACATCCTTGAGCGACGAGGTCCCCTCGTCGACGACGAAATCGGCCGCTTGCTGCCCCGACAGCCGGCCCGTCTCGACGCCCTGAAGGGCCGTGTAGATGATCCCGTTGAGATCGCCAAATTGCGGGTTGTTGGGCAAAAATTTGGTGATCTTCAGCAACTCGGTGGCGCGGGCCAGCGGCCAGGCCCCGGCGTATCGCGGATCTTTGAGTTGCTCGGATTTGATCCCGAGATGGGTCGTCGTGACCGCGTGGTCGGTATTGAGATCGGCGTCAGAAGCGTGGCCGAGGAGGCGGACGGCCAGCTCCGGATCCGCCACACGAGCGGCGACCGCGTAGATGATCGGATGGGTCAGGCTACCCGCCTGCCCGCCCTTTTTTGCGGGCGGTGCGGCAATCCATCCCCAATCGGCAAAAAACCCAGCCTCGTCCTTTGGCAGCCCGTAGGTCGGAAACGCATAAGTACCGAGATCCCAGATGCCATACATCCAAAATGCCGCGTTTCCCGTGTAGAACGCCTTGCGCAGCGCGTCGAACTCCATCGAGGTGTTGTTGGCCGGAATGACCCCTTGCTTGACGCCGCGCTCGAACCAGCCGAACGCCGCCGCGAGCTTGTCGCGTTCAAGGAGGAGCTTGCCAGTGCCGGGATCGAGGAAATTATTGCCGTAGGATTGGAACGCCATAATGTAGTCCGGTCCCTTGTTGGGCCGATGCAAGATGCCGTATTGGGCCTTGGCCTTGTTGATTACGCGGTTGGCGATGTCGATGACGTCGTCCATCGTCAGCTCGCCCGACAAAGTCCGCGCCGGCATTGCCTCGATGAAAGCATCATCGTAACCGGCCTCGCGCAGAAGCTTCTTGTTGTAGAAGAACATGCGCGCTTCGGCGTCCTGCGGGATGCCGTAGATGCCGTCGGAGCATTTTACCGACTGCCACAGCGAGGGAAAGATCGTGGTGAAATACTGAGGGTATTTGGCGATGTAATCGTCGAGCTTGAGCGCAAAGCCTTCCTGCTGGAAAGCGCAAATCCATTCATGGGCGGCGATGAACAAATCGGGGCCCTGGCCGATGCCGAAGACCTTGAGGAGCTGCAGAGCATCGTCGTCGAACCCCGGTGCTGGGCTTTCGTGAACTGCAACCTTCACGCGCTTGCCGGAGCCTTCGGCCGCGAGCTCCTTGTTCAGCCGATCGGCTGCCTTCACTACATTGGCTGGACGCAAAGGCCCGGACGGGTCCTGGCGCGACCAAAGCTCGAGCTTGACGGTGGTCTGCGCCGGCGCAGGCGCCGACACGAAGATTGCCGCAGAGCCGCCCCCCAGAGCGGCGAGCAGCAGCGCTGCCATTGCCGTCTTCACGTGTCTCATCCCAGCTCCCCTCGTTTTCGAGACGCATTCCGTGACGCCTCGGCGTTTATTGCTTGCAAACCAGTGAACCGCAATCATGAATGGCGTTGGAGCGCCGGTCCAGCTTGCAAAACCGAGGAAATCAGCGGCGATGTCCTTTAGTTTTCTCGCCCGCGATGCCGGGCGAGTCCATGTGTGCGGACACCGAGGCTACAGCCTCGTCTGCCCGGAAAACACGATGCCGGCCATGGCTGCCGCCAAGGCTTCGGGTGCGACAACAATCGAGATTGACGTCGTGCTGACTGCCGATGGCGAACCGATCGTGCTTCACGACCGGACGCTCGACCGCACCACAAATGGCCACGGCTTCGCCGCCGACCTCAGTCTGGAACAGATCCGCAGCCTTGATGCCGGGGCCGGCTTCAACGCTCGATTTGCCGGAACACGCGTTCCGACCCTCGCGGAGGCCGTGGATTGGGCGAAGCGCGAGGAGATGGGGGTCTTTGTCGAGATCAAGGAGGCCGAGCGGCCGGACCTCGCCGTCGACCGAGTGGCTGCATTGCTCGAAGCGACGGGTGCCTTCGACCGAGTCCTCGTCATCGGCTTCGACCACATCGTCCTAAAGCGCGCGGTAGAGCACCACCCGGGGATCAAGACCCAGGCCATCACCCACGCCCGCCACGCCGACATTCTTGGTGTGCTGCGGGCGTGCGGCGCCGGATCCCTGTCGATCGAGCTCGACATGTTCCACCCGCATGATGCTAAAGCGCTGCACGATGCAAGGGTTTCCAACCGGCTCAACTTGCCGCGACCGGAGCGACTCCCGGCGTATCGGCAGGGCCGGCGCGACATCATCACCTGTCTTGAGGAATGGATCGCCGAGGGCCTCATCGACACGATCTCCGGCGACGACGTTCCCTTCCTGGCGAAACTCGTCGAGCGCGCCGGCGCGGCAGGCAGCCGGTAGCGGTCTCGGCTCTCTCGTTGGCGTTTCCGTGTTTGCCGAAGGGTCGGATTTCCCGGGCGCCCAAATTCTCGACATGCTGGTGGTTGGCGGTGGCATCAATGGCGTCGGGATCGCCCGCGATGCCGCCGGACGTGGCCTTTCGGTGCGGCTGGTCGAAAAGGGCGATCTCGCCGCGGCTACCTCTTCAGCTTCGAGCAAGCTCATCCATGGCGGGCTGCGCTACCTCGAGCATGGGGCGTTCCGACTAGTCCGCGAAGCACTTGCCGAGCGTGAAGTCCTGCTCGCGAGTGCGCCCCACATCATTCAGCCGCTGCCTTTCGTGCTGCCCTACGCCCGAGGCTTGCGGCCCCGGGCACTGCTCCGGCTCGGCCTCTTCCTCTATGACCATTTGGGCGGTCGCCGTACCCTTCCCGGCACCCAGACTGTGGCTTTGCGTGCGCATCCCTATGGCGGGCCTCTACAAGCGCATCTCACTACGGGTTTCGTATACTCGGATTGCCAAGTGGACGATGCCAGGCTGGTCGTCCTCAATGCGCGCGACGCCGCAGCGCACGGCGCGGAGATTTCGACCCGTACCGAGATGCGCTCGGCGCGGCGCAACGACGCTTACTGGCGCATTCTCACCGAGAAGGAAGGTGTGACGACGGAAGCCGCGGCGCGCATTCTCGTAAATGCGGCGGGGCCGTGGGCTGGCGAAGTCCTGCGCCGCGCCGGCCTGACCGAACACAAAGCCGATCTTCGGCTGATCAAAGGGAGCCATATCGTGGTTCCCCGCCTCTACAACGGCACGCAGGCGTACATCCTGCAGAACGACGACCGTCGCATCGTCTTCGTGCTGCCCTATGAAGGCGAATTCAGCCTCATCGGCACCACGGAGCTGCCCTGCTCCGGTGTTGGCGAGCCTGTCGCGGTCACGCCGCCGGAAATCGATTATCTCTGCCATGCCGTGTCGGGCTGGTTCGCCAAGCCTGTGGCGCCGCAAGACGTCATCTGGAGCTATGCCGGTGTCCGCCCGCTCTACGACGACCGGGAACTGAACGCCTCAGCGGTAACGCGCGACTATGTCCTCGAACTCGATGCCCCCACCGGCAAAGCTCTGCTGCTGTCGATCTTCGGCGGGAAGATCACGACCTACCGGCGTCTCGCCGAGCATGCACTGGAAAAGCTCGCGCCGTTCCTCCCCGGCGTAAAAAGGCCGTGGACCGCCGGCGCTATGTTGCCCGGCGGCGACCTGCCGAATCGCGATCCTGCAACCTACGCAAACGGCCTCGCGCGCGATTATCCCTTTCTCGGCACTCCCGCGGCACTGCGGCTAGCCCGCAGCTATGGCAGCGATGCCCGGCGCATCCTCGGTTCCGCGCGCCACGCGGAGGATCTCGGTCGCAGTTTCGGATACGGCTTCAGCGAGAGCGAACTCGGCTGGCTCGTCGAACAGGAATGGGCGCTTACCGGGGAGGATGTGTTGTGGCGACGCTCGAAACTCGGCCTGCACCTGGACACCGACGCATCCAGGGCCATCGTTGCGCTGCTCCCCGGCTGCCGCGCCGCTTAAGAACACGGTCTTCGCCGAGCTGTTGAAACAGTTACCGCCGCTGCTGTCGCTGAAGAAAGGCAGCCGCAAATGGGAGCGCTTATGGCCGATCGCGACTGCCTAGTTTGGTTGTAAACTAGAGACCGGAAGCGTTATCTCGTTAAGTCAACCTCGCGATCGACGTGCGCAGAACGTCGAACAATTCGCCATCCCGCATCGGTTCGGCGCCAGATATCTTGATACGAGACGGTAACCGTTGGTCAAGGTGACGCTTCGTCCGGCAATTGATGGGTTACCAGGACCATTGTGCGCGTCCTGGCGGCATCAGGGGTTAATTCCTCGAACAATATTCCCGTTTGGTGGTGCCGGCTGATGACTGCACCGTGGCGACCCTCCAATCTCTGCTTTGTCCATTCATAAATTGCTGCTCGCGATTGAAGCGCGAACACGGCAGTGGTCTTGCCCGGAACAAACACCTCGAAGACGCCGTCTTCGACAAACAGCTGAGCAAAACCATTGGCGTCGTTGCTATCGTATGTATAGGAATATTCCGCGATCATCTCTTGGATCACGAGCCTGTCCTCGACACTCAAGGCAAAGCGCAGTTGGTTTGGTGTCGGTCCAGCCCAGGTATCTATACTGGCACCCAAAGTTGACTCGTTCGTGTAGTGGCCCGAATTGGCAGGAACTTAAACGTTACGCGATACGTACTTCAAGGGGATAATTCCGTTCGAGTAATCGCGAGCCCTCGGTAAGCCGACAAGCATATCAATCTGAAGACATTTTTTGACTCCTCTCGGATGCGCGAAGCGACCAACTGATCGCTCGATGCTGACGCGGCTTGGCGCGACCGAATAAGGTGACAAGAGCGAGAAAATGGCGACGGTGTTTAGCTGCGTACCGGTGAAGGGTGCGCCCCGACGTCACGGGCGCGGACGAA
>Ga0222749_10001502_pt1 | contig 11839 bp, 11 predicted proteins | sample IncBWH2Mmetat_FD_197234 | JGI IMG/M metagenome (GOLD analysis project Ga0222749, IMG submission 197234) | Metatranscriptome of lab incubated forest soil microbial communities from Barre Woods Harvard Forest LTER site, Petersham... | ecosystem: Environmental > Terrestrial > Soil > Temperate...
CGCCACCTTCACGGCGACGGTTGCCGCCGTCGCCGTCGCGGAACCTCCGATCGGCCGTGGCCTCTCCATCGCCTTGGCTATTGGCGGCACGCTGTTCGGCGGCGCCAATCTCTTGCGTTGGCGCTTCCGTAAGCCGCTTACCTGAGGACGCTCAGCGCCGCATTCCGGCGGCCTCGACAGCATTCGGCACTCCACCTGTCATGGCGGCCTGACGAGCGGGCGTAGCTGACCGAGCCGATGCTATGGGCACGGAACCACTTGACCGTGTGCAAGGCAGATTGGGCCTCCGCTTTCAACCCCAGTCGTGATGTTGCTGTCGGATACCGCCACTGGGGCCGAGCAGGTGGTCTGGCCGGAAGGCGGTATGCACGGCGTGTCGGTGGCCCCGACAAACGTCGACGCACTTTGGATCTCGACCGGCATTGTCAAATCCGGCATTTGCGAGGTCGTCGCCACGGTTATTGGGGGGGCGCCAGTCGGGCACGGAAACCGAGTCGCATGGATGGACCCATCGTTGAATAAATAGACTATTTCTGCGCCGCAGAGGTCTGTGACCGGAGCGGAGGAGGCATTGAAGTACATGTTGAATGAGAAATAGTCCGTCGCCGCGGCCCCGGGAAGATTGAACTCGGCTATTAGACAACGGGCCCCATAAGCCCTGCACGTATCATACCACGACCCTATGTAGTAGGTACCACCAACATTATTATCGGCGTCGTCTTTGGGATAATCGAAGTCCTGTATAAGGTTGAGTCGGGAGATAATGTGAGGGCATGGCGGCGGCGGTGACACGGATGGCGGCAGGGCTGGCACGACGGGGAATATGACTTGGGGGGTCGTTGGCGGTAGCACCAGGACCCAGGCGAGCAATCTCTCATCGGGCCTGCCGCCGGTCGGACCGGTAATACAAAAATTCAGAAAGCTTAAGTCTATTGGATCGGTCACGGTCGTCGTCGATGACGGTATCGGGTTCAAAAAGCCCCCCTGCGCGACGGCTTGCTGCTGGCTCGAATTCATCAGGTCGAGCGGCTTGGGCGTCGTGGTCGTCGCCGTAAAATTCGGCGAAACATGGGTAAACCAACAAGCCTGGGTCGCAGTCGAGCCACAGTTGTTGAGAGAGCTCGGCACTTGCCGCACCCCACTGCCCGCCGTCATCAGGTTCTCCGAACACAAAGAGTTCGGGTACGGCGCCGGACAAGTCAGAGGCCCAGCGTTAAAGATTGTGTGTTCGAGACCGAGCACATGACCGAGCTCGTGCGCGACCGTGTCCGCACTCGCGCCGGAAGAAATGAAGCTGCCGTTGCCATTATCCCAACTGAACCCCAAGATCTTGAGATTCGTCTGACCGGGTGGGGGGGCGATAAATTGGCCATAGAACTGGTTGATCGTGGTCGCGCTGGTGCTCACCGGTACACAGGGTGGCTGGAGAACTCCGTTCGCAACCGCACATTGCCCACTCGGGGGTAACGGGGGTGTCGCAGTGAGCGGCGTCGTCGGATTAGGTACGGTGTTCATCGAGATCGAGGGCTGCTGCGAGATCACCGTCAGATCGTTGCTGCTCGATCCCGTGCTGCAAGAGGGGACGGCTGGGCTGGTGCAAGCACCGGTGCCCGATCCGCAGTTGCAGACGTGCAGCACGCGGTAGTCCGTCGACACGTCACCAAGTCTGTGCAGGGGGTTCGTAGGTGAGTTCCACTTCACAAGGGGCAGAAAACTCACACGGATGCCAACCTGGCTCCAAATCGAGTCGGCAATGTTGACCCCGGTAACCGGATCGTTGAGATTGATAACCGGTGGGCAAGTGTTGCCGTCAGTCGAGCACACGTTGATCGGCTGGACCACGACATAGGATGTCACTGGGACCTGGGCGGATGCGGCGCCCGCAGCCAGACAGGTGGTCACCGACAACAGCATACCCCATAAGGCGCGGCTACGATCCCACCTCAAACCCCTCATCGCTTATCTCCCTTGCCTGAGTGCGGCAAAAATTCCCCGCGTTTTTTCGACCAAGTGTGAGCTAGTCCACACTTGGTCGATATTGGGGGCGATATTTCCTCGGCGAACCATGTGAGCCCAGGATGTGCCCAAAGTCTCTCGCGACGTAACAAAAATCAACAGAAATCCGGCATTCTTGTTGTTAACCAAACAAATTGTTACGATCGGGCGTGACGGTCTGGTACAGATTGGCTGAGGGTACTCAACGGGAACGGCGCAAGAGGGAGCTACGCCATGAAAGTGTCGCTCAGGTCGAGAACCACTCGGCTGGCAGCTGCGGTCTGCGCAATTTGGCTGTGCTGCGCGAGCCCGACATGGGCGGGAGGCGGCGGCGCGGATGCGGGGTCTCTTTTGTCAAGCCTGTCCCAGCTCTGCGCCGACTTGCTTATCCCGTCGTGCCCGCAATATCCGGCGTACCTTACAAAAAGCACTCCGCCCAGCCCGGTCAACAGCCCTGCGACCCCGATCGTGGTGGAGCTTGCCGCCTGGCAGAACTGGAATCCCGACACCGTGCGGACGACCGATTCCGACTGCTTCCAATTCGGAGCCCTGAATCCGTTTCCGGCTTTTTTCTGCCCGCAGATCGCGGTCAACGCGACGAACCCGCCCGCCAATTCGCCGATTTCGGGGATCTTGGGCCTGCAACCGCCTTCGGCGTTGGCCAACCTCGCCTCGCTCGCCTTCGCCCCCAACTCGGCAGCTACGCCGCCGCTGACGGTGACGCAAAATTCCGACCCGACGGCGACGAGCTACGTCTACGCGGTGGTGGAAGGGGCAACGGGCAGCAGCCCAACACGCTCGATTTGTTTCTTGAAAACCTCGGCTCCAAGGGTCCCGGTGCCGTAACCGTCGCCCTGCCGCTGGCGGTCTTGGCCAAAGGGGCCTCCGCCGAGAATTCGGTGGTGGCCACCCTCAACATCTCGCCCGTGTGCATCCCCGTTTTGGGCTGCCCGGCCACCGTCACGGTCAACCTTGGGGCGGGGAAGAGTACCTACAGTGCGCAGAGCCTGGGCATCAATGTTGACTCTTTCTTCGGCCCTTCGGCGCATTGGGCGACGCCACACTCAATTTACGAGGTGCAGATCCCGCTGTTGGTGAACCAAAAGACCGATCCGTTTTATTTCCTCACCTCGGAATCCTTGCCACAATGTCCCAACGGCATCAACCAGATTTCGGGCATTTGCAACGCCTTCTCTCAGACGAACCCTCCCAATGGCTCCCGGCTTTCGTCCAAGATTTTGCCGAATACCGTCGTTGGGATGGCGCCGAGCGCAGCACCCCAATGTCCAGGTCCCCAGCCCGGAACAGCCTGTCCGACGCCCTATCCGGCCAATCCGATGCAACCGGTGTCGCCCACCTTCGGCTTCTGCGTCAGCTTCTCGAACAACCTGAAAAACCCTAACGCTGCATTCTTTCTTGCGATAGGACCGGATGGCACGACCTATGTCTCTTCACCGGTCAACCTGTCGTCGGCCGCGGCTGGTTCTTTCCCGCCACCAGGGCCATATCCTGCGTGTCCTACCTCCTGACGGGGCGCCGATCCGCAGGCTGAGACTTGGTCGAGCCCCGGGCTGAGGGATTGACGGCGCCGGGGCTCGACGTGAAGGTGGGGGTGCGGGGGTCCGGATCGGGATCGCCGCGAAAGGAGGCGCCGCTGTACGCCCTCGCGATCTTCGGCAGCCTGCTGGTCGTCGCCCTATGGGAATTCTGCCGGCCGCGGCGGCGGCGCGAATTCCCTGCTTTACAGCGCCGATTCGGCAATATCGGCTTCTGGATCCTGAACCTGGTTCTTGCCGCCTTTCTCATTCCCCCAGCGGCTTTCGTCCGGCCGCGTCTCGAGGCGCTGTCGGGCGTCGCTTTTCCGTCGTGGCCGATCGCCGATGCTGGGCTGAGCTTTGTGGCGGGCTTCCTGTTGCTCGATTTGCTGCGCTACCTCGTGCACCGCTGCAAGCATGGGGTGCCGTTTTTCTGGCGCTTTCACGCGCTGCATCATTCCGACCCCGATGTCGACGTGACGACCTCGGTGCGCGTCCATCCGATCGAGCATCTTCTTGCCTCGGGTGTCTTCTGGCTGGCGGTCATCTTGCTCGATATACCAGCCACCGCCTGGCTGACTTACTGGCTCGTAGTATCGGTCATCGAAGCCGTCCAGCACGGCAACATTCGCCTGCCGGAGTGGCTGGAGCAGTGCTTGCAGCCGGTTCTGGTCACGGTCGACATGCACCGCATCCACCACTCCGTCTCGTTTGCAGAGGCGAGCGTCAATTACGCAACCGTCTTCTCGATCTGGGATCGGCTTTTCGGGACTTACACCCGGCTGACACGGGCACAACACGACAGCATTGTCTTTGGCGTTCGCGCATTGCCGCGGCGCGATTGCCTGAAACCGTCGGCGATGATGCTGACCCCCTGGCGGATCGCCCGGGCGGCGGCTACCGAGAGCAGCTAGACACAGGTTTCGGGGAGTGCTGAAGTTCCGCGGAGGCTTGTCGTCGGCCATGGCAGCGAAGGCCAGCGTCGAACGAGCCCCCCGCAAGAGGAGGCGCGCCTGTACCTAGCCGTGGTCTTCGGCAGCCTGCTGGTGGTCGCTCTGTGCGAATTCTGCCGGCCGCGGCGGCGACGCGAATTTCCGGCTTTGCGCCGCCGGTTCGGCAATATCGGCTTCTGGATCCTGAACCTCTTTCTCGCCGCCTTCCTGCTTCCCCCGGCAGGGTTTGTCCGGCCGCGGGTCGAAGCATTATCGGGCCTCGCCTTCCCATCCTGGCCGATCGCCGATGCCGGGCTGAGCTTTGTGGCGGGATTTCTGCTGCTCGACCTAATGCGCTACGCTGTGCATCGCTGCGAGCACGCGGTGCCGCTGTTTTGGCGCTTTCATGCGCTGCATCACTCGGATCCCGATGTCGACGTCACGACCTCGGTGCGCCATCATCCGATCGAGTACGTCGTGGCCTCGGCGGTTTATTGGCTCGCCATGCTTCTGCTCAATGTTCCCGTCGTCGTCGTGGTAAGCCACGGTCTTGCAGTTTTCGGCACGGCCTCTCTCCAGCACGGCAATATCCGTTTGCCCGAGTGGTTGGAACGTTGGCTGCAGCCGGTGGTGGTCACCCCCGACATGCACCGCATCCACCATTCAGTCATCTTCAATCAGGCGAACTCAAACTACGGCGCTGTGCTTTCAATCTGGGACCGGCTGTTCGGGACCTATACGCGGATCAGCCGCGTGCAGCACGATAGGATCGTGTTCGGTGTGCGCGAATTGCCGCGGCGTGACGGACTGAAGCCTTCCGCGATGCTGCTGACCCCGTGGCGGCTCGGCCGGGCGGGAGTACGAGAAGCGGCTTAAAATGCTTTCGCGGTGGTTCCGGTGAGCATGTCGGCCTTGCGGTTCAATGCCGTGATCAGGCCGTCGATGCCCTGGCTCTTCAGAATGGCGGCGAATTCGGAGCGGCGGGTCGCCACCTCGCGGATCGCCCCATCGAGGTAGATGTCGGCAATCAGCCAGGTCTCGCCGCTGCGCCGCATCGAATAGTCGACCTGCACCGGCTCGCCATTGGCTTTGATGATCCGGCTGCGGACCATGACCCCGGCAGCACCAGGCTGCTCGTCGATGACCTGCAGCTGCTGGCCGCCATAGCTGTCAAAGCGTTCGGCATAGATCGCCGAGATGTAGCGCCCGTAGCTGTCCGTCATCTGCTGACGCTGCGCATCGGTCAGCGTGCCCCAAGAGGGGCCGACCGACAATCGGGCCATCGACCCAATATCGAAGCTGCGGCGAATGACCGGCTCGAGCTGCACAAAACGCCCGCTCTGGCCGAGAATGTGGCCGTTCTTCATGGTGTGGAGCAGCGTGTCGTACAGCCCCTTGACAGTAGCGCTGCCGCTCGCCGGCGCGGCGAAGCCCGTCTGGGGCAGCATGGCCAATGCCATCACTACTGTGAGGCAGGCGGCTTTGCGCGTGCGCATCTTCTACCGAGTTGGCTTGCTCATGAAATCGATCTTCCCGTCCCCTCATGCCCCCGATAGCCGTGAGGATCGGCGGAGGCGAACATCACCAAGAAAGCGACGCAGGGAATTGTCGTGCATCCCCAGGTTCCAGGGGAGAGATTGGCGGACCTGCGCGCGCTGATCGACGCGCTCATGGCGTCGTGCGTGGGGAATTCGCCTCCTTGCAAGGCAGCCGACGATGTGGAGCGCACGCCGACGCGAGTTGTACAAAACCGGCCTCTCCAAGAGCTGTAGCACATCGGCTTTGTCGCACATCCATCTGGAAAGAGCTGACTTTGTGAAATCTCGCTGTCGACCGACGATCGCGCCGCACAAGAGGTGGCGTTGCCGTGGCAGCGGTGCGCGAGGCCCATCGTCAGTTGCTCATCATCGCATAACTACCGCACCCCCGGGCCAACGCGGTTTCGTTGAGTTAGCCTTCAAAAGGTCCCGCACTGTGCCCTGCCACTTACCGCCTTGCTGGACCTGCTGCATTCTTCGGCCTCGGAAACCAGAAGGAGAATTATATACGGGGATCGTCAGACAGATCGGCGCCGGCATCTCGACGGAGGATCCCCGCCGCACCCTTTTTATCAAATACCAGCCGAACACCCCCGGCCTCTATCGCGCGGCGTATCGCTATTAAGTTGTTGGGCCGCAGCCTCTGCTCACCTCTCTCGAACGCTGCAATCGCGCGCAGTGAGACATTCGCCTGTCTAGCGAGTTCCACTTGCGGCCACCTTAGCCAGCCGCGTGCCGCGCGACACTGCTCCGGTGTCATGGATCCAGGCCGCAAAGAAATCTTGTGCTGCCTGTCGATTCTGCTTGCATTAAGCAGATACACCTTATATATGCAGATGTGCTCTTTATAGGCATATTATAGAAACCATGGATGGCGACCCTCGAAACCTCAATCACAGCCGGACTGGCGCACACTCGCACCCTCCACCCCCCAACCGACGCGGGGACGGAAACGAGGTTCTCTGGTGTGGCCAACCAACCGACCGGAAGGAATATAGCGGCATCGAGAAGGAGACCGAAACTCGCTTCCAACACGCCATGCGGAAGCGCGAAAGAGGCCTAGAGCCTGCCTAAGCCGTCGAGGAAGACTTCAATACTCATTAAACGCACGCGGGTGGCAGACTCGCCAACCAGGCGCCATGCGCCTTGTTCTAGAAGCGCATCTCCTTCTGGGTATATGGTTCGAGCGGGAAGAAGCGTTGCGACTAAGACTTTCCAAAGACTGAAGATTTGGAAGCTACTGTGGTTTGAAAATTGCCTGCGATGATAGATTTCACAAGCGTCGATTCAACCTTGGGCATCGCGGGAAAAGTGGCGCCATCTTGCCGCGGGTCCCCTGCGAGCCGTGAGGACTGCCTGCATAGCAGGCACGCCGATTTATACGGCAACTTCAAGCTGTGGATCGGCAATATGTCCCGATCGGACAAGGAGGACTTGTGATGGGGAAGCAGGCGGGCGTTACGTTAAAGACCGAGCAAGGCGAACGGCCAAGTGAGAGGCTACTGCTCGCTCCACCATCGGACAGCCCTTCCACAATTTTGGCGTTGATTGAACAAATAGCGCTTAACCCCGACGCCGATGTCGAAAAGCTCGAACGCATGATGGCGATGTATGAGCGGCTCAAGGCGAAGGAGGCCGAGCTCGCATACAACGCCGCGAAGGGTAGGATCCTGAAGAAGCTCGCCAGTATCAAGATCGTCAAGAACCGTTCGGTTCTACACGAGTTCGAGCAAGGGAAGCCCCAAAAGGGCGCCTATGAAGCATTCAAATACGCTCCCCTGGAGGAGATCGACAAACATCTGCGCCCGCCCTTGGCGGAAGAGGATATGGATCTCTCCTATTCCGACGAACCGCGGGAGGACGGCGGCATCGTGATCCGCGGCCGTCTGAAGCACCTGCCGGGCGGCCATTATGAAGATTCCTTTATGCCGGCCCCGCTGGACACGACGGGTGGCAAGTCGAATGTGCAGGCGGTGGGTAGCACCAATTCTTACCTTCGCCGTTACGTCGCCTGCAATATTTTCAACATCGTGGTCGTTGGGGATGATGACGATGGAACGGGAGGAACGATCGACGAGGCTCAAGCCAAGACGATTCTTGAGCTGATCAAGAAGGCGAAAGTCGGGCCGAAGTTTTTGAAATACATGAAGGCCCGGAGCATCGCGGAAGCCGGTTCTCTCGAGGCTGCCGTGGCAACGATTGCTGCCCGCGACTACCGCAAGGCCATCACTACTCTAGAGGAACAGATAGTCAAGGCAGAGGCCAATCATGCCAATCTTTCATCATGACGTGACGCAATACTCGGAAGAGTATGACCGTCTCAAGCTCGGGATCCCAACGAGCTCCAACTTCCACAAAATCATTACACCACAAGGGAGGCCCTCGAAGCAGTGGCGGGAATATGCCTGCGTCCTGATCGCCGAGCGGATACTGCAGCGGAAAATCGAGTTTTATAATTCACCCGCGATGGAGCGGGGTTTGATTGTCGAGGCGGAGGCGGCCGATTGGTATGAATTCGATCAGGACGTAACCGTTCAGAGAGTCGGCTTTATCGCAGATGACGATCATACGGTTGGATGCAGTCCTGATCGGCTCGTCGGCGATGACGGCCTTTTGGAAATCAAGGCTCCCTTACCGCAGACGCAGGTCGAATACTGGATTTCCGGTGAGGTCCATGAACGTTTCCGGCCTCAATTGCAAGGTCAGCTCTACGTTTCCCAGCGAAGGTGGGTCGATATCCTATGCTGGCACGACGTGCTTCCAAAACTTGTCATGCGGGTCGAGCCAGATGAGGAGTTCATCAAAGCCCTCGACCGCGAGCTGCGGATCTTCAACTACTTCATCGAGTGCGTGATGGAGAAGATTTGCGCTACAAATGAACTGCCGATCCCCCCAGGCAAACTGGCGCTGAGGGCAGCGCTGTACGCAAGCCTCGAGATAGCTCCCTGAGCCGCGACATTTTGCCTGCATCCCGCATTCCCCGTGCCGCGGCCCGCGCCAAGCCTAAGCCGGACCTCCGGAAGCGCATGCAACACTTGACCTTTGTCAGACAGCTTCCTTGCGTGGTCTGTGGTAGAGCAGCTCCCTCGGAGGCGGCGCATGTTCGCTCGGGATCTGACGGTGGCGCCGGAATAAAGCCGTCGGATCGCTATACCGTATCTCTCTGCAGCGACTGTCACGCGCTGCAACACCAGTTCGGTGAACTGACGTTCTGGAGCACCGTACGCATCGATCCGCTCAACGTGGCTTTCCGCCTGTGGACGGTATCGGGGGACATTAGAGCCGGGGAGAGGATCGTCTTCCGGGCGCGACAACAGATCGATCTGACGAAAGCGTATAGCTGAGAGACGCAGCGAACCCCACCAAACCTTCGACGCCGGCTGCTGCCACGGTCGGCGATGCCGTAGCGAGTCGTTCGACCTGGTCGGCCTCCACCGTTTCGAGCACCAGCTCGAGGCTGCTCGGCTTCGCGCGCCAGCTTCTCCGCTTCTCCGAGAAACAGCCAAACTCGGCCCGCCGACGGCCGGCTAGCGGAAACTCAGCCTGGCAATCCCGGCCTGGGCGACGAGCGCAGTCCGCCATCGCGGCGATGATGCGGTTCAACGGTGCAGATTGTCGAGGGCGATCGACACGTCGACAGTGCGGATCCGATCCGCAGACTTTTGGGTCTGCTAAACACTGGTTGAGCCAATTTGCCTAGCCTGTTGCCCAGCGATCAGATCGCACTGTGACAAGGCGAGCTCAATTTATGCGCGAGGACGGTCGGCCTTTTAGTAGCTTTTGCGGCATTTCTACTTGCTTTTGGCGAGCTTTCCTTGAATCAATAATAAGGTAATAGTTGAGTGTTGCACGGGGCAACAGATCTGCCTCGTCCGTGGAAAGCCAATTCCGCCATAATTTCTGGACACCCGAACCGGTTTCACCGCCGAGTAAATCAGTGCGAGAACTCGGGGCGATAGATATTAGGTATGCACACCCATGATCTTTCTTTACCTTTCTACTGACCGCTACCGGGCAACTCCCAGAATTTGCGACTTTCATCAATACCTGGCTCTGGTGAGAAGTTCTACGGATTGGCCGACTGGCTGCTCCGGCGGGGATGTGCCTGGTCAGGGATGGGCGGCTCTCGACTCATGCGCGACCCCAACAACTTGGTTTATTTCCCGATGCTCGTGATGACCGAGGGTTATATTCCATATCTCCGCACTGATGTGCGCCACCATTCGTCGGATGCTGGGCTGCTTCCCACACGATGCTCAACAACCTGATCCTCCGAGAGGCTGCCCGAAAATGAATTGTGTGATTTCAGTCTGTTGTGGCATGATGGTTGTGGCAAAATAAGCATCGAGGCACAAGATGTGGACTAAAATCACTCGGCGGGAAGATGCGCATGAGGGACAGCGCTACGTCAACTCGGTGCAGCTGTTATTAGGCGATTAGCTTGACCTTCATACAGCGTTTCTACGACACAAAACAACGACTCCGATTCAGATTCAAACACTGAGGTCAAAATGGAAAAAGACAGTTTTGAATTGGCAACAGGGCCCGCAGGGGAAACCGGGCACTGCGCGAACACGACTCAGATGGCTACGGAAACAACATCGCCTCCTCTCCGGGAATTACACGACGGGTACGACGCTAGCCGGCTCAACGCGCTGCGGCATGGGGTGTTGTCGGTGCACACTGTATTGCCCTGGGAGGACAAAGCAGAATATGAGGCGCTCCTTAATGCGCTCGTTGGAGAATACGCGCCGCATGGCCCGACCGAGGAGCATTTAGTAGAAGAAATTGCTGGCGTCATTTGGCGGAAACGCCGCTTGCGGCTTGCGGAGGCCGCGTCACACCGACGCGGTATTGAAAGGGCAACGGGTCCTTTTTCAGATACTCTCAATACAGCGCTCAACCTCGTCGGACGTGCACTGCCCCTTGCGCCGATCATAGACGCCGTCTCAGCAACGCCCTCGGTGACAGCAAAGGATCTTGCCGAGTTGAAAAGGCGCAATGCCTCACTGCGTCTCGCACTAGGAATTTTGAGCGTGGGAAAACCAGGGGCGTACGAAGCCGCGTTAGCCGAACTCGACGAACGAACGCGGACATCATGGCAAGAACAACTCGCCCCAGAGCCCGAACAAACGGATGATGAAGATCCGGATGAAGGTTCGGAACCATACACGGCTGACGCGACCGGACTGGCGGAATACCTTGAGGGCTACGTTTTGCCAGAATGTGCGAAGCAGCTAACATACGTCGAAAACCGGACTGTGATCCGCACGCAGGTCCTCGGCGAGGCGCTCGACTGCAACAAGCTAGAAAGGCTCGGCCGATACGAAGTTCAACTAGATCGGAAACTCGAACGCATGCTCGCCATGTTACTGCGTCTCCAGGACTTTCGGCGCTCGAGCAAGGTGGGATGACAGAAATTTGTACAAAAAGATTTCACTATTACGCAGAGTGAGCTGGACCCCGAAAATGAGACAGTTGGCTAAGGTGCAGCCCTGCCCCTAGAAAGCGCGACGCGCAGGAGCAGGACATGAAGCAGACACGCAAGAAGCACAACGCGGCGTTCAAATCGAAGGTGGCGCTGGCGGCGTTCAGAGGGGACCGGACGATCGCCGAGTTGGCGAGTGAATTCGGGGTTCATCCGAACCAGATCTACAACTGGAAGAAGCAGCTGCTGGACGGGGCAGCGAGCGTTTTCGAAGGTGGCGGCGCAGCGGGTGAGGATGTGGCCAGCGAGGCGCAAGTCGATCTTCTGTACCGGCAGATTGGCCAGCTGAAGGTCGAAAACGATTTATATGAGGGCCTTGGTGTCAAGCAGGATGCAGTTCTCCTCTGCGCG
>Ga0222749_10001506_pt1 | contig 11828 bp, 6 predicted proteins | sample IncBWH2Mmetat_FD_197234 | JGI IMG/M metagenome (GOLD analysis project Ga0222749, IMG submission 197234) | Metatranscriptome of lab incubated forest soil microbial communities from Barre Woods Harvard Forest LTER site, Petersham... | ecosystem: Environmental > Terrestrial > Soil > Temperate...
CGCAGGTCGTCCAATTTTTCCTCATAACCGCGCACCCGCAGCATAAATTCTTTTTCCGACAACTCGATCGAGCGGCCACCCACCTCGCCGTTGCTGCGCTGGACGGCCATGGCTACGTCCGAAATCGATAAGTTGTAGGCCCGCAGTTTCGTGGGATCCACGGTAACCTGGTACTGTTTCACGAAACCGCCCACCGACGCCACTTCGGAAACACCTTCCACAGAGGCCAGCTGATAGCGCAGGTACCAATCCTGCATCGAACGCAGTTCGGCCAGGTCCCGGTTGGTCGAATTGATGGAATACATGAAGGCCCACCCCACTCCCGTCGCATCCGGACCAAGGGTAGGCGTGACGTTCCTGGGCAACTGCGAGCTGAGGCCGCTCAAATATTCCAACACCCGGCTGCGCGCCCAGTAGGGATCGGTTCCGTCGGCGAAAATCACATACACGAAAGAAAACCCATAGAACGAATAGCCGCGAACCACCTTCGCCTTGGGCACCGACAGCATTTTTGTCGTGATCGGGTAGGTAACCTGGTCCTGGACAATTTGAGGCGCCTGGCCCGGCCATTCGGTGTAAACGATCACCTGGACGTCCGAGAGATCGGGAATAGCATCCAGCGGGATGTTCTTCAGCGCGTAAACGCCTCCCACAACAAGCGCCACCGTGCCCAGCAGGACGATGAACTTGTTCTTGAGAGAGAACTCAATGATGCGTTGCAGCATAGTGGCGTAACGAGGTGCGGAGCATCAGGGAGCGTGGATCGTCGGAGGGTTTCCGACGTCCTTATGCGCCGGCTGCTCCATGCTTCCACGCTCCGACGACGAGGAAGTAGGCGGGGCGGCCATCACCGGAATGAGCGTCATGCCGCACTTCGGACACTTGCCCGGCTTGTCGGAGCGCACGTCGCTGTGCTCGGGCATTGGGCAGGTATAAAAGAGCAGCTTGCCCCCGGGTTGAAGCTTAGCCAAGGCTGCCTCAGTGACCGGAACAAGCGTCATCCCGCAGATGGGGCATTTGCCAGGGCGGTCGTACTGTATGGAAACGTGCTCCGGCATGGGACAGATGTATTTGACGGAGGCTTGCCGGTTGGTCGGGGAAGCGACGGTGATTTCAGAGGGCATCTCCGATCCGGCTACGGCGTTGGTGTCGGGCAGCGAACCAGACAAAGCCTGCCCCGGCTGTTTGGGCTCAAGCATTTTCTGTATTGCCTCCCGAAGCTGACTCTCCGAGTCGAGCATGAATTGGCCCGACGTCACGATTCGTTCACCGTCCTTCAATCCACTGATGACCTGATACATGTCGTTTTCGGCTTGCGGGCCCAGCGTGACAGAGCGAGGCGCAAACTTGCCTTCCTCCAGAGCAACGAAAACGGTGTTCTTCTCGCCGCTGCGCAAAATAGCCATATCCGGCACGAGCAGCACGGAAGGTTCTAGTTCAGAAATAACGTGAACGGTGGCAAACATCCCGGGTTTGAGAAAATAGCCAGGGTTGTGAAATTCCATCCGGACCCGGGCGGTCCGGGTTTTCTCATCGATGTTTGGATAGATGTAGGTTACTCGTCCGCGAAACTCACGATCCGAAAGGTACGAGAGAGTCACGGTGACTTCCTGCCCCAGTCGAATGTAGGGCAGATCTTGCTCATAAACCTGGGCCTGGACCCAAACCAGTCCCAAGTCAGCCAGCCGATAGATTTTCATGCCCGGCTCGATCATTTGGCCCTCAACGACCATCTTCTCCATGACGAAACCATCTTGCGGAGCGACGATCCGCAGCGTCTTGTGAGGTTCCCGTGTGCGATCTAATTCGGCAATTTGTTCATCGGAAATGTCGAAGAATTTCAGTTTGGTGAGGGCGCTTTTTTTGAGCGAATCCGATCCGGGGCTATTGGTTGCCTGGTCTAACGAAAGCAGATACTCCCTCTGGGCGCTGTAAAGCTCGGGCGAATAAATCTCGAAGAGCGGCTCACCCCGATGCACCTGCTGGCCGGTGGCATCGACGTAGAGTTTCTCGATCCAGCCTTTGAACTTAATAGTCACATCCGCCAGGGTTGTTTCGTTGTAATCGATCACACCGACCGTGCGGATAAGACGTCGTAGCGGCCCGCGGGTGACCGAAGCCGTTCGGATTCCCATATTCTGCGTCGTCACCGAGTCAATCGCGATTGCGGAAGAGTCCTCCGCAGCCGCCTCGTCGTCATACACCGCCACCATGTCCATGCCCATGCTGTCTTTGCCTGGCGTTTGCCGAACCTCGCCCGGCATCATGGTGGATTTGTAGTATTTCACCTTTCGCTCCCTGGGCACAGCCGCCGCGCGAGTCTGCGCAGTGCCGGCTTGCTTGCGAATAGGTGTGAGTTTCATCCCGCAAATAGGGCAATTCCCGGCGTGGTCCTGCACTACCTGCGGGTGCATGCCGCAGGTATAAAGCGTCTTATCGGCATCCTGGCCGGCGGCGTCGCGGCGGCCACAACCAGTCGGTGATAAAACAGCTGCGCCGCCAAGCGCCAGTGCCAGCGCTGTAAGCGGAAACCACTTCAGGTTTTGGCTATTGAATCTCATAAAAACGAGTGCTTGGTTCGGTTTACATTCCCCCTTTATTCATTTTCTTCGGTGACCCCGATGCTCCTCGGCCACTCGGGCCCGAAACTCCCGCGCCCATCGGTGCGCCGGCTGGCGACATGCCGCTGACCAGTAGCGAAAGTTCAGCCAGAGCCACCTCGCGCTGCGTGCTGGCCTCCACCTGGTCCAGCCGAAAGCCCAGCAGAGTGCGCTCGGCATCCGTTAGGTTGAAAAAATCGATTTGGCCTGCCAAATAGCCGCTCCGGGCTACTTCCAGGGATTGATTTGCTTTCGGCAGAAGCTGCTCCCTCAAGAGCACCAGGTTGCGGCTCGCTTCGCGATAAAGGTAAGACTTTTCCGCAAAATCGAGGGCCAACGCAATCTCTTCGGCTGAAAGACGCGCCTCGGCGGAGTGTTTGTTGGCCTGAGCTTCGGCAATTTGCGAGTTAATCTTGTCGCGCCAAATCGGTAGTGACATGGTGCCTGGATTTCCAGGAAACCGATAGAGTGTCGGGTCCGTTTTTGCGTCGCCCATGAACCCAAGAGTGAAATCCGGCAAACGGTTCTTGCGTGCCAAAATGATTGAAGCCTCGGCGGCGTGCACCTCGGCCTCCATGCCTTTGAGCCGTTGATTCCGCGCGAGAGCTGTCTCCAATAATTTATCCGACGTTAAATCCAGCGAGGTGGACTCGAATCGCTGCGGCACCGGTGGCGCGGGGTCCTGGGCTTTCATGCCCAAAGCCGCCTTGAATTGCGCTAGCAGCGAACTGCGTGAGTCCTGCAGATTGGCGATTTCGGTGCGCAGCCGGTCCTGTTCAATTTGGGCGCGCAATACATCCTGAAGTGTTACCTTGCCAACCTCGTTCTGCGCTCGTGCCAGTTTCTCCAAATCGCTTAGCAGTTGCAGTGTCTCCTGGTTCACGCGAATTTTCTCGGCCAGAAAATATAGCTGGTAGTACGCGCGCTTCACCTCAAAAGCCGTTTGCAGGACGGCCGATTGAAACGTGAAGTACTTGGCTCGGCTTTCCGCCGAAGCTACTTCAGCGCCGACGAACAATTTGCTGGGCCAAGGGAGGGTCCCCATAAGCCCGGGCATGAGCGAGGTGACAACATTTTGAATGTCCATCTGAAACGTGAACTGCGGATCCGGAAAGGAGCGAGCCTGGGTGATCCGCTCGACTGAAGCCGCCCAATCATAATAGGCGGCCTCCACGCTGGGCTGGTTGAGCATCGCATAGGCCAAAAAATTGCTCAGGCCAGAATCCGGCGTCAGAATCGGCAAGGCAGGCTTTTGCCCATCCGGTCGGTATTGGGCCGCGACGGTCTCTATTTCTTGGCGGGCAGCCTTCTCGCCTTTGGTAGGAATGCCTTTGCAACCTGCCACGAGCAAGCCGATGGCAAAAATGCCAACCATGCCGGCGGCTCGAATCAGTGTAGACTTGCTCATAGAGCGCCCTGTCGGATGCATCATCTATTGTTATTACGCCGAGGCCCGCGTCTTCCCTCGCGGAAACTAAGCTGTCCCACCTGTGTTGCTGCGGACTGAAAGTCCGCGCGCCGTAAGGCGATCAACGCGGCGCGATCGTGAAATTCGCCACGACTGGACTGGACCACGGCGTGGATGTTGGCGGGCCGCCGGTCTGACGCTGGTTCGGGTTCCGGGCGCGGGCGACCAGACGCACATCGCCTTGAAGCGCAATAGGGCCGGCGTAGATAACCGCGTTGGACGAAATTGCACCCTGAGCCAGGCGTGGGTCGGTGCCGTCGAGGGTGTAATAGAGCGTGGCGTTGTCGGGCCCGGTTAGGGTGAGTTGAAAGCCCGAGGGGACTTGGCCGCCGGGATGGCCGAGGCTGGGCGGTTGAACTAATTGCCGGTCGATGAACTCGAGACGCTGCGACAGCCAGCTCTTCATCCAGTCGACCTCGCTTTGGTAGCTGCCCCACCTCGGTTCGAGGCCCCAACGCCTGACTTCGCGGGGTTGGGCCTCGCGCACTTCACCCGCCAGCCGGTCAATCAAGCCGAATAGATTCTCCTCCGAAAAATGCGTTCGGCGCAAGGCCTGCCATCGATCCACCCAGAGCTGCCAGAAATCCGGATCACTGAACAGCCGCGTCCACCATGGAGCGTTGAAAAATCGGCCCGTGTTCCAGCGGCGGGGGTCCGAGTCCCGATAATCGGTCGAGCCGAGAGCGCGATCAAAATCCCAGTGCGGGCCATAAGTGATTTTTCCGCTGCGTGGTTTGTAGAGGAAAGTGCTGAATTTCAAAGCGTCGACGTTTCCGCTGAGCACTTCCAGGACGTGGAAGTCAATCCAGGAATCCACATCGATGTACGCCCGATAGCCTTGGACGGGATCCTTCCAATTCGGACCGTGAAGGACGCGGTCAAACTCGTCAAAATAAGCGCTGATATAATCACGCTGCGGGGCGCGTTGCGGCAAGTTGATCACCGGCTCCTTCGGTTCCACATAAACCATCGAGGCGCCGCCGGCCCAGAAGCCGCTTTCCCCGGGGCCCAGGCGGTCGAATTTCAAAAGGTACCCGCCCGTCACCTCGGGAGGATTCAAGTCGTCGGGACCGAGCCGATCGATGGCGACCCGGCGCTTGCCGACTTTGATTTTCTCTTCCAGCACGTAGACGCCGTAGTAATCATGGGCGGTGATTGGACCGGCGTGTCGAACCAGGTATACCTCAAGGAAACGCGTGCGGGGAGAGTAGTGGCCCAGGTCACGACTCAATTGATGGACGAAGGGATTATGAATCATCACCGGGTCGTATTCATCGGGGGCATAGAGCACCCAATCGGAATTGGCAGGCAGACCCAGGGCCGCAAGATGCACCTCGTGGTCGAATTCATCCAGGAACTGCAACGCGAAACCTGTTTGCGGCATCCCGGCCGAGGTCGAACCTCGGATATGGAATCCGCCACGAGTCGCCAAGGTGGGTGAATTCGTCAGTGAGGTCTTGCCGTCGATCGGCTCGAGGAACGAAAGCTGGACCACTGAAGAGCGCGATGAGGTCGCTTGGTACGAGCCCAAGGTGTGCATCACCAACACCGGCAAGGTCGAGTGGAATCCCTGCAAATTCATCGAAAGCAGGAGGTAGGTTTGGCTTTGCGGCGGACCGGGGAGCAGACCATCCTGGTAAGCTCGCGCGCGCGCGCAGACGCTGTTCGTGAGCAGAAGCGGCGCGCGATAAACCGGTGAATCACGGTTCGGCAATCGCCCGTCAAGGGTGTAGCGAATGACGGCATTGCTCGAGTCACAGGACAGCTTGAGCGAGAACGAGTCCCTGAAGGAGCCACTCAGGTGCGAGAACACCACCTCCGGGGCGAATCCCGGTCCACTGCTTTCATTGGGTTTGCCGGGACTCGGTTGGAGAAAACAGCCGCATAGGTCTGGCTCTCCGCGCACGCGGCCATACGAGAGGTCATGCGGGAGCTTCGGGTAGCGCGCGAATTCGGACACCACGTTCGTTGCCGGCCCCGCCAATGCAAGGTACCCTCCGTCTGTATTGAGTCTGAAATTGGCATGGAGATGCGCCAAGTCGTTGGTGCGCCCTTTGCCGGAAGCGAAGACCACCAGGTAATTGCCGGGCAGGAGGCCCACTCCGGGGAAGCACCACTTTGTCAGGTTCGCCGGGGTGTCCGAAAGGAACCAGCCGGCGAGATTCACCGTTTCAGACCCGCCGTTATATAGTTCGATCCACCCGGGATAATCCCCGTCGTTGTCTTGCAGGGTGTGCCGGTTCTCTGCCTGGACCTCAGAGATGCAGACTGAGTTGAACGTCTCCGCGGCCAGGGCGGGCATGGCCAATGCCAAAGCGTACCCCAGGCTCGCCAGGTAAAAGCAACCGCGCAAGCCGGTTTCGAGCAATGCCGATTCGGCCAGGTTCGTTCGCGTCTCACCTGTCATGTCGCCGCCGGCGCAACCATACCATGCGCCTTCAGCCATTTCCACAGGAGAGGCGATGAATGGAGATGCGATTAAATACGGGCGGTGGCTAGGTGGAGCGTCTCACAAACGGCTATTTTGAACAGGAGAGAACGGAGGGAACTGAGCCGGAAACTCGGTTCCCTGTAAGCGATCAATCATGGCGGGCGGCGCGCGGACATTCTTGTCCGCAGCAACACCGGAACTTCGGGCGGATCACGGTATAATCCCGAGCCACGGGTAAGCTCGCACGTTGCTGCGGACTGAAAGTCCGCGCGCCGCCGATTCTCACCCCCCGGTCACTGCGATCCAATGTACCCGTCACGACCCGCTGGTAGGGGCGGCGCACTCCTCCGTCCGCGCCGCGTTCAGCGGCGCAATCTGAAGGGATTGCCGCGCTGCCCGTGGACTACTTTTGCAGCTCGTTCATCACGGCACCCTTCGCGGGAATTTCTTCCACCTTCTTCAAACTGTTTACCGTGAATCGAGCTGCATCGATTCCAAAGACTGCGAGACGTCTGCTGAAAAACCGGAACAGAACGAGCACCGCGAAGGAAATCCTGCCTGGCCAGGCGGCCCCGCGCAGCGCGTAAAAGCCGGGACCGATAAGCACAGCGGCAAAACAGAAAACAAGGGCATCATGCATCATATTCTTCCCCAACTCCAAACTGATTTCAGGTAAGAATGCACTCGGGACGGGACTTATAGTATAGGGTCTGCCCCTACTTCGGAATGCGTAGTTCTTCGGACCACCCCTCCGTGATTGAACGGATGGATCAGCACCCCAACCTCGGTGCATTTCACTTTTTTCGAAGCCTCCGGTCTTGGCTTTTGGGAGTAGCGCAGACTTTCAGTCTGCTGTATCGCCGACTTTTAGTCGGCAGGCGTGCGAAGCGCTGAGACGTGGGAACTTGCCCTGCACCTAGCAGACTGGAAGTGTGCGCTATGGCTCGCGATCTCGAAGAACCTGACATGCGCGCCCGGTTACCCTACCCTTCCAATTCCTCTGGACTTTCCCGGAGGCGCCGCTTTTCCTGTGCTCATCACGCTTCGATGAAAGGTTTGGCGGGCGCTCGCGCATGTATACCACCATCGATCTGGCAATCTGCGTTGGATATTTCATCCTCGTAGTGGCCATCGGTTTCCTTTCCTCCAGCAGAGAGCGCACGTCGGTCCAGGGTTATTTCCGCGCCGACAACCGGCTGCCGTGGTATGTGATTGGTTTCTCCATTGTCGCGGCCGGGGTGAGTTCGGAGCAATTTGTTGGCGAAATTGGCTACGCCTACAAGCTGGGTTTGCCAGTGGCCAACTGGGAATGGCTGGTGTGGCCGGGCCTGTCATTGTTGTTGTGGGTCTTTGTGCCGCTGTATGTGCGCAATAATATTGCCACCATGCCGGAATACCTGGAGCGCCGGTTTGGTTCACGTTCGCGCAGACTCTACGCCTGTTTAACCATCGGCAGCTACGTGCTGGTGAATTTTGCCCTGGTATTTTACACGGGAGGTTTTGCGCTGGAAAAGATGTGGAACATCAACCGGCTGGCCGCCGTGTGGCTGCTGGCGCTGGTTACGGGCGCCTACACCGTCTATGGCGGGCTGACGGCGGTGGCCTGGACCAGTTCGCTGCAATGCGTCCTGCTGCTGGGGGGCGGAATCTACGTGTTCTTCGCGGGCATGGCCAGGATTCGATGGGATTTTGCGGCCGTGCTGGGAACCGGGCAGCACGCTCACTTGTTCACCCCCGCCAGCCACGAAGTGCCCTGGACTGCGCTCGTCGTCTTGATGCTTTCGACAAACGTTTGGTACTACACCAATAACCAGCATATCAACCAGCGCTGCCTGGCCGCGCGGAATGAGTGGCATGCCAAAATGGGTGTGCTTTTCTCGGCCGCGCTGCAACTATTGGTCCCTCTGGCCACGTGCTTTCCCGGAATGATCTACCGGGTCATCAATCCGCATCTGGAAAACCCGGATGTCGCCTACCCGGCTGTGGTCGCCAGCGTCGTACCTCAGGGATGGCGCGGACTCGTGGTGGCCGCCATTATCAGCGGGATTATGTCTACCGTTTCCGGACTGGTAAACTCGACTTCAACAATGGTGACGCTCGATTTGGTGCAACAATCCGGTGGCCGCAAATGGTCAGAGGCGCGCCTGGTCAGTGTAGGGCGATGGTCCGGAGCGATCGCACTGCTCATCGGCGCTGTCCTGGCGCCCGTCGTCATGCGCTGGGAGAATATCTTCCGTTATGCTCAGGATATCCTGGCGCCCATGGCTTCTCCGGTTGTGGTGGTGTTTCTGGCCGGAGCCCTTTGGAGCCGCGCAAACGAACGTGGCGCCTTGGTATGCCTCTGGTTGTCCTTGCTCTCGGCTCCGTTCATTCTCATCAAAGCGATTCTGGCCGATCGGAACCTTCATTTCCTTCCGTCCAACTTGGAAAACCCGATGGTGTTTGCCGGCGCGTATGGGCTGATTTCACTGGTGCTGATGATCGCCCTAAGCACAGCACGGCTGAACGTTGGACTGGGTTTCGCGGCCGTCGCGATTGCTCTCATCATTTGGATTTCCGCGGTGAGCCCTGCGACGATGGCCCTGATACTTCTGGCGACCACAATACTCCTGGTGGTGCCGTTGCTAATCCAACGACGCGCACCGGCTGCTCACCTGTGGGATCGTTCAATGCTGCATACGGGGAAACCTGGGGGCTGGTACGCCAATCTTTGGCTCTGGTGGGTCTTGCTGGGCCTGATCCTGGTTGGCATTTACGTGAAGTTCTGGTAGCCAAAACGTGGTTTCCGGCTTGTTTTCGGGGAGCGTCAGAGCGTAGAGCGTGAAGGGTGTCGGAGACCGGCACGTCAGAGCGTGAAGCGTAGCAGCGCAGCGGTGGCCTGTTACCGATTCGCGCACAACGAAATGTCGAATGTCCTCTCGCCGATTGCCTCGGCTCATGACATGGTAACATTGCGCCGGGGTCCTGGATGTGGCAATTGGCGCGGCATGGAACGCAGATTGACCAGTGAGTTACCAGAGTCGGCGGGCTTGTCAATGGAAACGCTCTTTGTTAAGGCTTGACGCCTTTTGCGGACAATCCGCCAACTTCTTTGCGATGCCAATTTGGCCGAAAGTACGCTCACAAAAAAGTCGGCAACAACGACGCCATGAGCCAAATCACTGCGTCGTAAGCAAATCCCATCCTATTGGCGTCGTAGTCTTATGACGCCAGTTCGGGTGCAAATCCCGAAAACCGGCAAAATGCCCGATTACGACGCCAATTTGGGAAGCCGGGGTGCGAGCTGGCCTTACGATACTAATTTGGGAAAAAGCTCCTGCGATCTTCCAGAACTCGTGCTTCAACCAACCCGGTCGCAACGTTACGACCACAGCTCAGTAATTGGGTTGCAAATTACGATGTCAGTGCCGGACGAGCCCTCAAAGCTCTACGACATCAGTTCAGGACAAAGTACGATGACAATTAAGTCGGTAACAGATAAACTGGCCGCTCAAACCGCTCTGGCGAGGGGAGAACGTTTCACTCTCCAGTTATTAATTTTGCCGAAAAAACAGGGGGTTTTTCGGCAAAAAGCGATACTAAGAACCGACCCCTAAGAGGTCCTTCACGGCCGCTAGATCCAGATTGGTGTAGATGTTAGAGACGCTGCTGGCGTCGGGATAAGTCGTGCTGGTCAAGCGTTGAAGACTGTCCCATAATTTGGTGACGGTGACGCCGCGCTCGTCGCTGAGGGTCTGAACGAGTCCGCTGGCGTAGGTAAAGGCATTGCTACGGAACGTCTGGGAGCCATTGAAATCGTAGGAATACTGAACTCGATTGATCCCAGCGCCGCTGGTGAAATAGCTGTTGGTCGTGGTCAGAAGCGTTGGGGGAGTCACGCTGGTGAGCTGGCCGTTGGCGTTGTAGGTATAGAGCGTCTGCTGGTTAAAGGCATCGTAGCTGGCGTTGGGCTCGTGGAAAGTGTTGCCCGTTGCAAAGTAGTTGCTTATGATCTGTTCGTTGAGCGGTCCGACCTGCTGGAGCAGATCGATGTTGTTGGCGGCATAATAAAAGGAGTTGGTCCGCTGGCCCACCAGGCCGGTGATGGTCGAGTAGGTCGAAACGTCCTGGGTAATGGCGCTATGACCGTTGCGGGTGTAGCGGCTATAGCGGGTCGTGCCATCGGGCAAGACCAGCGCGACCAGCGAGGGCAAGTTGTTCGTGCCGATGTAATTATTCCCACCGCTCTTGCCAAAATAGTCATACCAGGTGATCTGTCCGCTGGTGGTGCCATCGGGCGTTGGGGCTCGTTCGAGCGAGACGGTGTCCCACGGACTGGCCCAAGCAGCGTTCGTCAGCCAATGGTAGAGACGGCCGAGGGCATACTGGGGTCCACTGAAGTTGGTTGGATTTGTCGACGTTCCGAGGTTGCTGTACTGCATGGGGCCCCAGTGGAAGCTATTCCGGTTTTGCTGATCGACGTTGTCGAGGGTGTTTCCGAAGGGCGTCGTGCTCGGTACCGAGGGATAGGTGCTCGACATAAAGGCGCTGCAGTCTTGCCGGTACACGTAGAGATGGCTGCCACCAGTCGGCAACGTGATGAGGACCGAGCGGTTGACGGGGACGCCTGCGGTATAGAAGTAGTAGCTGTTGAACATGTCCACGCCGCCGTAAGTAAAGGTCGTGGATCCGTACGGAGTGGTCAGGGTGGTGATCCACCCTGGCGCAATGGGGTCGTAGGTGAAGGAGCTGGCAAGCCCCGCTACATCCACGATATCCGTCAGGTATCCATTACTATCGTACGTGAGGAAGCAGGCCCGCGAGAAGGGATCGACGACTTTGGTGATCTGGTTAGGGAAGCTCGTGTTGTTATAATAGAGGCTGGTGGTGTTGCCGTCAGGATCCGTAACGCTCACCAGTTGAGCGATGCCCGGCGTTGAGGAATAGGTGTAGGTAGTGGCCGCGCCCGTGGGATCGGTCTGCGAGGTCAGAAAATAAAAGGTCGTGCTGCCTTCCGTGAAGGAGCCTGTGAAAACATCCTTAGCGCCGTCGGCGTATTCGATCTGATAACCGCCAGAGACGCTGGTGAGGATGGAACCGTCCCGGTACTGGGGCATCCCGTTAGTGTAGAGAATCCATCCCGCCCCGCCCCGATGGACTTCCAGGCTCTCCGGAGTGCCCCCGAAGCTCACCAGGTACGCCCGGAACGAGCAGGACCAGTTAGGACCGGCGCTAAAGATGTTTGGGTCCACAGCGACGGCCCCGCGCTGCCGGTAAGAAAGGTGGAACGAAACCCGACCACCCAGGCCTGGGTTGTAGCCTAGCGGCTCGTCTTCGAGGCGCAGATTGA
>Ga0222749_10001507_pt1 | contig 11817 bp, 10 predicted proteins | sample IncBWH2Mmetat_FD_197234 | JGI IMG/M metagenome (GOLD analysis project Ga0222749, IMG submission 197234) | Metatranscriptome of lab incubated forest soil microbial communities from Barre Woods Harvard Forest LTER site, Petersham... | ecosystem: Environmental > Terrestrial > Soil > Temperate...
CAAGCGCTCCGAAATCGACAGGCCCAGGCCGGTCCCGCCGAATCGGCGCGTCGTGGACATGTCTGCTTGTGAAAAAGCTTCGAAAATCTTTTTCTGGTTCTCCGGTGAGATGCCGATGCCTGTGTCGGACACCGTAAATTGAATAAGAAATTTTTCTTCCGAGGGCGCTCCGCATTGCACTCGAATCCCCACCTCGCCTCGGCTGGTGAATTTGATGGCATTTCCTGCCAGATTGATCAGCACCTGGCGCAGGCGCGTCGCATCGCCGCGAACGGACGATGGGACGCCGGCTTCTACATCCCAGACGAGTTCGACACCCTTCTGCTGCGCAATGCTGGCTAGCGGTTTCAACGCTTCCTCAATGCAATCCTCAATGGAGAATTCCGAGGTTTCCAATTCCAGTTTGCCGGCTTCGATCTTCGATAAATCGAGAATGTCGTTGAGAAGCGTCAGCAACGATTCTCCGGACGATTTCACCATCTCCAGATACTCGCGTTGCTCCGGACTGAGCTCGGAGTCCAACGCCAGCGCCGTCATCCCCAGGATGCCGTTCATGGGCGTCCGGATTTCGTGGCTCATGTTCGCTAGGAATTCGCTCTTCGCGCGATTTGCCGCTTCCGCTTCTTCCTTGGCCCGGAGCAAGGCCTTTTCCGCCCTTTTTCGCTCGGTCGAGTCCACAAACGTCACCACACATCCGCGCAATTGGCCTTCGTGAACGATCGGGTGGGACAACACTTCGACAGCAAGGCTGCTTCCATCCGCGCGCCAGAAAAGTTCTTCGGGCCCATGCCATTTTCGTCCGTTCACCAAAGCCTGCCCCAGCGGGCATTCGGCGGCAGGATACGGCCGTCCATCCGGCCGCGTATGGTGCAGCAAGTCGTGAACGTTTTTTCCCAGCACCTCTTCGCGTGATTCATAACCCATCAATCGAAGAAATGCCGGATTGCAGAACGTGCAGGAAAACGACAGGTCGGCTCCGTAAATCGCTTCGCCGGTGGACTCCAGCAATAGCCGGATGCGCTCTTCTTCCTCCGAGAGGCGGCGTTCAGAATTATCCCGCTCGGTGATCAACGTCCCCAGCACCAGCCCCGTGAGCGAAAGAATCAGCATCAGGAATTGCAGCATCGCGAGTTGCCCGAGATCCTGCGGGTGCATTCGAAGAATCGCGACGATGCCGAAGTCCAGCGCCAGAATTCCAGCGGTCGCGCCGCGCAATCCCCGGCGCACCGCGATCCAGATGATCGGAAGAAAAAAAAGATAGAACAGCTCGGAACGCCGCGAAAAGTCTCCCTCAAAAACAATCCACAGCGCCACAGCGATGCTCGCCATGAAAAAGAACGATTCGAACCGTCTGCGCGAAGGATGCAGCTCTCGATGGTCTTCGAACGTTGCATTCGAATGCCCGGCTGCTGCGGGACTCTCCATCCTGCAAAATCTCCGCAGCCACGGGATCACAAATACCAGCAAAAATGGAGTCAGGCTTGCGAGCGCCACCGCGTCGCCCACCCACCAGTTGAACGAAGCTTTCAGATATTCCGCGGCTTTGATCTGATGATCAGCCACGTACATCCCCACGCCCGCCAGGGCGACGATGCAAGATGCAGTCAACGAAACGAAAAGCAGCCGCAACGTGTCACGCATGGTACGAAGCTGCCAGTCGATCTTGAATACCCTTCGCAAAAAAATCGCCGCCACCTAGTAACCGCACGAAACGACCGGGGTAACACCTAAAAATGAAAAGGTGGACACTCGTTGGTGATAGTTCACCAATCCGGAAAGAAATCCGCCCAGCATCACCAATGGGACGTAGCCGCTCCCGAACGTAATTAACATCGCCAGATTCAGCCCGGCCGGCGGATACCATGCACTGATTCCCGACCACAATTGAAAAAATACTGCCGAGCGATCCAGCAGGACGTAAAGAACCACAAAGCCCACCGCGACGCACAAGCGCCGCGCCCGGGTGGATTGCAATATCTTGTGGAATTTCCTCGACATTGGCGAACTTCCGTCTCCCGCCGCAAGCGCGTTCATTCGAACGCTCGAAGCTGGTGTCGCATACTGAACCACCGTGGTCTCACGGTGTACCCCGATAGAACGCTCTCCATTGGCTGAGTGACCTTGTTTTTCTGATTTCTCGTCCATCTGCAACCCTTCAGAACAAGGCAAAGCGAGCGCCATCAACGTGCCGCGCTCAGAGCGCTGGCTCGCCTGGCACACCAGCATCCCGGCCCGGTCGACTATTGAGCGTTCGGCGTACCAAACTATGAAATAGTGAGTGTAAGAATCGTTAGAGATTTCCAATTTTTGCGGCGGGTCGCACAATCCTTCTGATATATCCTTGCAGCGATGCGGACGATACGAAGAAAGTGCGCGGGAAGATTCGTGATGCCAGTGCGTTTTGCTTCTTTGGCTCGGGCGAAGAATCGAGTTCGATCTAATTTCGTAAAACTGGCGATTCTCTTTTTTCTTTCGTTTTCAATCTTGGGAACTCTTTCTGCGGAGCCGCAGGAAGCAATTTCCTCACTGAGAAAAGAGGCGCGGGCTTCCGCCGCGAGGGGCGAAGCTGAACAGGCGGAAGAAAACTATCGATTGGCGCTAGCGGAAACGCCGCGCGACGCGGGACTCAATCTGGAAATCGCACGATTTTTCGCGAGCCAAAAGAAATATCCCGCAGCCATCGAAATGTACCGGCGCGCACTACTTCTCTCGCCAGGCAACCAGGCCGCGTCGATGGGACTTTCCGAAGCGTATCGCGGCGTGCACAACTACGACGAAGCTCGATCCATTCTACAGGCGGCGCGGCGGCAGCATCCGAAAAGCGTTGCGGTTCTCAGTGCCCTGGGGAGCCTGGAGATCGAATCGGAATCTTATGACGCCGCCATTGAAGCGATGCGCGCGGCGCTCGCGCTTGCGCCCAACGACGTGAAGCTGCGAAACCTGCTCGGGACGGCGTATATGGGCAAAGGAGACACAGCGGCGGCACTGGTGGAATTCGAGAAAGTTCTGGCGCGGGATCCGGAGAATCAATTGGCGCATTATTCGCGCGCGCAGATTTTCGCGGACACGGATCAAAATGAAAAAGCGCTGGTGGACGCGGAGAAAGTTGTAGCGGCTAAGCCGGAGTATTTGCCAGGACGGGTGCTGCTAGCAAAAGTCCTGGTGCGGTTGAAACAATGCGCGCGGGCAGTGGAAGTGTTGCGGCCGGCGGTGAATCCGCCGGTACTGGAGACGCAAGCGCTTTTCCTGCTGGGGAATGCTTACGAATGCGCGGGACAGCCGGAACTCGCGGCGGGAGTGCGAGAAGAATTTGCAGCGGCTTCGCAGCAGGATCGCCGGCGCGCGGAAAACGAAACGCAATCGAAGCACCTGGTCGAACAGGCGAATGCACTGGCGCGGCGAAACAAATTTGCGGAAGCGCTGGAATTGCTGAAACAGGCGCTGGAAAAAAATCCGAAGAACGCGTTTGCCTATTCGCAGCAAGCGAAGATTTATTTTTCGATGAGGCAGGTAGGCCAGGCGCGCGATGCGATCGCGCAGGCGCTGGCGATTCAGCCCTTCCAGCCGGATTTTCTTTATGTGGCCGGCGTGATTGCGGCGCAAGCGGGAGAACAGGATGAGGCACTGGCGGCGTTTGAAAAGGCGACGCAAATAAATCCGAAGGAAGCGGATGCGTATTTTGAGATTGGACGCATCTGGCTGCAGCGGAAAGAGAGAGCGAAAGCGCTGGCGGCGTTTCGGAAGGCTTCGGAGCTGGATCCAGGGGATGCGGATTACAAACGCGCGGTCGCTGAAATATCTGGCCAAGAAGAAATGAAGAAGCAGAATTAACGCAGAGACACAGAGGGCGCAGAGAAGAAAGAGCGGGACGAATTGGGTTCATTTGGGATTCGGCTTTTCCGTGTATGCGTTGGGAGTGGGGCGGGTGAGCAGGTCGACGTATTCCTTGTAAAATTTTTCTTTGTCGAGGTCCTGCTGGACTTCGATGAGCTGTTCGCCCATGCCGGGTTGCTGGCCGGGGGCCCAGGCGAGGGTGTCACCGTACGATGCGCCGTGATCCAGTTCGACGTCGAGATAGAGTTTTTGCCACTTCGTGATGATGGAGGGGTCCAGCCAGGCGACCGCGGCAAGCTCATCCCAGAGATAGTTGGCTTCGGCGTATTTTGCGACGTACTGCGCCGCGGGGGTTGGGCTTTTCGCCACCTGGGCGATCAGATTCTTTTCCATGCGCGTCTTCACGGAGACGTCCACCGTGGTGAGGACGAAGCGCGGCCAGTGGGCGTGGAGGACCGCGCGAGTAGCTTCCGGATCCATCCAGAAATTAAATTCGCGCCTGGGACTGAGCGCAAATTCGTGATCATCGGTTTGCGGATTGATGCTGCCACCCATGACGATGAGCTCTTTGGTGAGCTCGGCAAAATGGGGATCGAGGGCGATGGCGAGAGCGAGGTCGGTCATCGGGCCCGCGGCGTAGACGGTGACTTCATGCGGATACTTGCTCACCATGCGCACCATGAAATGGGCCGCGTCTTCGGTGGACGCTTTCGTGGTAGGTGCGCCTTCCGGCATAGGCGGGATTTCGTAGGGACCATGGACGGCGTGGCCCTTGGCGAAATTCCATGCGCCCTGGTAGACGACTTTGCCGTAGAGCGTTTCCCACTTGGCGATGTACTCCTTACTGTTGACGAGCGGAAAGGCGGCGCCGGGAACGACGGGAATGTCGGTGCGGCCGATGATTTCCAGGAGGCGGAGGGTGTGTTGCACTTCCTCGTCGCGCCAGGCGTCCCCGGTGAGGACGGTGATGCCCAGGACGTCGGTGTCCGGTGAATTGATGAGCGCAAGGATGGCTTGCATGTCCGTGCCGCCGGGGCCGGCGGCGTCCTGATCGATGATGACCTTGCGCCTGGCTTGCGCGGAAGCCAGCGGCGAAAGAAATGCGGCGAGCAATAGAAGCAAGAGATAGTTTCGCGAGACGATGCTGCGGCGGATTTTCCTGGTTAGCAATTTACCCCCTAATCCCCATTTTTTTTGCATCTGCGCATTCTAAAGGACTTTAAGTGCTGTGTTTTTGGAACTGCGCATTCCAAACGAGTTATGGGCGCGTTTTTCGGATCTGCGCATTGTAAAGGAGTTAGTAGAACATAGGTTGAGATCCTTCGGCTGCGAGCCAATACCCCGGTATTTTTGCCATACTTACGGGGAGGCCCATATGTGTTGCATTTAAAGGGAGTTATGGGGATAGCGGAAGGGATGTCAGCACGTCGCAAGGGCTGAACGGCAAAACGTCGGGAAGGGGAGGGACTGGGAGTGGCTGCGCTGGGAGGGGAATTTCGTGTTCGGAGATAGGGAGCGAAGATCACAGGGGATGGTAGCACGATATATACCCACTGTCAACTGCTAACTACTTAGTGATTCGAATGGGTGTGGGGGTTGGGACACAAGGGGGCTTAAGTTGGGGGATGGAAAGGGTTTGCGAGAGGGGTGCAATTCGAAGGAGTTGTGGAAAAGTGTTCAATGGCGTTGAAAGAATATCGAGGAAGATTCAAAAACCGCACTCTTAAACCCAAAGGGATGCGGCACCCAAAACCGCCCTGGTGGAATTAGGGCGTGCCAACCGCCGACACCCCACTCGTCCTAGTGGTCTATGTCTGCCCCACCCGCCAAATTATCTTTGCGGGGGATGGAGTTTCTGCAAAGCGTCTCTCGCGGCAGCCCTCACATCGGCGGGTTGATTCGGGTCATTGGCCAGTCGTTGTAGGACGGGTTCGGCCTGTTGCAGGCCATCCTCAACTTTCATAAGATTTTGTATGGCCGAGTCCTGGAGCGGTGGATCTCGGTAATCCAGGTAAGCGATCTGTGTCTTAATATACTCATGGCGTGCTCTCGCTGATGAACGTTCTACAGCTTTTTTAACCGTCTCTTTGAGTGAAGGGTCAGGAATTCGCTCTTGCATCCGTGCCAAGGCCGCAGTAGCCAACTCCGCGATGTCCCCAAATTTGTTGTCTAGCGCAGACAGCAGCACTTCAACGGCGTCGTCATTGCCAATCCTTTCCAGTCCGGAGATAGCGTGGTTATAATTTAGTGTGTGGCTTCTGAGTACCTGGGCCAAGGACGGCACCGCGACGGGGTCCTCGACATAGCTCAGCTCCAATGCCGGGAATTCTGCCGCTTCTACACTCGGTGCCACTTCCACCTGCTTGGCGAGTTCGGCGCAGACTTTTTCAAGACGAGCGGGGTCTCGGTGTGTGATAGAGATTTCGCCTTTGAATCCTGGATCTCGCAACTGAAGTGTTCCTGCAACCACAATCGGCGTTGTTAAACGAGCCTCCAACTTATATTTGCCCGGCATATTGAATTTGTCATAGAACTCGTTTAATAGGAGTCTCAACGCAAAAGTTCCCCCCGGCTGCACAGACACGCTCCCGTATTGCGAGAGTCCCTCATGCCTGAGTTTTGGCAAGTGTAGTATGGTGCCATCGGGAGACGTAACTGAGAAAAGAAATTCGCCCTTTCTGTCCTGCCCAAGGTCCAAACTTACAACCTCCGCGGTCTCATTTTTGATTTGGAAATTGATGACGATTGGTTCATGCAGGCTTAACTGAGTGGGCGGAAATAAATAGGAAATGGAAACACCCGTCTTTGAAGGAGGACCAGCGTCCTGAACCTGCACTTCCCCAGCGCTAGCAGCAAATGAAATCAACGAAAAGGCTAAAGCGAATAGTAGCGTAGGTGATTTGAAAATGTTAGTCACGGTAAGCCCCCTTAGGGAAGAGGATTGATGGTCGCTATTGCACCGGATTTTGTAACAGTAAATTCCCACGTTCCGTTGGGGTACTGGCTGACAGTTCTGACGATGAAATTCGGCCCCATCATGGTATGGAAATTACCGGAATCGTAGTATGTACATGCAAATTGATAATTCTGTTTGGCGGTGAATGTTGAATTGGAGTAAGGCTTTATGAAAGTTGTGAACGGCACCAGTTGGTGATCGTCCCCAGCTTTTCCCAGAGTAGCAAAGACGCCTATGTTTGTGGGATTGGGAAAGGTGTCTGGCGGAAATGGAGGACTCGGAAGGGGCCAAGGGTTCCGGCCGTCCGGGTATGTTACATACTCCGCAACAACGCAGTATTGAAGGTCCGCGAGATTGCCTGAACTGGAGTCCCATCTGTAGTCAAAATGCAAGTCTCCATTTCCCGCATCATATGCGTCTACTTGACGGAAGTTGGTGGGAATTGCCCCTCCGGTTGCTGCCACCGTGAGGTTCGTAGAAGCCAAGACGCCCGACCCATTACTTGCGGCGAGAACTATGTTATTCGGCACACTACTTGCCTGCACGCCCGTGAGGAGTAGGACCGTGGTGCTAGTTATGTTCATACTTGTTTTTCCATTTGAGAAAACGGCGGAGCCACCGCCACTGGTGGTTGTGAGTGTCAGCGAAATAGTTGAGACGTTGCTGGTCGGAGTAACGGTTGCTGTTATTGGAGCCGTACCACCGAGAGGCACAACGGGTGTCCCTGAAAAAGTGACGGTGGGGTTAACCTCCGTACCGGCGAAGGGTTCCTCCTGGATTAGCGGGCAGTCACCACCGCCACTATCCTCCTTTGGACCCCAGTACATGTTTATGCTTTGGGCGTTATGGTTCGTCGTGCCGGGTGCAACTCCGTTGATCTGCTTGTTGGAGGCGGTGGCGATAGAAGTGTTGTCCGTCCACCAGGTCGGGAAGTCCACCGTTACGGTGGCGAGTCTTTGGCTGCAGGTATTCATGGCCTGAACTCCTTGGTTCAGAGACCCATTGACCGTGAGTATCACCGGGTTATAGACCATCCACGGATTATTGGGACCACAACAGATCACGCAGTTGTAGGAGGCGTGGCCGTAGGTTTTATCTACAATCACCTTGCCCTCATACAAGCTGCCAGTGGGGTTGTCGTTCAGATCGAGAAGGCGATAGGTTCCCCAAGTCAGGTCGGGCGGAAGAGTGTTGCCATTCTTGTCTGGAACCCGATTGTGAATCAGCTTACCGAAGTCCAGGGCCATCTGCTCATCGGGTGCCAGCGTCCGTTCAATCTGGTATTGGCCAGTTCCCTGATTATAGAGGATGGTAAGTTGCGCCCGCGCTAGTTGGTTGCTGCCGTTGGAGATCGTGCTCAGGGTGTTGTGCGTGCTGTCCACTTCCCATGCTCCCGCCTCCCAGTGAGTGGCGAGCTGATCGCTCAAACGGGGTTTGCGTGCCATAGCGTCCCGTTTGGTCATAACTGGCGGCGACTGCCAGCAACTCCTCGGGCAGAACGGGTGCGCTGAGAATCACCGCGGCCCATTGGGCATTAGCCGGGAGCAGCTTCTGGGCTTGAAGTGAGGCTACATCAACCACTTGCGTTTCATTGGGCTTGAAGGTCAAGTCGAGGGGCGTGCTCTTTCCGCTTGTCGTGGCCGAGCGCCAGTTGAAGCGGAGATGTGCGGTGAAGACTTTGCCGGAGGCGTTGCGGATAAACACTTTGGGTTGCAGCGTGGTTCCAGCGGGGAAAGCGAGAGCAGGGTCAGGGTTGCTCAAAGCCAGCATGGGAGCACGCGTGGTCCAATCTTGCACGCCGCCAAAAGTTCGCGAGGAAAGTGTGGTGCTCGGGTCATGTCTGAACATCTTCATGATAGCGGAAAACCCGCCGGACTCTTCGAAGAGCAAGTGTGTGGAATCAAGAAAACGCGCGCCTTTGGCCATATCGTTAAATCTAACTTCCTCGAGGGGTTAGGCCAAATGCAAAACGCGGCTGTGCTCTTTTGGAACGCCTGAGCGCAATTCTGCTTACGGAGGCGGAGGACTACTTTTATTCTAGTTCCTACGTTCGACCAGGCCTGAATCTCGATTTCGATCCAACCCGCGGTACCTGGATGCGCTGAACGAGAGCGGCTTCGGCTACAGGTTGCAAAACATTATGAAACTCGATGTGAGAAAGTTTGTGGGGTCGCTATGGTCGCGCCCGGACCCGGTGCTTGCGGGAGCGGGCGTAGCGGGCGAACTATTGGTGGCGAAAATCCGGTTGTTTCTGGCCACGGTTCTGCTGCTGATCCCAGTGATCAATTCCCTGTTCTTCCCGGTGGACGCGAAAGAGGCCATGGTGGGGATGAGCCTGGCGTCGGGGACATTTTTTCTTTCGGTGCTGGTGTATTACCTGATTTCGCGGGAATACAACCCGTCGTGGCTGAGCTTTGCGAGCAGCAGTTTTGACGTGACGCTGGTGAGCAGCGCGCTGGTGCTGTTTCTGGTGATGAACCTGCCGCACACGGCGGTGAACAGCAAAGTGGTGTTTGAGGGCTACTTTCTGGCGATCGGGAGCACCAGCCTGCGGTACGACAAGCGGGTGTGCATCAGCGCGGGGCTTCTGGCGTTTGGGGAGTATTTTGCGATTGTGTATTTCGCGGCGACGCATTGGGACCTGAACAACGCCGCTTTCTCGCCGTATCCCTATGGAATGTTCGGATGGTCGGCGCAAATTTCGCGATTGATCATGATGCTGACGGCGTCGGCGCTGAGCCTGGCGCTGGTTTCGCGGAGCCAGAAGCTGCTGCAGATGGCGACGAGCGACCCTCTGACGGGATTGTTCAACCGGGGCTACGTGGATGACCGCTTCGCCATCGAGCTGAGCCGCGCGCGGCGCTATGGCAAGCTGCTGACGATCGCGGTGATTGACGCGGACCGCTTCAAGTCGCTGAATGACACGCACGGCCACTCGGCGGGCGATCTGGTATTGCGGAAGCTGGGCACGATGCTGCGCGATTCGTTCCGACAGAGCGACACGGTGGGACGTTATGGAGGGGAAGAGTTCGTAGTGATCCTGCCGGAGATGGACATCGAAGCGGCGCAGCGAAAGCTGGAAACCTTGCGGGAGCTGGTGGCACGGACACCCATGGAATTGCCGGCGCGCGGGGAGACGGTTCAGGTGACGATCAGCGCGGGATTGGCGACCTTTCCGCAGGACGGTGAGGACGCGCTGGATTTGTACGCGTCGGCGGACTTGAGAATGTTCCAGGCGAAAAAAGAGGGACGCAACCGGGTCGTGGCCAGCCCTGAACCTGTTCTCGCCTAAAGTTTCCAAAGTTCCACTACGCAGCTTTGACGGTGAGTCTCAGGCCAATTGCTCTGCTGACCGCAAATAATGTGGAGAGGCGAGGATTGCCGCGCGCCGACAAAGCCCGGTAGAGACTCTCTCTTTCGATGCGGGCAGCCTTGGCAACCTTAGCGATGCCCTGAGCGAGGGCGAGGTGGCGCAGAGCGATGAGCAGAACGCGGGGATCGTCATCCTCTTCCAAGGCCGACTTGAGGTATTCGGCGGCAAAGTCCGGGTGCTTTCGGAGGCGCCGGACGATGGCCTCGTCGTGAGAAATACTCGCTTTGCGTTTCATAGGGTTCGAGTCCTTTCGTTGTAGTCCTTCAGATACTCCAGCGCCCGGTCGATATCCGAGGACTGTTTTCGCTTGTCGCCGCCGCAGAGCAGCAGGACGCAGAGTTTGCCTAGCATTGCGTAGCAGACCCGGTAACCGGGCCCCCAATCGATCCGCAACTCGCAGAGACCCTGCCGAAGCCGTTTGCAGTCGCCAAAGTTCCCGAGGGCGAGGCGGTTGATGCGGGTGACGACGCGGGCTTGTGCACGCGCATCCGCCAGTTGCGAGAGCCAATCGTCAAGACATCTCGCCCAGCGCGGCTGAGGTAATGGCGAATCTCCACCACATTCTCTATTGTAACCTATAAATTACAGGTGGTGGAAGCAGGAAATGTTGGACGGTTCCCTGCCGGCGGGTGGGTGAGATTGAGGCGAAGTTGAGGCGGCGCAAGGGCTCAGAGGATATTGACGGCGCGGGCGGCGAGGAGGGCGACGATGGTGAGAGAGATGAGGGCCTGGAGCATCATGCCGATTTTTGCCCAGCGAGAGAGGACGGCGGTGTCGGTGGGCGAGAAAGCAGTGCTGGTGTTGAAGGCGAGGAAAAGATAATCCATAAAATGAGGCGACCAGCGGGGATCGCCGCCTTCCTGGGTCAACATCTGGGGGAAAAGAAATGAACTTTTTATGGCGCCGGCACTGTGTTCGCGGCCGAGGGGACCGCCGGCGTCGAGCTTCCAGTACCATAGCGCGAAGACCAGAATATTGGTGATCCAGAGGGCGCAGGCGGAGCGCAGCATGGACGTGGGAGATTCGCGATGCTGGGGGATCCCCTGGATGAGAAAACCCAGCGAAACAATCATGGCGAGTGTGATCAGGCCGTTGGCGGTAAAGGTGAGGATTCTGGTTATGTCGAAACGGCCGCGGTGGTAGGAGACGACGGTGGGGATCAGCAGCAGGAAGATGACGACTAACAAGAGCCAGCTGGGACCTACGGAAAGCGGTTCGGGCAAGGCCCAGTAGACGCCGGAGGCGGCCAGCATTGCGACGAATGCGGGCCAGCGGGGCTCACGGATGATGGGTTTGGCCATGTGAAAGTGGCGGCGTGCGCGAGGGGAGTTTAGTACAGATTTCGCCGCGGCTCAAAAGGATGGATGAACCAGGCAGAACGATAGGAAAGTGCGACGACAAGAGGGGCGGGCCGCCTCGCAAAGCGGGCCCCACAGAGATCAAGTCCAGATGACGGAGCGGTCGATGCCGGAGATGGTGGTGCGGCCGGTGAGGACCATGGCGATCTGCAATTCGCGCTGGAGAATGTTGAGGACTTTGGTGACACCGGCCTGGCCAGCGGCACCGAGACCGTAAACATAAGGCCGGCCAATGAGCACGGCGCTGGCGCCGAATGCCAGGGCCTTGAGCACGTCGGTGCCGCGGCGCACGCCGC
>Ga0222749_10001510_pt1 | contig 11795 bp, 9 predicted proteins | sample IncBWH2Mmetat_FD_197234 | JGI IMG/M metagenome (GOLD analysis project Ga0222749, IMG submission 197234) | Metatranscriptome of lab incubated forest soil microbial communities from Barre Woods Harvard Forest LTER site, Petersham... | ecosystem: Environmental > Terrestrial > Soil > Temperate...
CGCGTCTCAGCATAGGCTACGACATCGTCAGAAATTCGCGCATCGGCATTCGCGCCGGCCGACAGCCTCTCCACCGGCTACCTTTGTGGCAACCTTTCATGGCACCGCGGTGATCCGGACCGAGTTGGGTTGCGGGTATAGCTGGAATTCCGGCACGGCCGCGGCAATAAAAGATTTGATCCGATTGAACGTCGCCTCCTCCTGCCCCGGAGAGCATGGAGCAAAACAACTAACATAGGCCCAGCGTTGAAGGATTCCGGTGCGTAGGAGTTTGGCCGCCATCAGGTACATGCGCTGCATTCCCGAGGTGCTGGCGCTCACGGCGTCATCGGCCACGTACCAGTAGACATACACTCCGCTGCAGGGCTGGTTCTGTTTATCTACCGAGTGCGCTACCAGCTCGACCACCGGTAAATCATATTCATACGGGTGTTGGACGCGCACCCGGGTCTCGGCCGAGGCTGCATCGTCTATACGCCAGCCCTGACCCGTCAGGCAGAGCTGTGGTTTATGCATACTGGTGCGATCGCGTCCCATGAGCACCACTCGCAAGTCCATCAAGAAACCGTCCGGAGCCCTATAGCGCCTTTGGCCGAAACTAGTGTCCTTCGGCAGCGTGCCCAAGGTGACATCATCGGTGTCCATCAATTCTGAACCGTAGTCGAGAACACGTGGCGGTAAATCGGCCCGAAGCCGGATTGAGTCCTGCAGCGGGCTTGTTCGAACTCCAGGGGGAGCCAGAATTTGCCGGCTGCTCACCTGGTGCAGCATTCCGGCAGCGGTGCCCATCAGGCACAGTGCCAGTACGGAGCAAATGGCAATCTGCCGGTTCACGTTTCTTTGAGCTTTAGGCTATTCACGACCGGATCGGCCGGTCCGTCTTTGCGCTGGCGCAGGTAGCGCTCCAAACTGAGCAGGCCAATGAAGGCGGGAATGTACGGCAGCAGGCTGAAGATGCCACCCGGCCCGCCGTCATGCACATGATTGCCCCACTCCTGCCCTCCCATTTCTGCGGCGATAATGATGGTCAGCATGCGCAGCAAATTACCCAGGATCGCCAGTGGGAATGCCGAAGCAATCATCAGCAGACGTTTCCAGCTTTTTTGAAAGGAAACGAAGCCCAGGATGACGGAAAAGGCCAGCGTGGCAATCAGGCTGCGGATCCCGCTGCACGCGGCGGCAATTTCGTATCGGTAATGGCCGGTAGGATCGATGAGATCGTTGCCCCGGATGTTGATGTCGATGGCCAGAATATAGTGACAAATAAAGCCGACCAACTGCGAAACCAACAGACGCATTCGGAACGTGATGGGATTAGCCAATGAGCCGATCGGAATACAAAAGCCAAAAAGGAAAAAGGGGAAGAAAGACGCTCGCAGCCACGCCAATCCCCAAGTCATGCCCATCAATCCGTAAATCCCGGTAAAGAATCCCATGACGGAAATGCGCGGTTGCTGCACCGAATAGCCCAACAGGTGAAGGAAAGTGCCCAAGGTTAAAATGAGCAGGCCGGGCCACCAACCGAGCAAATCCAAGGCCAGGAGCTGCTGGCGTTTCATCCAGAACAGACAGGCCACCACGGCCGGAATCAGAACGGCATAGCCTTCCTCCGCTTCCAGCAGGCTGGTGTGGCCGCCGGCGCTAAACGCGTCGTACATATAACCGAACAAAGAGGAGGTTCGAACATAGCCCAGGGTCGAGTTGCCCAGGAATTGGAAGAGGAGAACCCAAGCCGCCAATAGGACGAGAAACGGCAGCTTGTTGGGCAGCCGACGCCAGCAGTCAAGGAATTCGAGACGAAATTCTTCCAGGACTCCGTTAGTTGCTTGCGTGTCCATCTTCTCGCTGATTACAGCGAATGGATACACCATCGGACTGGCCGCCCGCAATCAAATTCCGAACCACCAGTCCTGCCGCAAGCCCTTGGAGGGGCGTGTTTTACTCCACGACGAATGCCAGGTCCGACCGGCCCATGTCAGTGCCGGCGCATTCTCGCAGAAAATCTACAATTCGGTCTTCGAGATCCGTGCAGCGGGCGCTCCATCGCTGCGCGCCCATAATCTCTTTGACACATGCCCGCAACCCGTGGAAACGGACCAGGCGAGGTTTGTGTCGCAGGTGTTGCCTGAACTCGTTCCGCAAGCTCGGAAAGAAAAGCAACTCGCAGCCTCCACCGGCTTCGCGGGCCAGGCGGAAAAGATCCGATTCGACGACGCTTGCCTTCGGCTGGGCAGCTTTGGAATCTTTCAGGCTGAAGCCGCTCAGCACTTTTTCCATTGCCGCTGCGAATTCGTCCGCCGTCACACTTTGACGTTTCAATTCCTGTTTGAAATAATGAAAGACCGCTTTGGCCGCGTGCCACGCCATCTCGAGGTCGATCCAGCGCGCGGTCTCACCAATCAGCTCGACCGAAATCATTTCCGCCGAAAACGGCACCTGTTCCCCGTTGGCTAACTGGAATAACAGGCAATCCTTAGCCAGTGTAATCATTCTTTCGCTTCGAGTTTTCTAACTTCTTGCACGAAATCGGTGGCTTCCTGGAACCGGCGGTACACGCTGGCAAAACGCACGTAAGCGACCTCATCAATCAGGCGCAAACCATCCATCACCAGCTTACCGATGGCTTCCGCCGGCACCTCCCGTTCGTATTTGTCCGTCACCGCATCGACAATGCGCTCGACGAGGTCTTCAATGACTTTTTGACTGACGGGGCGTTTCTGGCAGGCTTTGCGAAGCCCGGACAAAAGCTTTTCCTTCGAAAACTCTTCCCGCCGGCCATCCCGCTTGAGCACCACTAAGCCGCCCCGCTCGATTTCTTCATAGGTCGTGAAACGATAACCACACCCGACGCATTCGCGGCGGCGGCGGATAGTGGCGCCTTCGCGCGAAGCGCGCGAATCGATGACCTTGTCATCCTGACAACCGCATTTCGGACAGCGCATGGGCTACCTAAGCAGAACTGACATCGGTTTTTCTTCTCAGCTCGTGGGCAGGATCCGCAAGGCCCTGGGGGCACGACCGGTCGACGGGAGTTTCCGTCGTAACCGAAGCTGAAACACCGACCCACATCTAATTGTGGCCAGTGGTGATGTAGCATACCAATTGTTGGGGTGTCAAGCACCGTGAAGGATTTTGCTCGCAAAACTCACTTGCTCCCCTGCGAAGCTTTGATTTAGCTTCACCCGGATGCCCAAGATCCTTTTGCTGGATGATGAGCTGACCATGGTTCAAATGGTCGCTGACATGCTTCGCCAGGAGGGTCATGAGGTGTTCCCCTTTACCAACATCCAGGCCGCCTCGGGCGCGTTAACCACCCACACGCCCGACCTGGTTATCACGGATCTGTATCTCGACAAGGCCAACCCGCATGGGATGGAAATCCTCAAGAAAGCCAGGGAACTAACTCCTCCCGCGGTGGTGATCGTTATCACCGGTTTTGGCTCGGTTGACACGGCCAAGGAAGCCATGAAGCAGGGCGCCTTCGATTACCTCGAAAAGCCTTTCAAGGTCGACGAATTCAAGCTTTGCGTTCAACGGGCGCTTTCTTACAACGCCGCCGTCAGCGAGACGGTTTATCTTCGCAAACAGCTCAAAAAGAAATACCAGTTCAGCCAGATCATCGGCAGCGCGCCAAAAATGCAGCAGGTTTTCAAAATGATTGAGCGCGTCGCCGATACCGACAGCACCATCCTCATCCTGGGGGAGAGCGGTACGGGCAAAGAACTGGTGGCACGGGCGCTGCACTTCAACAGCCGCCGCCAATTCGCGCCCTTCGTTCCGATTAATTGCAGCGCCTTGCCGGAGAACTTGCTCGAGTCTGAGCTCTTCGGTCACCGCCGCGGCTCCTTCACCGGCGCGATCACCGACAAAAAGGGGCTCTTTCAGGAGGCGGATGGCGGAACCATTTTCCTGGACGAAGTGGGGTCGATGTCGCCGTTGCTCCAGAGCCGCCTGTTGCGCGTGCTCCAGGAGCGCGAAGTGCGCCGCGTTGGCGAAAACGTCCCGGTCTACGTCAACGTCAGGGTGTTGTCTGCCGCCAATGAACCGCTGGAAAAGAAGATCAAAGACGGAACTTTCCGCGAGGATTTGTACTACCGGCTTAACGTGATTCCCATCACGTTGCCCAGTTTGCGTGAACGGCGCGACGATATCCCCTTGCTGGTCGCGCATTTTCTTAAGGATAAAATCAGCCCGCGAACCGACAATTCTTTCCAAATGACGCGCCAGGCGATGGACATCCTGTGCGCCTACGATTGGCCTGGCAATGTGCGGGAACTCGAGAACGCCGTCGAACGCGCCGCGACACTCTGCGACGGGGACCTCATTCAGGCCGCCGACCTGCCGCCCAGCGTTGTGGAATCCGTGCAGATCCCTTCCAACAAAGACTCGGAGGCGGCAGTCACTTTGCCCGCTGTGCCGGATTCCGCCCTGTACCCCTTGCATGCACAGGATCCCGCCGCGACCTCGGCTGGCGGCAAGCCGCCCTCGGGCGAACCCATTCTTCCACTCCGGACTTTTATGCGTGAACAGGAGCAAGCCCATCTGAATCGGGCTCTCCAGGAGTGCGACGGCGACAAGGAAAAAGCCGCCGTCCTGCTAGGCGTCAGCCTCGCGACCCTCTACCGCAAACTCTCCGGCGAAGATAAAGAAGGCTAGACCAACCGAAAATGCGGCGAGCGCCAGGGCCTGTCAGTACCAATCTAACGATACTAACAGCCGACCCCTTTTCCCTTTTCTGTTCCCTTTTCTGGGAGCGCGCGACGAGAAGAAGGCGGCTCGATTTAGGGAGTCCCCAGAACTCCCACCCGATAGAAAAACGGTGCAACGCCAACGGTGTTGGTATCTAAATAACTCGTGGTGTTGGTCTGACCTGGAATATTGGCTGCCAGGGTGATGAAGGCCGTCGTTGCGAGATTGGTGCTGCGGAAAACCGCATAGTTTCGGTCTGGCACGCTCAGCCAGGATACCGCAACACCGGGCGGGCTGTTCGAGGGGGTTTGCATTTTAAGCACCGAAGCGGCATTGGTCGGGTCGGTCCCGGCAATCCATTCCTGATAATTGTTCATGCCATCATGGTCCGGGTCAGTAAAGTCTGCGGAGCCGTCAATCGGGAATCCGTATTGTTCCAGCCAAGCGTAGGAGATTACGGAAGTGGGGCTTTGGAATTCGTAAGCGCCGATGTCCACGGTCCCGCCGACGATGCGAGGATTGCCGTCCAGGTCGGCTGTGTTTGTTACGTAGGCGTTGTTTCCCGCGTTGATGCACGGGGAATCAGGCTGAAAATGAAAATCTCCCGCAGCAGCATTAATGAAAAGGGGTTGGGTGCTTATATTGCCGATAAAATTGGCTGAAACAATGGGCAGAGGAGCCGTGCAGCAGAACTTAATCGAGCTTGAGGAAAATGCGTAATAGTTGGAGGTAGAGTTTGGAGCAAAATTGCCGTAAACGATGCAGTTATTCATGGCATCAACTCCAGTACCGCCCTCACTCTGGGCGGCTGAATTACCGACAACCGTACAGTTATTTAAGGTGCCGCTCAGCGCCCCACCGCCACTCGATGCTGAGTTTCCGAATATAAGGGAGTTGTTGACTACGCTGGAGGCAGTGCCGCCACCGAGGCTAGAAGCTGAGTTGCTTATTATTCTACAACCATAGATAAAATCCTTGTAAGACCCACCTCCGTACGAGGCGGAAAGGTTCTGAAGGACTAAACATTGAAAGAGCGTGCTCGCATATGACCCGCCTCCACCGAAGGCGGGGGGCATAGAATTTGTAACCGAGTTGCCAATTAACCGACAGGCAGTTAGCTGACTCTCGCTCGTTCCGCCACCAGCTTCAAATGCGGTGTTTCCTTGGACCATACAGTTGTTCAGAATGCTCTGACTAGCACCCCCGCCTCTAATCCCATAATTCTGAGAAATCATGCAATTGTTTAGAACAGCTGAGCACGCGCCGCCTCCATCGACACTTTGATAATATAACCAGTTGTTGGAGATGACGCAGTTATTGTAGGTTCCCCCAAATGTCCCAGCACCTTCATAATCAGTCGTGTTTCCTGAAATGATGCAGTTGGATACACGTTCGTTAGTTGAAGCGCAGTAAATCCCGCCCCCTTGGTTTTCCTCCAGTTTAGAAAAATCTACTCCAAAGCGAGAAGAACCATTCGAGATGGTAAATCCATCAATCGAAGCACCGTTCGTCAGATAAACGCCTCGTATTGCTTGGTCTCCATAAAAAGTCCCTGGTATCTGATACCCGACAATTGTCGTAACCGTCGCCCCGTTCACACTTTGCAAATTCAGTGGCTTATCGACCAGAACGCGGTTTGTGATGATTCCACCAAAGGCAACACTCCCACCGGTGGCGTAGATGCCGTTTGTAACCAAAACCTCATCTCCAGGATTTGCAGCGTCAACAGCGTCCTGAATCACAGCGGCCGCGGTGCTCCAGTTGGTGTACGGGGTCGCAGGAGTGGCACTGTTAACGTCCACATAAAGCACGGCTGCGGTGGCGTTGGCGGCAAAACATGCAGTGAGGACTGCAATAGGCAAACGTCGGCCCATTTCCATACGGCGGAAATTCCTTCTGATAGGAACGGGCTACCACCGAGCGCTGTCAAAGTCAAGTAGCGCGCGCGCTGAGCTGGGCCGAGCACCCAGCAGAAAAGGGGTCAGTTGCGCACATTTGCACATTTCAGGGTTCAGGGCTTCAGAGTTCTGAGACAGTTGCCAAGGTAGGCGGGTGCGCCCATGCTTAAGTTCCGAGCGATCCAATTAAGGCTTACTGTGGTTTCGCTTCGCAGACGCCGTGCAATTTGGAGTTTTTCCGGATCCGCTTTGGGCATTTGTTCCACTAGACTAAGGTCCCATCCGGGCCGTTTCAACTCGTCGTCCAAGATGCGCTCAGCCTTCTTCTCAATGGTCTGGCGCCATTCCGTTCCGGCGAATTTCGAATCAGCAGGCTGGTCATCTGCACGAGTAGTTCCTGACGAAATTGCTAGCTACCCACACGCCAACCGCGAGGCAAAGCATTCGAATCGCCAGTTTGTTCAGCCTGGCGGCGCGCTTCCATGTAAAGCGCGAACTGTTCGCGACCCGCCGGGCTGTCTGCGAGAAAGGGGTCAGCCCATAGCATGGTTCATTTTTCATCGTCCTTAATAATACGAGGTCGATTTGGCAAGTTGAGCTAATGCCGCGACAGTTGCGCTCGGAGTATCGCGGAGCAATGTACCACGTCATGAGCCATGCGCCAGGCAAAATTCGCCGCTGACAAGCAGCATGATTCTGCTAAATTAACTCCAAGATGAAATCGGGCCTGCCATCGAATTATCCGCCGGAAGTGCCGATCTGGGTTGATCCGGAGCGCCTCAGCGGGGCGCCTTGCTTCAAAGGAACCCGTGTGCCGGTGGATAGCCTGTTCACCAATCTCGAAAGCGGCCTCAGCCTCGACGAGTACCTCGACTGTTTTCCAGACGTCACGCGCGAGCAGGTGGTTGCCGTGCTTGAATACGCCCAGAAACTTGCGCTCCAACCTGCAGCGTGAACATTCTGCTGGACGCGTGCACGCCCCGTCCGTTGCGCAGGTTCCTGTCGGGCCACTCAGTTAGCACGGCACAGGAGATGGGCTGGGGCGCATTGAAGAACGGCGATCTGCTGCGGAAAGCAGAAGGGCAATTCGAAGCGTTCATCTCAACCGATCTGACCCCTTTTCCCTTTTCCAGTCCAACCCGGCAAAACGACTCACCCAGCTGGGCAACCTGCTTGAACAGCTCAAAAGAATGAAGGGCCGATGGAGCAACCGTTCATTCATACACATTCACCCACGTGCCCGCTGCAGGCATTCCACGAAGCTGATTCGGCAGACCAACAACCGGGGCACCAGCGAGGGATGCGAGACGGCGTTGACTGGAGGATCACTTTGGGCAAAAAAGCAAATTCCTATCAGTACCAGTTCAAGGCTTTCTTGAACTGCCTGGCCGCGTGAATTTCACGCTTTTTGCGCGAAAATCACGCGTGGGAAATAAGGGGTGCCGCAGAAATCAACGGAATTTGAACTGATTTGAACCGATTTGAACCGTGGGCTTATTGGCATTGGCGATGCTAAGGGCTAACGGCTGAAGGCTGCACTGCCGCTGAAGCCGTAACGATTCAGTTCAAGCCACGGATGAACACGAACTCCAAGTGCCGAAGATGCTCAAAGCCAGATCTGGAACCACTCACCGACCGGTGAGCACGAGCCTATGCGCAAAAACGATAAGCTTTGTCTGTTCCATCCGTGTTTACCTGTATCCATCCGCCTGGTTGGAATTGCCCTGGTGCAATTCTGGCTTGGAGCCGTTGCGAACGGTTCAGCTTTCCAACTTGTCTCGGCACCGGCCCCTGGATTTAGTCCGCCGGCAGGTGCAGCGGGAGACTCCTTCCTTCCGGTCGTCAGCCGTGATGGACGTTATGTGCTTTTTGGAAGCACTGCGGACAATCTCGTGGTTCCGGGAACGAACCGCCCGGCTCCGGCGGTATTGCCGTCGCCCCTCAACGTGTTTCTGCGGGACCGCACCAACGGCGCGACGGTGCTGGTGAGCGTTAATTCGGATGGCACCGGCGGTGGTAACGGCGACTCGCTCCCGATGGGGATCTCGACGAACGGCCGCTACGCGCTGTTTGAAAGCAGAGCCAGCAACCTGGTGCCGGGGGACACGAACAATGCGGCTGACGTGTTCCTGCGGGATCTGGAAGCCGGCACCACCGTTTTAGTAAGCGCGGGCACCAACGGCGCATTCGCCGATGGCGGCTCTTACAGCTCGGTTATGACTCCGGATGGCCGCTATGTGGCCTTCACCAGCGCGGCGGACAACCTGGTGGCCGGGGACAGCAACGGTGTGCCCGACGTGTTTGTTCGGGACATGGTGAGCAACGTCACAACGAGGGTAAGCGTCGGCGCCCAGAGAGGAGACAGTCGTTATCTGGAACAGTGTTCCGACACCCCGGTCATAACACCGGACGGCAGATACATTGCCTTTTACAGCACGGCAACCAACCTTGCCCCCGGAGTGGGAACGATGGCCAATATCTATCTGCGTGATCAACAGATGGGAACGACGGCTTGTGTCAGCCCCGGCGCGCTGGCGGCCTTGCAGTCCCTGGCCACCGTCTCCAATGCTGTATCGTTCAATCACGCGCTGAGCGACGATAGCCGGTTCGTCGCCTTCGAAGCCGTGGCGTATTCGGCTTTTCTAAAACCATCCCTCGCCATCATTCTCCGGTACGACACGCAGACCGGCCAGACGGAGCTGGTCGAAACCAACGCCGCTGTCCCAGTGACAGCAACCTACGAAAATGTGCAGAATCTCAGCAGCACACCGGACGGCCGGCTCATAACCTACGTCGCCAACGCCCTCGACACTTCGGGCCGCACCACCGCCATCCGGATCTGGGACGCTCAAAGCGGCGTCTCGAGCCTGGTCAGCGGGAACACCAACGGCTCGGTTGCGTCGGGATCTCTGTCAGATTCACCGGTCCTGGACTTTAACGGTGGTTTTGTCGCTTTTGTGAGCAGTGCGCCGGACCTGGTGACCAATGAAAGCCCGGCCGATTTTCACGTGTACCTGCGCGATCTACAGACGCAGGCAACCACGCTCGTGGACGCAGATACAAACAGCGCGGGTTCGCTAATCGATCCGAGCACGGCTCCGGCGCTGAGTGAAGATGCAGGCCTCATCGCCTTTCACCGGCAGGAGGGTTCCCTTGGGCCCTTGAACGGCAAACATGCTTATGATGTTCTCGCGCGAGAGCCCGGGAACGCCGCGGTCGAGTTGATCTCCGCTCACAACCCAACTCTGCCTTCGTTGACACCCTACGGGTCGACCATGGTTTCTTCGTCTTCGGTCAGTTCCGACGCGCGGTTCATTGCGTTTTGGAGCGGGGCGGACGACCTGGTTGGCAATGACACCAACGGTCTGCGCGATGTTTTCGTACGCGACGTAGTGAGCGGCACCAATGTGCTGGTGAGCGTCAACACGAATGGAGTTAGCGGAAACGGTTATTCGACTGACAGCGCCATCAGTGCGGACGGCCGGTATGTCGCCTTTACGAGCCTGGCGGATGATTTGGTGAACGGGGATACCAATCGGGCAACGGACGTATTTGTGCGAGACGTGCAGGCGGGCACAACCACGCTGGTGAGCGTCAACAACTCGGGCACCGGACCAGGAAATGGGGCTTCCTACTCGCCGGTCCTGAGCACCAATGGTCAGTTCGTTTTATTCTACAGCCAAGCCAGCGACCTCCAGCCCGGCATGGGTATTCTCAAAGGTGCCGATAATCTGTTTTGGAGAGATCTCGCCAGCAATCGGACCTATCAGCTTACGACCAACCAATCTGGAGTCACGGTGGTATCTGCATCGATGACTCCGGATGGCAGCGTGGTCGCATTCACTACGAGTTTCATTCCCAGCCAGCTTTATCTGTGGGACTCGGCGTCGGCATCGATTGTCTACAGCCTGGCCGGCCCCGGCGGATTCTTTGGCCTGCTGGCACTTAGCCCTAATGGGCAAAAGGTCGTTTATACCACTAACTCGGCGGGCACGTCACAACTCAGAGTACTGGATCGCGTTTCAAACACCAATTGGGAGATCGCACCGTACCGGGGCTATTCGACTTCACCGCCCCCGGTTTAGCGCGGATTCACGCTTTCTGGCCTATGTCACTGCGCTTGAGTCCCCGCTATATACCAATCAAATATTTCTCTATGATTTCCAAACCGGGACAAATCTGCTCGTCAGCCGCGGCTATGATGGCGTTTCACCCGGAAACAGCAGTTCCGATTCTCCGGACATCAGTTCCGATGGCAGATTTGTCGCCTATCGCAGCGCCGCCAGCAATCTCGTCCCCGGCGATACCAACTTGGTGCCCAATATTTTCCTGTATGACCAATCGAGCGGAGCGACGACGCTGGTGAGCGCCAGTCGATGGGGCGAGTTCATTGCTGATAACCGCTCGCTTGCGCCCGTGTTCAGCGGTGACGGACGCACCCTGGTGTTCGAGAGTTGGGCCGGGGACCTGATTCCGGACGATTACAATCGTGATCTCGATGTGTTCGCGCTCGGGCTCTACAGCGGCACTATGGTGCCCCCGTTCGCGGTTTCGGTCTCCCCATCCTCAGGCTCGAGTCCATCCAATTGGCTAAGTTGGCCGGTCGTGCCCGGCAAGACATACCGCGTGCAGTTCAAACAGAAACTGGACGATGCGACCTGGCAGGATCTCGGCGGCCAGGTATCCATCGTGGGGGACCGGGGTTATCTCCAAGATGAAGCGGGGGCCGCGGCTCAGCGCTTTTATCGGATCGTGGCGTACTGAACACGTGTCTCATCTACAACTGAGGTAATAACTATGAACAATCCAAGTAGAACATTGCGGGCATTTACATTGGTCGAATTGCTGGTGGTGTGCGCGGTCCTGGCGCTTTGCGCGGCTACCTTTCTTCCCGCGCTGGCACGCACCAAAGCGCCTGCGCAACGAATCTATTGCGCCAATAACCTCAAAGGAATCGGGGCGGCATTCCAAATTTGGGGCCAGGACCACGCGGATGCCTTTCCCATGCGCGTTGCGGTAACAGATGGTGGCTATGCTGATTTCATCGGAGAGAGACTAACCTCTGAGATAATGCGCTTCGAGAGAGGCGTGTTCGGAGTGTTCGGTTGCCTTTCGAACGAGCTGAGCAGTCCCAAGGTGCTGATCTGTCCGGCGGAGAATGAACGTCGTCTGCCGGCTACCACGTTCGCCAACGTCGCACCCCTCAAC
>Ga0222749_10001511_pt1 | contig 11794 bp, 16 predicted proteins | sample IncBWH2Mmetat_FD_197234 | JGI IMG/M metagenome (GOLD analysis project Ga0222749, IMG submission 197234) | Metatranscriptome of lab incubated forest soil microbial communities from Barre Woods Harvard Forest LTER site, Petersham... | ecosystem: Environmental > Terrestrial > Soil > Temperate...
AATGCTATGCCCTTGAATCAAAGGCCTTCCTTGCTGAGCATAGCGTCAGTTCATACATGAAGAGGGCTTAGGGCCAGTTACGACAGGAAGAAAATCGAATCAAACGGTACCTCAACTTGACAACGCGTAAAGTGGTTCGTTTTAATATACCTCACCAAACAATTTGCTTGTATTCGCTCATTGGGGGTTTTATTGTCTAGCTCATGTCGACGTGCGACGAGAAGTTGATCAATGATCACAAAGACGTCCTTATTGGTGACTTCCAAAACTTGCTTGATTTTGACGAGGACGAAGGTTTGTTACCATGCGCCCTAACCTTCTCTTCCCTTCCTCATCCACCTCGCCAACCCCAGACACATCAGGGTTATCAGCGTATAACTCGGATTTACTCCCCTTGCACCGCTTTCATACCCAAACTTCTCTTCCCTTCCCTTCCTCGTCCACTTCACCAACGCCCAAGAAGCGCCAGTCACATCAGAATTATCACCACCTAACTCAGATTACTCTCCTAGCACACTTTCATACCCACACCCCTCATCCCTTCCTCGTCCAACCCATGTACATATGCCCTTATACACAACCTGTGGCAAGCTTTTCCCACTGGGTTTTTGATGCTACCCAGGTTTTAGATCAACGCTTCGTCTGCCAACTTTGGCTGTTCCATCAATATCGTGCACATCTTACTATTTACTATCTTCTATTCTTTTTAAATGTAAATTAGACATGTGCCAAACCTCACTCCGGGGTTGATATGCAGTGCACTACCAATACTCTAAAGATACTCCACAGACCCGCCCAGGATAGTGCATGGAAAATCCATCACAAAATCCGTAGAGAACTCGTAAAGCTCAGCGCGAGCGCCCCTATTTTTATTGAGAATCAGACATGATGTATATACACAATTGAGGTGAAATGACACAAACCAACTCATTCTACCAAATGGACGTCCTTAGTGAGTACTATATCATGATCAGATCTCTTAATGGCGTCAATCTGGCTTTATCCGCCTATCCTGATCCTGTTACTGTCAACGATAATGCTACTGCAACACATATGTGCTTGCAGCAGCGTATACTCCCTTGTGGGCCCCACACTATACAACAGGCAAAGGTGTCGTAAACCACGGTGAGCTACAATACTATCTCAGCCTCTCAGTCGACAATTACTGTATCAAGTCTCAGCTCATTTCCAGGCAGGCTGATAATCACGACACATATTGGGCGCAGTCCATAACCCACAAGATGAAGTGCAATGGCTAGGTTACCGTACCCACACAGCATAGATGTAAGCTATATAGGGGATGAAGTCCATCTCGTCCAGAAGCAGATAGACAATGGCCGCCCCTACTCTCAAAGAAAGTCAGCCTCAACCAGAAATCTGGAATATTACAAGGCATTGAACTTGGCTCTCGCTTCGCACTACTGTGTGACAAATGCATTTATGAGCATGTACAATCAGGCCGTCAATGTTAGGTGGGAATTACGTGGTGTTCTCGTTCATTCAAACAGGTTTGGAATTATTTCAGATGCGGGCAGCAAAATCTTCGACGGAATATGTCTGTATATTGACTAAAAGACTTAAAAAATCTCCTTCGACGATTTTGTCCTGTTGCGATGAATATGAGGGGACATTGTAGTTCAGTGTATCTTTAGAAATCCACGACCAATCCTCAGACACCAGACGCGCATTGGGATCGAGTTTGCCGATTAATTCGACGGACCACCACGTTAATTTGTCGAAATCCTTTATACCTACGCTGTCTCCATTATGAGTCTTCGCCATACGATTCCATCACACGCGGAAGTGAATGATTCTTCAATAATTGGGAATTTTTTCGCAGCGGAATTCAATGTGTCATTCGTAACGTCAAGCGTAGCATGGGGTTTGGAATTAATTTCCTCGGGTGTTGCGGACTGCACCTCTGAAATGGGTGGACGGAGTCTATTTGGAAGTACGATCACTGGAAATTTCATTCAGCGGAGAACGTGCACAATTATTTGGCACCTAACATGGATAAATTACAACGCCCCATATTTCAAACCTTTTTTCTCCTCCAAGCTCACGTATTTTATGCTGCCCAACATATTCCAACTCGTCGTCGGGAACAACAAACAGCTCACAACAACACGCGTTTACTTGGCGATCGTTTGATTCTGGCAACGCTCATCCTCCACCCACATTCGTTTCTGGTCGGAATTCACTTCGAGTGAAGTCCGACCACCAACGTCTTCGTTCCTCTCATTTTCTACTGCTCCAGTCACCGGCGCTCTCACTCCTTTTCTCGTTTTTTCTACTGCTCCAGTCACCGGCGCTCTCGCTCCTTCTCTCGATTTTTCTACTGCTCCAGTCACCTGCACTCTCACACCGCTCTCGCACACACTCCATCGAATTGTCTTGTCTTCGTCACGTCCAATTATCACCACCTCACCACCACCGCTACCTCGCCTTCCTTGACAGAATTCACTTCGCGTGAAGTCTGTCTGCGCCTTATCGTTCGAAATCTCACGCACATACACCACTCGTCTAGTCCCTACGCTTAGACAATGGAACGGGATGACGTATGGCTGTCACCCGATGAAGAGGTGCTGTTTAATGCTGAAGCCAAAAAGCACAACAGCGATTTCCTCCCCCTCGTCCACACCGACTCGTACTTAAAAGCCTTCACCCATATCCACCGCCGGCACAACCCTCTCATTCCTCGGTGGGTCGTCGAATGTAGCGCATCGAACTTCGTCTCTGTGGTGGCGGAAAAGTGGGATTCTCAAGCAGCGGTCCACCGGAAACCCCAAGACATGAATGAAAAACGATTCATGGTCATTGGCGCTGCACGTCGACTATGCTCACTGCCGCTGCGGATGGACCAGGGGAATCTTCATGATGAGGGTTACATGTCCACGGCGCAGAAACGTGGACTATTGTATCACATCCGAGCCGACGTTCCCTCAGCGCATACATATGTCATTCAACGGTATGATGGAATCGATGCAGCAAACCGTCTGGAGGGAGCAGAGGTTCTCTCCATATTGGCGCAACTTTTCGCAACGCTCGAGGTTAATCCCCCAGATGTCAGCGACATCCCACTACGACAGTACGACCCGTACAAGCGGCCCCCGCCTCCAACAAATGGCAAATTTACTTCCCCTGACCGACGCCTCTGCTCGTCCCTCGCTTACACCGCTTTCAATGTCCGAGTAGCCAAAGCCAAAGGCGACCACGTCAGGTTGCCTTTTGGCCTCCTGGGGGGAGAACAATCAGACGACAGCGTTATTCCATTCAGCAAAGAGGACTTCAGGCAACGGGCACAAGTGAACGATTCAAAGAATCCTCTTCAGGTGGCAATGTCGGCTATCGCTGGGAAGCTCTGTGAGTTTGAAGACCTAGGTCGTAGTGTAAGTTATTTGCCTTGAACATGCGAGCACAAGCGTTAACAAAGTCACAGGCCGCCTACACGTATGATACGTCATACAACTGCCTACTTCATCGTCGATCCGCCGCTGTGACATTAGTCTCGCCCTACATGCTATTCCTGAAAACCCCGTTTACCTTGAATGATTGCCCTCGAGGCCCCTCCATCTTTCATGTACGTTGTTCCACCGTGATTATCACATCATAATCTAAACTCAGCACACACAGTTTCTCTCATATGGGTGCAAACCAACTTTGCTTAACGGCGTCGCGGATGAGGCCACATTGAACTTCGAGACCTCGTTCTATGAGGAGGTTGTATCGCTTGCATGCCGTTGTGCGGGACTTCCTGGAGAGGAAACCTGGTCAGGGATAAAGACGCGATTGAACAAGAGCTTTCTCGCTGTATTGCGCACAACAGCCCCCATTCCCGCGGAAGTGCCTCGTCCCACCCCCTTGCCCACCCTTGCGCACCTGGCCCTCACGCACCTGCCAGTGGCCCCCGAAGGAGAAAATATGCCTCCCGCCCCATCAGCCGTCCCGCCGCCCACTGCGGAGCACACCAGTGGCCCTGTGCCCTCCTCCTGTGCCTCCAGGGCACATGACGAGGCACAACTGCTGCCTCCAGCCACCAGCGCTGAAGCAGAGCGAGGGTCCAAGAGCGAACACACCTCAGCATTGATGGTGTCAGAGTCCATGGCGACGCTCACTCTGGGCGTCTCCCTGGCGTCAGTGCTGGCACCCGACCCCCCGCTGGAGAATCCAGGGTCGCCCCCAGCATCGAATACCGAGCCCCTCGCTTTGAACAATAATCCATCTGGCCCGTTCAACCTCTCCGATGTCATGCATGTCAACATGCTATATGACGGAGGAGAGATCACGTCTACTGGTCATGTCGACCTTGGTATGATCAATGTGGAGAATCACAATGCTCGTAAGCTTCATTTTCCATTGATGAATAGTAGAAATCGTGCTCATGTCAAGTTCTAGGATTGTCTGATGTGGGTATGGACGAGTCCATAGTCATGCCTGTCACCCTGAAAATGTCGGACATTGAGCACCAACCAGGGGCGTCTTCGGCCTGGGATGCAATGCCCATCGACAAAATGGATGTCGATGAAGAGTTGAACGCCAGTGGCAGCTGCAACGTTGCCGATAATGTGCTGGCGGGTGAGGAAGGGCTCGAAATAGAAAGTGAGGGTTCGTCAGAGTCGTATGCAGGGATGTCTTCGTCCTCGTCGGAATCCTCCCCCAGCGGTTTCGAGGAAGCGGGGCCAACTCTCAAACCACCGGAGAACCAGGCAAAGGGAAAGGCGAAGGCAAAGGTGAAGGCAAAGGCGAAGGCGAAGGCGAAGGCGAGCAACCAAAAAATCGTTTCGCAGGTCACGATGGCTGCTGTGGAAAATGTTGAGGTTGCGGAGGAAGAGGTAATACCGGCCACAATATTTGACGGAGGCAGCGAACTCAGTGATAGTGATGACGATGATGGTGGACCGTCGCGCGATCCCAGTAATTGGGTGGGAGTACAAGACAAGACCGTCGAACAAAGTGAGTAGAATATCAATCATATCCATATCCTTTGAAGAAATATATATTGACATAGAAGTTCTAGGAACGAATCTTAAGAGAACGCGGTCAAATTCCAATTCCAGTGTACCAAATTCGCGTACGTATCTATTCGTAAATTGTTGCATAAAGTAGTTTTACAAATCGCTTATGATATTCAGGTCAAAAGCGGCAAAGAGTAGCCTCCCCAGAGGTCACAGAAGCGTCTCTTCCTTTCCTTCAGCAGCTCTTCAAACCAATCGATGGGCCCAGCTTCCCTCTGGATGACGCGCGAAACGTTGTCGGTAGCTCGCTCCCCCCATTGAAACGGCCACCCAAGAGGAAAGGGGCTGTCAATTTCATTCGCTTTCGTGCCCCAAGCGCTTCTTTTGATGCTGAGCGGGGCGAATCTACAATCGTTGAGGAGGAGTTTACGTTTATGTACCGTAAGAAGGTTTGTTGGAAGTGTTTCAACCAAAGAAGAATCAATGTTCAGCGATTTATTTTTGAACAGGGGGTGGCGAGCTACTTCCACGAGCTCCTCAAATGCTATTCTGATGCACAGGAGCGCGGAACGGCACGGGCTGTGCGGACTATGACCATAGAGCAGTTCAAGAGCCTCGCGCCTGCTGCTCGTGGCGATGTGTTAAGAGAGCCAATAGTCCTAGTGAGCTCAGCACCCCGAAAGCCAATCCCTGATCCCGGGCGGTGCGTTTCGCATCATTACTGGAAAACTTAAGCTTACCTTCTGTTGTTGGAATCGTCGTAGGCCTGAACTTGCCCTCGTACACCGGCCAAACAACTCGGGCACATTCCCTGTCACGGTATCTGATGTAGAACGCTTCATCGGAAAGAAGGGAATGTTATTAGACGTCTGGGTTGATCTTGGCGCGATGTGAGTCTTTATTAACATACATACATAGAATTGTTCTAAGGTTCTCCACGTCAGATACTATTTCGAGGAGTGGAGGAAGATGAATCCTCAGAATGCTGGAACGGTTCGGCTTGAGGCATGCCAGCCATCGACTCTCACGTTCGCAACTAAGTGGTACCAGCATCAAAAGGTATATCAGCCAGCCACCAATATCAAAGACGAAATGCGCTACTCGTCCTCCGCATGGCGGGACCGCCAGACCACGAGGAATTCACTGCGCGCGCTCGATTTATCACAAGTGGAGTACGTCATATGGCCGTATTTTGTGCATGGGTATGTCTCTCTCAAGTCATACAAGTCAAAGTCATTAAGTGCTTTATACATAGCAACCATTTTTGCTTGGCTCTGATCCATTTTCCTCGCAACCTGGATGGCAAGTATATCGTCTACTGTTTCGATTCCATGGGGCATGAAATGGATGAGGAGGTGCGATGTGTATTCGCACTGCTACTCATGGAGCACGAACACTGCGATGACATTGATGTGACGGATGGGGCCTTCGACCGAAATTCAGTGGATGAGTTCGTGGTGACTCGAATGCGGTTCATCCATGTGAAGGTTTGTTGGGTTTTTGTTCAGAGTTTAGTTTCGGCTTACCCATTCCATTCAAACTAGACAACGTTGCAGGTTGGAACATTCTCGTGTGGCCTTTTTGTCGTTTATTTTGTGCGTGAGCTATTGTCGCACTGGCCACCCACAGAAGGGGAATTGGTGTGTGGCTTGTCATTAAGATAGTGATTGAACTTGATAGCCTTGTAGGTGCACGAGGATGGGCCAGTTCCTTGGCTGGCCGCTGACACTGCCGAAGTCGAGACGTTGCGAGCTAAGCTTCCAACCTGGGTGGTGTCGAGAATGGAGCTATCTCTGAGCGGCTTACCGTACAATATGGGAAACTCGGTCGGTGCCGCAATGTTTCAGAGAGAATACTTCGATACCTTCCTCGAGGAGAAATTGGCGCTTGACCCATATGCAGTCATCGAGGCCCAAAGTAAGTTGCATAGGTCAGGCTGATTATCTATCTGTTATATATTCTCATTTTGGGGTATTAGACTTGGACAAACCTGTCGGGGAAGATCCTGTCGAGGCCCCTGGTGCGTACTTGACACCTTAATTTTGTCTTCAAGTCAGATCTCATCCTTTGGCTTAGATTATGAGCGCGTGAAGATCTCCTTGTCCCGTCTGGCAGAGGAGATCAGTGACCCAGAGCGGGGGCGACGGCTAAATGCACTGTCGATACCGTCGAATCATCTCATTGGTGACGCCAATGATGTTTGGAGGCGAGTTCAATCAGCATTTCAGGCCTGGGAGTCGTGCTAAATTTCCTTCATACAGACTCGTTGCAGATGATGTCGAGGCTCAAGAATCTGTCGCCGCTGGATCGCACGTCAAACACATGGATGAACGCAGCTTTTTTGCGGATGCTGCTTTGGAACCACGCGGGTTCTTTATTCTATCGGCGGCAGGTACCATCCATCCAGTGCATGTCGACGGTAGTGGTTTCTGTACGCTTATCGGGGTGGTCGACGGCTACAAAATCTTTATCCTCGGGTGCCCCACCTCTGATACCGCACCAACTCCACCAAATACGGAGGACGGCAACCCGTTTATCCTCATGCGAGGTCCAGACGTTACAGTATACTTGATTGTTATGAAGACAAGCGATGTCCTGTGAGTGCATTGCTTGATGTTTCGATTGTTATTAGCTCACTGACATATTCACAGCCTCATGCCTTCGAGGACATATCATGCCGTCGCAACCGTTGGTCTCAAGCCTGCAATCCTGCAAGGCACGTTTTTTGACTCGCGGTATGTCATGAAGCGCACGTTAGCCGGATTGGTGGAGTGTGCTTTGTGGCACGACCACTGGACGAACACGCTCTATAAAGAGCGTTTCGTCATTTTGGCATTTTTGCTCGATTGGCATGCTCGGGCGCCTCCGCATAAGGCAAGGTTCACTGGGGAGAACCTGTACGCGCTCCTTTTTGCTGCCAAGTACAGTACGTGGCTGGTGCCTTTCACCGCTGCGACTCCTAAGGAGCTTAGCGCATACAATCCCGCATCCTTGTTGGATTCTCACGATTCCAACAGCATACACGCTTTTCTGCTGCGCAGGGCCAACCAGGTTCTACACCTCCTTCCACCCCGCGAGATGACATTGTTCCGGAACTTCGAACGTACATTCAAGGCGCACATTGGCGATGAATACAAGTCCATGTACCGTGTTCTTATGGAAAATGAGGAGTCCAGTTGATTATCTCCTGTTTCTACTGTATATACTTAATTCTAAAAATGTTTTCGAGTTTGTGACATGACAATCGTCGTTAAAATAAATAAATATGGTGGTCAATCTGTTGTGTGACATCAGCGCGAGTTAACAATGGACTTGTATGTGGCGGTCAAGCAAATTGGTCAAATATGTGGTTGTGGTTACCTGTACTAGACAAATTTTACTATTGCCACCGTCTACCCTTGTTGATTTTCATAATGCATCATCACAGTCCGGCAGATGGCTCAGGCTCAGCCCTGTGTATATGTCATTACTAGCTTTCTGGTAATTTTCTATCAATCCACACGTGATGTTTTTTTGTTGTTTCGTGCTTGTTTTGTGCTTGGCTTGCTCCAGTTTGTGCATTGGCGTCGCCTCATTTGGAAGATTGGAACCAACTACGACTACTAGCCTGCTTCACCTATAGTGCAGTTGAGTCCTTCGAGGACAATCTGCATGCACACATCTCTCGACCTCTTTCATATACGAGCATTGGAACCAACTACGACTGCTAGCCCGTTTCACCCATAGTGCAGTTGAGTCCTTCGAGGACAATCTGCAGGCACATCTCTCGACCTCTCTTCATACGCTTGACCTCTCTTCATACACTTAACCTCTCTTCATACGCAATGGGGAAATCCAAGTCTCGCTCAGCGGTGGACGACACAACATCTGTTGCAGGTATTTACCCGGGTTTTATCATCTCATGCCTCTCAAGCTCATACTCCTACAGTGGGAGGAGCTCATGTGGAAGCGTACGATAGTTTAATTTTATTATGTGTTCTATAAGTCACTCGATATAATAGATCATCTAGTCGCACTACAAGATCTAGGAGACGTGCAGAAGGTATGCTATTAATTATACAAAGGGTGGAACAATGCCACTTATTGCAGGTGACAGGCCAATCTTCAGAGTACATGCCAGCCCAACGCAAAACACGAAAACGGAAGGCGGCAGACGCAATCAAAGATGGAGATGAGGAGGTGTGTTTTAATGTTACGCTTTGTACATAACTTGCACAATCAACCTGTGTACCTTGCTCAGCCAGCTGTCCCCTTGCCTAAGGAGAAAAAGAAAAAAACAGTTGGAGACGGAGAGGAGAAGCCAAACGTGTGTTCAATCTCCAATGCCCACATCAAGTGGACTCACCCTTGCGTCTCTGGCATTATATAGGTGAGCGGCACAAAACCATCAGCGAGTGCAACAGGTCATGATGCAGCGGATGCTGCTGTTCAGGTAATCAGAGGATGCTAGTCAAAATTATTATTATTCATCCAAGGTTCAATTAGGTTGTTTTGAAATCACCGTCAAAACCAGATCGCAGGATGGTCACCGTTGTACCAACACCCACACCAATGCGGAAACGTGCCGATGAACAAGGAGGTACACCCTGTGAGCCGTCCACTTTGTCCAGTTTGTAATGTATTTAGCTAAAGCCATGCATCTCATTATTGCATCCCCTTCTCTTTGCCCCACTGTATCCAAACCCCTCGAAGCACCTGCTTCTCGTGATGTGGCGGGCACTTCAACCCCCAACCCGTCAGCTGCAGATCAGGTTGCCTGCATAATTCGGGGTGTCCTCCGTCCAGGCTCCTCTTTGAATGCACCCCGCGCATCGTCGCCTGTAGCAGCAAAGGCAGTCCCAGCGATGAAGAAGTCGAAGCCTCAAGTCCCGCTGGTTCATTACAACCGGCTGACTACTTCAAAACGCCAAGAAATCAATGACAAAGTCAGTGATTTCTACAATACCTTGAGCGAGTATGCCGCAAGCAACGGGCTGAACCCAGCTCATGTAACCCGACACGCATTTGGTGGCGAGCTCAAGGGTGCCAAGCTGAATTACTGGAAGTGTTTCCAGATGATCAGAGGGATGGCTCGGAGTGATCGTAAGTTTATATTTAAGTTGTGCACATATAGAATTATTGAACAAAACTATCGCTCAGTTGTTGTGTGGGATGATGCTCTCGCGAAATTAGTTGGGCGGGATGCACCCGCACGAAGTGCAGGGGGCGAGGGCGAGGGCGAGGGCGAGAAGGCAGGTGATGAAGATGATGAGGACGACGATGAGGATGAGGATGAGGATGAGGATGAGGATGCTGAGGCGGAGCCAGATGTTCCGGCTCTTTTGAGCGACGCTGACTTCAAGTATGACCCTCGTGATCCCGTGGGCCTGAGGCTGGGGAAGGTTTCATCTGATGATACCGCCCAATACCATATCATTAAGTCTGCCTGCATAAAAGCTGGTCAACTTGAAGAATGGAAACAGTCTCTACGGAACACTGTCGTCGAGCTCTCCTCCACCCTCTCGACACGAAGCCTCACCAATGCCCGGAGTAAGAAGGCAGCGAAGAAGATAACACAGGAATTGCAGCACTATGTGTGTCCATCTGCTTTGATCCGCTTCAGAATTTGACTCATTGACCTCTGGCACCATCACTCAGGTGAAGCATGTCTACGGCCTCTACGGCATTTCTGTGAGTGGGATCATTCTTGGCACAAACATGGTTGCGCCTTCTACTGCACTCCACCCGCGTTTCTTTGGCCCTGAGCCAAAATTCGTCGATCTTCTCAAAAACATGTTGTGGGGTCCACAAGAGGTCCAACAATACCTTCTAGCGACATCGCTGTGAGCTCACTCTCAAGTTATTGTTAATGATTCGATTCACATGCATATTGCCACAAGCTCTTTATACTCGAATCAGCAGCGAAAAGTCAATACTGAGGACCTCCCACCCTCCATCCCTCCGTCATCGATGCCAGCGTTAGGTGTTTCCGGTCCTTCTAGCAGTGGCAGCCGCACCAACCAACCTCGCCCTGGTGACCTACTCCTGTCGCCTGTGAAACCTCCTCGCTCAACCCCAATCCACCGTCGTTTGAAGATGCCCGAGCCTTCTACAGACATCGACAACCAACTTCTGAAGGATTTCTGCAGCGCAAAGCCCTTCTCGCTTGAGGCTTCGAAACTTGTACATGATGTTGTCCAGGGTGAATCTGACCTCTTCAAGATTCCGAGAAGGAGGCAGATTGTGCTGATGTACAAGGTGTTCCAACATTGTTGGCTCCGGTCGCTACGTGAGTTACCTCTTCTGGTTTATGCATGAATTTGTTAACTGTTTGTGTCAGAACCTTTCCATAAAGGAAAGAAGGGCACATCAGCCCCCCGATTCAATGTTAATCCCAAGTCAGTGGCGTCACTGTGTTTAGATAGCGCAGGCTATCTTCGTTGTCGTCTGGAGGGGTATCCCCTGAAAATGCGATACCCTGAAGCAGCATCCGAGCTGCAGCAGTGGTGCCCATGGGAGGCAACGAGATATAATGTATCATCCACCTTGGATGATGATGAGGTAACATTGGAAGTTACTGACGTCTCGGAAACTCTTGTATTCCAATTGATCTCTGCATTTTTGACGGGCTCAGAGTGTCTCAGGGATACCATCATGTTGGCATTCCAGCCATACACATACCGTAATATTTTCACTCAATCCAAACGTTGCTTACACTGATTACAACACCACCAATAGCACGAAAACATGGGAAGAATATCTTGGAACGTGCAGTGGTGGTTGATGTGGCGAAGAAGGCTGTTGTTTGGCCAACAGGTGATGTCGTGCCATGTCAGTGGTTCCTTCCCAGCCGGGTTGAA
>Ga0222749_10001512_pt1 | contig 11787 bp, 5 predicted proteins | sample IncBWH2Mmetat_FD_197234 | JGI IMG/M metagenome (GOLD analysis project Ga0222749, IMG submission 197234) | Metatranscriptome of lab incubated forest soil microbial communities from Barre Woods Harvard Forest LTER site, Petersham... | ecosystem: Environmental > Terrestrial > Soil > Temperate...
AAAAGAGGAAGAAATCTTCTGCCGAATGATTACCCCGAACGGACTCGTGCCTTTTGCCGTGCGTGAGTGTACCGACTACGCCGACCGCCGTATCGCGGTGGCCGAACCGGAGCCGAATGCAAGCCGCTACGGCTTCGTAACCGAGCTTTCACTGGGAGAAGTAAAACTCCCCCCGGTGAAGGAATCAGAAAAATGAAGCAATAGCCCTGCTCTTCAGCAATGAAGGGCAGGGCTATTTTCTTGTCTTGAGTTACGGTTTACGATGCTTTTGGCGTGGCGCGGGGCCAAAACTTCCACAACGACGCCGTACCTCCCCCTATTGCCATAAGCCCGCCGACCAAGAGTCCGCAAAAATAGGCTTCGGTATCATCAGGGTCTTTTGTCGGTGGACCGAAATGGTCCCAGAGATACCAACCTGCAAGAAGTCCAACGAATCCCAATAGACACGCCATTATTAAGGAAAACAGAATCGCTGCTGCCGCTCGCCTTCCTTGGGGGGCGTTTGTCATTACTGCATAAGTAGAGCACGCAGAGTCAAAGTTGGCCAACTATGGAATTGCCGAAAGTTGGCCACTACCAGTTTTGGGTAGTGGCTCAGTTTCCGATTACGACTTATCAGGCACTAACAGCTCTCGACTCCATCACGGTTGGAGAACACCATCAGCCGAGACAACCGCACCGACGCAACCACCATTGTTCGCGTTGTATTCCACACATCTTTTGAATGTAAAGTCGGCCTTAGTCCATTTCAAAAAACTGGCAGGAAGATAGTGTCTCCACAAAATCATCCTGTTGTCCGGCAAGACAATCCAGTCGCTTCCGTAATCAAGAAACACCAATGCAACTTTGTCTTGGGCCCTTGCGACTTCGTCAGCCAGAGACTCCTTGCCTAACTGCTTCATGTCGGCAGTGAAATTCTGCATAGCTTTATCGCTGAACGAGCGGTCATGGACGAATCTTATATACATCTTCTGTTCGAGGTGGTTGGCACGATACTCGTTCAACCATGGGACCGACAAGGCAAGGCTCACATACGGGCCAATACGCTTTGCGAGTTCGCTTACACCGTCTATTCGTCCATCACGAAAAAGTAGAACAACGTCCTCCGCGACATTCGGCGGGAGCGAAGGTTGTCGCACGGTTGCCAGTAGATTCTCCTCGTGTGGGCCTTTTTCCTTACCCACGTACCCGTAGTCAACAGAACGATAGGGATTAATCCGAGCGTGCTGAACTTCAAAATCACTCCGTAATTGAGCGAAGCTCTCCGGAGCGCGATTTTCAACGCCCAGAAGGTCCCACTGTTCCTTGATGCGCATCATTACGGCGTCGGACAACCATTCTTTCAGTTCTTCGTCACCGAGACGATTGCGATTGAGGCTGTCTTCCGGCATCAAAGCTGCGATTGCCCGCGAAATGTCTGCATTGTAGGTGCTTTCCTCGTTATCGCCGCGATTGACCTTCCAAGGCAGCATAAACGGGTAGTAGGAGTTGGAGGAGCAAATCCATTGCCCGCCACCTTTCAGGGTGATCGTGACCCTTAGCTGCGGATAGTCGTCGAACTTCACAAATTTGAATGCAAAAGGCAGAAGATCTGCGACGGTCTTGGAGTCAGCGAAGGTCTCTTGGAGCAGAGCTTTCTGGCTAGGGGTTCCCTCCAGCGGAGTTGGTACATTTTGTTTCAGCCAGGCATCCGTTATGCCCAAGTTGCTCGGAGTGGGAGCGGGCAGCATCTGTGAAGTAAGCGCATCGATCAGCTTATTCACCAGCCGCGGATTGACTCTATGCTTGCCCGAGACAATCACATCATTGTGGGATTCGATCACGAGCCTCAGATCCCGAGACACTTCCATGCCGGCATGTCTGGACTCAATCGTTATTTCACGCCACTGAATTTCTTGGCATGCAGTGGTGACAGCGAATAAAAGCGGACAAATAACAGCAGTTAGGGTTATGCGCATACTAGGCTAGGATGTTACCGCTGTCCTCGCGGTTTTCCCTAAGGTACTGGCTAACGCTAACCGGAAACTGACTACCGGCTATATTTTCGTCCTTGACTTTCGCTTTTTGTTCGCCTATAGTCCGGGGCGGTAGAGGAAACGGGAAACGGGTGGCGTGCCGCCTCCATTGCCGATCTGGCTCTCACGAGTCGGCCGCCGCCCGTTGAAAGTTCCGAGCCGTAAGCGGGGTGAGGGGTCGGCTGCAAGACGATCCCTCGATCCCGGAAGCCGACCGCGTCGGTTTCTTCGCTCGGAGATAGTATAGGCATCCCGCTTCCCTTCCAGGAGCCGCCATGGACGTCTGTGTCGAAAGCGTATTCCCCAACCCAGCGGTTGAGGCCCTGCAAGCAAGCGAAGCAGCAAGACAAATCGCCGCGCAGGAAAATTGCGGAACTTCGTGCGAATCTCACCGTGCGCCGCACGAGACGGACGCGGAGCAAGAACCTGTAGCGCGGGGCTTCAGCCCTGCGGATTCATCGGAAACGCTACCGAAGGAAACAGCGGCGGAGCGAAATCCGTGGGCGGGCTGGGCGTGGCTCGGACTCTGCAAAAACCCGGCTCCCAAAACTCCCAACATCGTCCACGTGGATGTGGACGCGTTCTTCGCATCCGTCGAACAGGTCCTGAATCCCAAGCTGCGTGGAAAACCCGTGCTGGTGGGGCGCGGCTGTGTGGCTTCCGCGAGCTACGAAGCAAAATTCCTCGGCGTGAAAACGGCGATGGGCTTTCGCGAAGCGCTGCGCATCTGCCCGAAAGCCATCGTCGTTCCCGGACAGTACGAGCACTACGCCGATTTTGCCGAGCGCGTGCGGCGAATCCTCGAAACCTACACGCCGGCGGTGGAAACCGCGGCGCTCGACGATTTTTACCTGGATTTTGCCGGCACCGAACGCCTGTATCCGGATTTTCCCGGAACCCTGCGCCGCCTGCAGATGGAAATTCTGAAGCGCACGGGCTTGAGCGTTTCGGTCGGCGCGGCGCGCACGAAAGTGGTAGCGTCCATCGCGTCGCGCCTGGAGCGCCCGCGCGGCTTTCGCATCGTGGCGGGCGAAGAAGAAGAATCGTTCCTGACGCCGCTGTCGGTCGAAAAATTATGCGGAATCGGCCACGTGCACGCCGGAATGCTCGCCGAGCGCGGCGTTACGACCATCGGGCAATTGCGCGAAGTGCCGAAAGCCGCTTTGCAAGCGGCTTTCGGCGAAGTCATCGGCCAGCAAGTCTGGGAGCGCGCCCGCGGCCTCGACGGCCGCGAAGTGCTGCTCCCTTCCACGCCGAAATCCGTTTCCCGCGAAACCACCATCGAAGGCGGCACCATCGACACCGAGTTTCTCGGCGGCTTGATCGAATATCTCAGCGAGCGCATCGGCTCGACCCTGCGCGAATACGGCAAGCAGGCGCGCACCATCGGTCTGCGCATCCGCTATGTCGACCACTTTTCGGCGCACCAGACGGTGCGCATCAGCAAACCAACCAACGACGAGCGCGCCTTGCTCGCCGCCGCAAAAGATCTCTTCGACAAATTGTTCACGCGCCGCGTAGCCGTCCGCCTCGTCGGCGTCAGCGTAACCAACCTCGAAACCGACCGCCGCCAGAACGAACTCTTCGACACCAGCGCCAACCGCCGCTGGTACCTGAATCGCGGCCTCGATTCCGTCCGCGGCCGCTACGGCTGGAACGCCGTCTTCTACGGCAACGGCCTCGAACTCCGCGAGCATTACGCCACCAAGCCCAACGGCCTGGTCCTCTCGACGCCCTGCTTGTCGCGCTGATTTTTGAAGTTTTCGTTCCTGTCCCCTACCGGATTCGAATCAACAAGAAAGCATGCCTGCCGAAACGCGGGCATGCCTTCTTCCCTTTCCAGACCGGGGCTTCCGTGTTCGTACATTTGCATTGTCACAGTCACTATTCGTTCCTGCGGGGCGTAGCGTCGCCGGAAGAAATCGTTGCGGCTGCGGCCGAGCAGAAAATGCCCGCGGTGGCGCTGACAGATTCGAATGGCCTGTACGCCGCAGTGCCGTTTTACAAGGCGGCGCTGAAGGCGGGCATCAAGCCCATCGTCGGCGTGGTGCTGGATGTCGAATTCGAAAAGAACATCAACAGTGTTGTTCTGTTGGCGGCGGACATGGAGGGCTACAGCAATCTATGTCAACTGGTAACGCTGCGGCATTTAGGTACAGCCACGCTTACAAAAAATATAGCGGCGGGCAAAGAGGATGGCCGGCCGGTGGCGTTGCAGGAATTAGCGGAGCATAGCCGCAGCGTGATTGTGCTGTGTCCGATCGCTGTCACAAGTCACCAGTCACGAGTCACCAATCACTTTTCACGACTCAAAGATATTTTCGCCGACCGTCTCTACATCGAGGTACACATTTTGTCGCCCGGCGATCGGCGGACGCTGCGCGCAGCGGAACACCTCGGCCGGGAACTGGGTGTGCCGCTGGTGGCGACGAACAACGTGCATTTTCTGCGGCCGGAGGAGCATCTGCATCATCGCGCAATGAATGCCATTCGAACGGGCGGATTATTGACGACCGTCGAGGCGCCGGAAATCACGACCGGCGAAGCATGGTTCAAGCCAGCGGCGGAAATGCAAAAACTTTTTCCCGATCATCCGGAATTACTGCGAGCGACGACGGAGATCGCCGACCGCTGCGATTTGAAGCTGAAACTGGGAAAAACAATTTTTCCGGAATTCAATGTGCCGGAAGGCGAGTCGGCATTTTCGTATTTGTGGAAACTGAGTTTCGAAGGCGCGCGGAAACGCTACAAGCCGCTGCGCCCGGCGGTGCTTTCGCGGCTCACGCACGAACTCGAAGTGATCGAAAAACTTCACCTGGCGCCGTATTTTCTGCTGGTGTGGGACATCGTCGAGGAAGCGCGGCGGCGCGGAATTCCCGCGGTAGCGCGCGGCTCGGCGGCCAGTTCCATGGTGACGTATTGCCTGGGCATTTCGCGGGTATGCCCGTTGCGGTGGGGACTGTACTTTGAAAGATTTTTGAACGAGCAGCGCGGCGATTGCCCGGACATCGACATCGATATTTGCGGCGCGCGGCGCGACGAGCTGCTCGATTACGTCTACGAGCATTGGGGCACGGACCACGTCGCGATGATCGGAAGTTTTATCACCATGCACGCGCGGCTGGCGGTGCGCGAAGTGGCAAAAGTGTTCGGCGTACCGCCGGGCGAGGTGGACCGCTTCACGAAGCGGCTGCCGCACCGGCCGGTGCGGGAGATTTTGACGGCGATTCGCGATTTGCCGGAGTGCCGGGATCTACCGGTAGACGAAGAGTCGTGGAAAACAATTCTGCAAGTCGCGTTGCGGCTCGATGACGCACCGCGGCACCTGGGGATTCACCCATGCGGGACGGTGATTTCCGCGCAGCCGCTGGCGCGATTGACGCCGCTGGAGCGCGCGACGAAAGGAATCGTCGTCACGCAATACGATATGCACGCCATTGAAGCGCTGGGATTGATCAAGATGGATCTACTGGGGCAGCGCGGATTCACGACCATGTCGCTGGCGCTGGACAATATTGAAAAAGCAAAAGGAGCAAAAGAAGTTGTGGAGAAAAGCTGTGTTGCACCGGATGGAATGACGCCGCGGCCGAAAGCGCGCGAGATTAATTTCGATGCCATCCCGGAAAACGATCCGGCAACGTGCGAGGTTATCGCCACGGGGCGAACGATGGGAGTTTTTCAGATTGAATCGCCGGCGATGCGCGGGCTGCTGCGCATGATGGCGGCTCGGACACTCGAAGAAGTGGCGCAAGCTCTGGCGCTGATCCGGCCAGGGGCGGCGGAATATGGGTCGAAAGAATTATTTGTGAAGCGGCTGCGCGGAGAGGAAGAAGTGAAGTACGCGCATCCTTCACTGAAAACAATTCTAGGTGACTCACTGGGTGTATGCATTTTCCAGGAACAGGTGATGCAGATTTCTCAAGCGTTCGGAGACATGACCTTAGCCGAAGCGGATCTTGTCCGGCGGTCCTCCGTAATATATTCCTGTCGCAGCTACCACATACGCTTGCGCGAGGAATTCCTGCTAGCAGCGGGAATGATGGGGCTGAGCGAAGCGCAGCGCGAAGAAACATGGATGATGGTTGAGAAATTCGCTGGCTTCGGATTTTGCAAAGCGCACGCGGCGACGTATGCGGACATTTCGTACCGCATGGCATATCTGAAAACGCATCACACGGCGGAATTTCTGGCGGCGATGTGCAGCGCGGGCGCGGGGTTCTACCACGTGTCAGCGTACGTGGAGGAGGCCAAGCGCTGGGGCATCGCGGTGCGGCTGCCGTCGGTGAATCATTCGCGGATGGAATACACGGCGGAGGACGGCGATGGCGGAGAGCGCGCGCTGCGCGTCGGACTCATGTATGTGAAAGGCCTGCGCGTGGAAACGATGACGGCCATCGTGCAGGCGCGGGAAGATGGTGGAGCGTTCCGTTCGCTGGAAGATTTTGTGCGCTGCGTGCCCGTGGAATGCGATGAGATTGAATCGTTGATCAAGTGCGGCGCGTTGGATGAGTTGGGCAATGAAGTTTGCACGATGACGCGGCCGGAAATGCTGTGGCAATGGAATTTGTTGCAGGCAAGAGGCAAAAGTTCGCAGCCAGAGGCAGCAACAACATTGTTTGCCGGTGGAAATGAAAAGGATCCGATTGGCGTGGCATTGGCGGAAATGCAGACGCCGGAATACACCGTCGAACAGAAGCTGCGGTACGAACGCGAAATTCTGGAAGTGTGCGTCAGCGGACATCCGTTGGATTTTTTGCCGCGCAACGGCGAGGTGTGGAGCGACGAACTGGCGGGGCTGCGGGGGAAGCGCGTGACGCTGTGCGGGTGGGTGGTGACCTACCGTCATGTGGGGACAAAAAATTACCGCAACATGATGTTCGTGACGCTGGAGGACCAGCGCGGCGTATATGAAGTGGTGCTCTTCCCAGACGCTTATGACCGCTATGGCCGGCTGGTGTTCGAGACGCGCACGATGCGCGTGACGGGGCGCGTCGAGCCGGATGGGCAGATTAAGGGGGAGAAGCTGGAGGCGTTGAAGAAGTGAGCGGTGATTGGTGACTGGTGACTAACAGCAAAGCCATTCGAGGATGGCGGTGAAGGTGACGATATGAATTTCATGATCCGTCCAAGAAAGCAAAACAGTGCGCCGATGGCGGAGCCGGAGGCGGGACGGCCGGCGGGGAGCGGCGAAGAGTGGCTGGGGCGCAACCGGAGCTCGAAACGGAAACTCTGGGAGCGGCTGAATCCACGGAGCCGGAAGCAAATTCGCGAGATCGCCGAAGCACTGGCGCTGCAGCAGACGCATGCGCAATTGCCGGAGCCGCTGCGTGCTCGGCTGAGCGCGGCGATCGACGAATTGGAGCGTCATTTGGCGCGGATCCGGGCGCTGCTGCTGGAGGTAGCACGACGGACACCACGCGGAGACTGACGGTTGCAGGGCGTGCGTGGCGGCGGGATACTTTCTATATGGCTGTCCCGAATACGCGCGGTCCCCTGATTGCTGCTGCATGCTTGCTGGCGGTTTCCGCTATGGCGCTTCGCGCCCGGGCGGATGAGATCCAGCTCAAAGACGGCAAGAAGTTGTACGGCGTGATCGTAGCGTATGAAGACAACATGTTCAAGGTCAAGACGGACTTTGGATTTGTGCTGGTGGAGAAAGACAAGATCGCCAAGATCATTCCGACAACTCCGGCGGCAAAAACGGAGCCGGCAGCGGCAGCGAAGAAAGACGCGGGCACACAGCTGCAGAAACCAGCGGGCGATGCGCAGCCGCAAGTGGAACCAGCAGTGGCTTCTGGAGCGGAAACGTCGGCGACACCGATGAACGCCAGCGCGAAACCTGTAAACGCGGGGACGCCGGGAAAAGCGGACAAAGCAGCGCCGAAAATAACAAATGTGGCCGTAAAACCTGCGTTGCCCACGGGCGCGCCCGCGACGAATACAGTGGCGCCAGCGATCAAAGAAGCTGACAACGCACCTGCGAACGGCCTGGCGGCGACGGCTGCGCCGAAAGAACCTGAGGCACCGGCAAACAAGGAAGAAATCAAGGGCAGTCTCTACACGAATTACACGCACGGTTTCCGCATGTACAAGGCTCCGAGCTGGAGCTTGATCGAAGAGGCACGCGGCGCGCTGCCGAACGCCATTGTGGCCATGGGGACGTCGAACGAATCCACGCTGATGGTGGTTGGCCAGGAAAGTACGAAGGAACCGCTGGATGCGGCGGCGGCCGGAGTGGAAAAACGGCTGCATGACGTCTACCAGAAGTACCAACGGATTTCTCAGCGCAAGACAGTGGTTGGCGGTTTGCCGGCGGTGGAGTATCAATACCGCGGGACGGCGGACGAACACGACTGGTCAGGGAAACTGGTGGTCGTTGCGCGCGATAAAGAAATCTTCACCGTGCTGGGCATGACGTACGCGGACACGGACCTGATTCAGATTCAGGAGAACGTGATTGCGCGGGCGATTGCGAGCCTCGATTTCAACGTGCATTGAGCCATTGCGCTTGGTCTTCAGTTGCCAGTCTTCAGTTTTCCGGAAGAGAAGAAATAATCGGAAGTAGAGAATAGAGATCAGTGAGCAGAGAGCAGTGATCAGAGATCGTTGGCTCACGATTTGATCCGCTTCGAGTGTGGATTAGACCAGGAAGAGTGTGACTCTGAATCGCTTGCTTTCCGTAATCTTCTCTCCGCAATTAGGATTCCCACCGCCACGAATATCCACGGGGGAAGAGACTGATATGAGTTAACATGTCAATACGCTATCGACTTGGGAAGGCCTTTCATGCGTTCGATCCTCTCGGTTATTCTCGGCTTCATCCTAGTTTCTCTTTCTTCTCCAATCCTCGCGGGGCAGACTGCCCCGGCGCCGGCTCCCGCCGCGCCCAAACCCGCCACTCCTCCCGCCCAAGATTCCAAGGCTAAGGAGCCCTACACCTTCGAACTCATCCAAAACGCGGTCCGCTATGAAGCCGATGGCAAGGGCCAGCGCGATTTTGTTCTGCGTGCGCGCATCCAATCCGAATCCGCTGTCCACGAATTCGGCCTCCTGGTTTACAACTTCGCTTCCAGCTTTGAATCCTTGGAGGTCCTCTATGCTCGCGTTCGCAAGCCCGACGGAACCGTCGTGGAAACGCCGGCCTCCGATGTCCAGGAATTGGATTCCGCCGTCAGCCGCGAAGCCCCCATGTACACCGACCAGCGCGAAAAACACGTTGCCATCAAATCCCTTTCTGTCGGGGACATCTTGGAAGCCCATCTGCGCTGGACCATTCATGATCCCATCGCGCCCGGCCACTTCTGGTTCAACCATTCCTTCTTTCACGAAGGCATCTGTCTTCAGGAAATCCTCGAGCTCGACGTTCCGCTCAATCTTCCCGTCAAGCTCCGCAACGGCGACCTGCATCCCGTAGTCCGGGAAGAGAACGGCCGCCGCATCTATCGCTTCGAGAGTTCTAATCTCAAAAAGCCCGAAGAGTCAAAAATCCCAGCTTGGGAAAAGAACTTTCACGGACTAAATCCGCCAGATGTCCAACTCTCCTCCTTCAACTCCTGGAATGAAGTTGGCGTATGGTTTGCCGCTCTCGCACAACCCAAAATCGCCGTTACCCCGGAGATTCGCGCGAAAGCCGAAGAACTAACCAAGGGAAAGACCACCGACGACGAAAAAATCCACGCTCTCTACGATTTCGTTTCCAGCCGCTTCCGTTACATCGGCATCGACCTCGGCCTCAGCCGCTACACTCCGCACGCCGCCTCCGACGTGCTCACCAACCGCTACGGAGATTGCAAGGATAAGCACACCCTCTTTGCAGCGCTCCTTCAGAGCATCGGCGTCTCCGCCTATCCCGTGCTAATCAGTTCGAATTACCGCATCGATCCTTCTTTCCCCACCGCCGACCTCTTCGACCACGTCATCACCGCAATTCCCCGCGGCGATTCCTTCCTCTTTCTCGATACCACTCCGGAAGTCGCACCCTTTGGCCTTCTCCTATTCAATATCCGCGATCGGCGAGCCCTGGTCGCTCCCACTTCTGGTGCCTCCCGCCTGGTCAACACGCCGGCCGATCCGCCCTTCTCCAACTATGAAGTTGTCCATATCGATTCTTCGATCGATGAAAAAGGAACTCTCGACGCGAAAATGCGCCTCGAAGAGCGCGGCGACTCCGAAGTGGCACTACGCCTGGCCTATCGTGCTACGCCACAAAACAAATGGCAGGAGTTGACGCAAAGAATTGTGGCCAGCATGGGCTTCGCAGGAACCGTGAGCGATGTCGATGTCGTCCAGCCCGAAGACACCTCGAAGCCTTTCGCATTTTCCTTCTCCTACCATCGCACGGACTTTCCGGATTGGAAGAACCATCGCATCACTCTCCCCGCTCCTCCATTTTTCTTCCGCGATCTCACCGAGGAACAAAAGCTTTCGAAAGATCCTCTCCCTCTGGGCGCGCTTCAGGACGTCACTTATGAAACCACCGTCAAATTCCCCAAGGGGTATACTCCCGTCCTTCCAGCCGGGCCGGATCGCAAATACGATTTTGCCGAATTTGCCGGAGCTTACTCCTACACGGGCGGAGTTCTTCACGGAACCTTGCATCTGAAGACTCTACTTCACGAGGTTCCAGGTAACGAGCGCAGCGACTTCAGCGACATGGCCAAAGCCATCGACGAAGCCGAACGCCGCTATATTTTTGTTGGCGGCAACTTTCCGCTGGTGATGGGACTGGCAGGCCCAGGCCCAAGTCCGCCTGGATTCGCCAACGCCAAACCGGAAGAGCGCATCGCCTTTCTGGAGAAAATGCTGGACTCGGACTCCGACAATAACGCCCTGATTGTGCGGCTAAGCCAAGCCTATATCGAAGCCGGCCGTGCCGCCGATGCTGTTACCTTGCTCCAGAAATCCATCAGCCATCGCGCCGACGCCCCGCGCAAGCTTTCGCTATCCCTAGGCCAGGCCTTCCTCCACGTTCCCGATCCGGAAAAGGCCATGGCCACCTTCAAGTCCATTCTTGACGAGCACGCCGAGCCCGAAGAGTTGAACAGCTCCGCATACTCTCTCGCCGAAGCCGGCGTCCATCTCTCCGAAGCACTCGAATACTCCAAACGCGCCATTTCCGATCTCTCTTCGAAGACCATGGACATCTCGCCCGACGACACGGAGCCCTCCGACTTCGCTCTGATGACCGCGCTCGCCGCCAATTGGGACACCCTCGGCTGGATTAAATTCCGCCTCGGCGATTTTCCTGCCGCCGAGAAATATCTCGAAGCCTCCTGGCAGCTTATGCAATCCTCGGAAGTTGGCGAACATCTCGTGGAAGCCTACGAAAAGAATGGCAAGAAAGAAAAAGCCGCTGCGGTCTGCAACATGGCGCGCACCACGATCGCTTCCATGGACATCAACCACAAGCTCTCCGCGGAAATGGAACGCCTTCGTCCTTTCCTGAAGGCTCCTGGCGGCCGCCTATCCCATTCTTCCTCTTCGGATGGCGCCATGGCCCTTTCGGACATGCGAACTTTGAAAGTCCCTTCCCCGGGCAAACTCAAGGGCAACTCCGGCACGGCTCACTTCGTCATCTCGTTCCTGAACAGCTCGCGGGTCGAGAACGTCGTCTTCCTCGATGGCGACGAGGAACTTCGCAACGGCATCGCCTCCATCGCCGCCGCCAAATTCACTCAGCCCGCGCCCGATGACACTCCGGCGCGCATCATCCGCAAAGCCACGCTCAGTTGCTCCATCTACACCAAGGAGTGTTTCCTGGTTCTAATGCCCA
>Ga0222749_10001513_pt1 | contig 11782 bp, 11 predicted proteins | sample IncBWH2Mmetat_FD_197234 | JGI IMG/M metagenome (GOLD analysis project Ga0222749, IMG submission 197234) | Metatranscriptome of lab incubated forest soil microbial communities from Barre Woods Harvard Forest LTER site, Petersham... | ecosystem: Environmental > Terrestrial > Soil > Temperate...
CACGTCATGGGTCAGCTCGACGCCCTTCTCGACGTCGAACTTCTTCTTGAGGTCGTCGAAGACCGTGTCGGGGTACTTGCTGTTGTTGGCGACAAAGATCGCCCCCAGCTCCTTGCTGGCCGCATCGATCGCATCCCCGCCCCGCTCCCCCGCCCACTTCCGCTTGATCCGGTCGGGGATCTCGGCCTGCACCTCGGCGAACGGCTTGGTCTCCGGGGCCGGGGGTTTCTCGTCGTCCTTGTGCTCCTCGCCGGGCTCGTGCTTGTGCTCGACGGGCTTTTGGAACTCGGTCTTGTTGTCCTCGTAGTACTTCTTCACCTCGGCCTCGGTCGGTTCCGGCGCCTTCTTCTTGATTTCGTCCACGTCCGCGAGCAGGTACTCGACGCGCGCCTTCTCCGGCGTCTTGAACCTCACCTTGTTGGCCTCGTAGTACTTCGCGATTTCCTCCGTGCGGGGGGGCTTCACCTCGCGGACGTACTCCGCGGGATCGATCCCCGCGAAGGTCACCCGCACCGACTGCTGCTCGCTCATGAGCCGCTCGTAGACCTTGTCGTAGTCGGCGAATTCCCCGGCCGACATCATGGTCAGGAGTTTCTCGATCACGACCTGGTCCTCGATCCACCCCTCGAACGTCGCGAACGTGGCGCGGAAGACGCTACGGGCGAGCATCTCCTCGTTCTGCTCCGTGAGGGGCACCCGGCCGCCGGTGAACATGAACCAGATGTCCTGGAGCTTCCTCTGCATCTCCGCCCGGGTCGCGACCGGGATCCCCTTGTCCTTGGCATCCTGGAGGAGCACGATGTTCTTCCGGGCCTGCTGCACGACTTCCTCGGGCTTGGGCTCCGGGATCCGGCCGGCCATCCGAGGGTAGAGCCGGACCATCTTCCAGTAGTAGCTGGGATGGGCGCGCAGCTTCTGGTCGTTCCACTCCCGCTTGGAGACGTGGATCGCGTCGAAGATGACCCCGACCGACTCCTCGCCGTCCTTGTCGACGCCCCCCTTGGGACCCATGTAGCCCCACAGGACGAGCGGGATGACCATCATGATCGCGATGAAGAGGAAGATCCCCTTGGTCGACCGGTGGACGAATTTCTGGAAGCTCATTTGACTTCTTCAGGCCTCGGCAGGTCCTCGACCGCCTTGAGCCCAAACGTGTCCAGGAAGTCCTTCGTCGTCGAATACATGAGGGGAGAGCCCGGCACTTCGTCCCTTCCCGCGATCTTCACCAGATTCCTCTCCATCAGCGCCCGGATCAGCTCGCCCGACTGGGCCCCCCGGATCGCCTCCACGTCCACGCGCTTGATCGGTTGCTTATACGCAATGATGGCCAGGGTTTCGAGCGCCGCGGCCGAAAGCTTCCGGTCGGCCTTCGTCTTCTTGAGGCGGGAGAGTATATCCGCGTACTGGGGGCGGGTCAACAACTGCCAGCCCCCGGCGATTTCCTCCAGGCTGAAGGCGCGGCCCGTCCCGTCGTAGTCGCTTCGGAGCTGCCCGAGCGCGTCCTTGATCTCCTCGGGCTTCGCGTCCCCGCACACGTCCTTCAGCCGCGCGAGCGTCATGGGCTCGTCGCAGGTGAAGAGGATCGCCTCAAGCGCCTGCTTCAGGTTATCCACTCGGCCGCCCCTCTCGCGAAATACGTCAGGATGAAATCCGCGCCGGCCCGTTTGATGGAAGTGAGGATTTCCAGGATGATGCGCCGTTCATCGATCCACCCTCTCTCCCCGGCGGCCTTGACCATCGCGTACTCTCCGGACACGTTGTACGCGGCCATCGGCCAGCCGAACTTCTCCTTCGCCCGCCTCAGGACGTCGAGATAGGCAAGCGCCGGCTTCACCATGATTATATCCGCTCCCTCGCGAATATCAAGGTCGATCTCGCGAAGCGCCTCCTCCGCGTTGGCCACGTCCATCTGATAGGTGGCCCGGTCCCCGAACCGCGGGGCGGACTCCGCGGCCTGCCGGAACGGTCCGTAGAAGGCGCTGGCGTATTTCGCCGCGTAGGCCAGGATGGTCGTCCTGGGCAGCGCCTCCCGGAGCGCCCCCACGACGCCGTCCATCATGCCGCTGGGAGCGACCACGTCCGCGCCCGCCTCGACGTGGGACACGGCGATCTTCTGAAGGACGGGCAGCGTGGCATCGTTGTCCACCTCACGACCCCGCAGGAGGCCGCAGTGGCCGTGGTCGGTGTATTCGCACATGCAGACATCGGTCATCACCAGGAGGTCCGGAACCGCATCCTTCACCGCCCGGGTCGCCTGTTGCACGATCCCGCCCCGGGCGTACGCGCCCGAGCCCCGGGAGTCCTTCCGGCCGGGGATTCCGAAGAGGATGATCGACTCCACCCCGGACTTCTTGAGCCCGCGGCACTCCCGGACGAGCTCATCGACCGAGAACTGGAACTGTCCGGGCATCGACGCGATCGGGGACCGGACCCCCTTCCCCGTCCGGACGAAGTACGGCATGACGAAATCCGTCGGCGCGAGCGCCGCCTCGCGGACGAGGTTCCGGAGCGCCGGAGTCTGGCGGAGGTTGCGGAGCCGCGTTTTCATGCTTTCTTCACGATCGCCTGGATCAGCGCGTCGAAGGTGAACGTGCGGGGGACGACCGCGACCTTGAGCCCGCTGGCGCGCGCGGCCTTCGCGGTGATCGGGCCGATGCAGGCGATCTTCGCCCGGATCTTCCGGCTCCCCACGGCGTCCATGAAATTCCTTACGGTCTGGGCGCTCGCGAAGGTGATCCAGTCCGCGTCATCGACGGCCTCCACGTTCTCCGGGGCGACCTTGTCGATCCGGTAGAGGACCAGGTTCGTCACCTTCGCGCCGCACCGGGACAGAAGCTTCTCGAAATCGGGGTTCATCTTGTCGGCGCCCGGGTGGAAGACGTGGGCGTTCTTCACCCCCTTCCGCGTCAGCTCGCGGGCGAGCGACCGGCTGGTGAATTCGGCCGCGACCAGGTCGGGCTTCACGCCCCGATCCGCCAGCGCTCGAGCCGTCTGGTCGCCCACCGCGCACACGACCGTCCCCGCGAGCGCGCGCGCATCCCCCTCCAGATTCGGGAAGAAGTATTCCACGGCCGTCCGGCTCGTGAAGGCCACGTGCGTGAACCCCCGGACCCGGATGGGCTTCACCCGGACGGGCCGGATCCGGATGGTCGAGAAGACGGCGACGTCCGCGCCCAGCGCCTCGAACTTCCGAGCCAGCTCGCTCGACTGCTCGCGCGACCGGGTCACCACGATCTTCCGACCGAAGAGCGGCTTCTTCTCGAACCAGCGGAGCCGGCGTTCGAGATCCACCACCCGGCCGATGATCGTCACCGCGGGAGCCTGGAAGGAGGCCTTCTCGGCGATCGTGGCGAGCGTGGCGCGGACCGTCCGCTGGCGGGGAGTCGTGGCCCACTGGACCGTCGCGGCCGGCGTGTCGTGGCTCCAGCCCATCGCGATCAGCTTCTCCGCGATCCCGGCCAGCGACTTCTGCCCCATGTAGACGACCAGCGTCCCCCGGCGCGGGAGGTCGGCGGCCTCAAACGTCCCATCCTTCGTGCTTCCGGTGACGAACGTCACCTGGGACGCCTGGTCGCGGTGGGTGAGCGGGATCCCCGCATAGGTGGAGGCCCCGATCGCGGCGGTCACCCCCGGCACGACCTCAAACGGGATTCCGGACCGTTTCAGGGCCTCGGCCTCCTCGGCGCCCCGCCCGAAGATGTACGGGTCCCCCCCCTTGAGCCGCACGACGCTCCGGCCCGCCCGTGCCTCCCGGATGAGCAATCGGTTGATCTCCGGCTGCTCCAGCGTGTGGGTGTCCGATCGCTTTCCCGCGAAGACCCGGCGCGCCCGGGGGGCGAAGTCGAGCAGCTTGGCGTTCACCAGATGGTCGTACACCACCACGTCGGCCTTCCCCAGGAGCGTGAAGCCGCGGACCGTGATCAGATCCAGGTCCCCCGGCCCCGCGCCGACCAGGTAGACCGTGCCCCGTTTTCCCTTCGACACGCGGGTCACTATATACGATTCGCGGGGGGGGCGGCAACGAGAGGCCGCCTTTCGGGCTAGTTCGGCTCCGGGTCCCGGATTCCCCTGCGGCGCAGGCGCGTGCGATCGACGACGCCGTCCTCGTCCTCGTCCTCGCCTCCGTTTCCGACGACCCGGAGGACGCGATCGCGGTCCTCGATGAAGTTCTCCACGATCTGATTGTCCATCGCGACGTATTCCCCGTCCCGAGAGATGACCGTGTCCAGACGCTGGAGGTCCCGGAGAATACCCGCACGATCGAACTCCAGGCGAGCGAGCCGGAGTTCCTCGGATCCCCAGGCCAGGATGAACGCATCGACCGACCGGCGGCTCGGAATCGGCAAGGGGGCCGACACCACCAGCTTGACGTAGTCGCTCTCCCAGCAGATGTAGTACGCCCGGTCCACCTGTCCCGCCCGGAGGATGAGATCGGGCGGGCCCAGAAGCGCGAACGCCTCGCGAAGCGTGCTTTTCCCGGGCTCGAGGCGATGGGACTCGATCACGGGCCCGGGAAAGCCGGTCTTCTGGCTGTCCACGTTGACCGACAGGCATCCGCCGATCCCGGGAATGAGGACGAGGAGCAGGCTACCCAGGCGCATCCTCCGGTCACTCCCCGGGGAATCCGTATTCGGCCCCGCCGGCCGCGAACCGGGAGCCGACGGCCGTCACGACGTCCTGCCGGTTGATGATGACCGCGATCGAGTCGTACTGCTTGTCCGCCCGGGAGAGGGCGACGACGAGCAGGAATGTCCCGGTGTTCTTCTCGACCGCCCGGACGTACATGTAGGCCTCGGATTCGAGCAGCCGGATGATGTCCCGGGGGGGACCCAGGAGCTCCAGGACCTGCGCCTTGGTCGTTTTCCCCACCTCGATCTTCGCCACCGCCTCAGCGCTGAAGGGGTGATCGTCGATCCTCTTGCCGAAATAACATCCACCCAGCGACACCAACACCCACGCCGCCCACGCCCGCCGCTTCATGCACGCCTCCCGGGGAATTCCATAGTACGATGACGTCGTGATCCATCCCGTGACCTGCGGCATTGTAGCCGGGGGGGCCAGTTCGCGCATGGGGCGGAACAAGGCGCTCCTCCCCTTCCGCGGAAAACCGCTCCTCGAGCGGCAGCTCGACCTCCTCCGACCGCTCTTCGAGCGCGTCCTGGTCGCCGCCGCCGATCCAACCCCTTACGTAGCCTTCGGCATAGAGGTCGTCCCCGACCTCCTCTCCGAACGGTGCGCGCTCACCGGCGTGCACGCGGTGCTCTCCGCGGCTCGCACCCAGCACACCTTCGTCGTCGCCTGCGACCTGCCCTTTCTCAATCCCCGCCTGATTGAGTCGCTCCTGTCCCGTCGGACCGGTAACGACGTGGTCGTGCCCGAGTCCAACCAGAAGATGGAGCCCCTGCACGCCGTCTATTCCCGGGCCTGCCTCCCGGCGATCGAGGATTCCGCCCGCCGGGGCCGGTGGAAGGTGGACGGCTTTTTTGCGTCGGTCCGGGCGTCCGTCGTCCCCCTCCGGATCGACGAATGGCGGGTCGAGGGGCGATCCCCGTTCTTCAATGCCAACACGCCCGCCGAGTGGGACTCCGCCCAGCCATAGTGTCCCACCCCGGGGGCCGAATCGGCGGGCCCGGCGTGGCACGCGGGTTGCGCCCGGAAATTGAGTTGAAGGACCCTGGTGGAGGTGCTAGACTCACCCTCCACGCGCACGGTCAAAGGAGGTTTTTCTTGAGCCAGGCCGCCGCCGCGCTCAAAAGCATCTACGAGCCCATCCAGGGCGAGATCGACCGGGTGGAGGAGACGCTCCGCCGCGAGCTCTCCCACGAAAACCCATTTGTGACGATGCTCCTCCAGCACTCGACCAAGTTCCAGGGGAAGCGTGTCCGCCCGGCGCTCCTCCTCCACTGCGCCCACATCCTCGGCGGCGAGGTGACCGACGTCCATATTTCGCTCGCCGCGGTGGTGGAGATGCTTCACACGGCGACGCTCGTCCACGACGACGTGCTCGATGAGGCGCTCCTCCGACGGCAGGTCAAGACGCTCAACGGCGTCTGGGGCAACGAGGCCTCCATCCTCTTCGGCGACTACCTGTTCGCCAAGGCCTACACGCTGGCGGCCAAACTCCACCACCGGGAGGCCAACCTCATCCTCGCCCGGACCGTGGAGGAGATGTGCGTCGGGGAACTCTGGCAGATCTCGACCAAGTTCAACTTCGACATGGACGAGGAGCAGTACCTGAAGGTGATCTTCGGCAAGACCGGATCCCTTTTCGCGACCGCCTGCCGCCTGGGAAGCGTGGGGAGCGGCGCCCCGGCAGCCCATGTCGAGGCCCTGGCCAACTACGGCGCCTGCCTCGGCACCGCCTTCCAGATCATCGACGACTGCCTCGACATCACCGGTGACGAGAAGGAGATGGGCAAGAGCCTGGGGACGGACCTCGAGAAGGGCAAGCTCACCCTCCCGGTGATCAAGCTGCTCCGCGACCTGCCGGCGCGGGAGCGGCGCGAGCTCCAGGATCTCCTGGCCTCCCCCGACCGGGCGGAGGACAAGAAGGCGGTGGTCCACCGGATGATCGGCGAACGGGACATCCTGCCTTATTCGATGCGACGCGCCGCCGACTTCATCGAGGATGCGTGCTCGGGACTCCGTCCCCTGCGCGACACCATCCACGTCGAGAGCCTGCTCAACCTCGCCGACTTCGTGCTCGATCGCCGGGTTTAGGCCCGGCGGACGGACGACCCGTCCGCGCCGGTCGTGGCCCCGTCCGAATTCGGTTTTCGGAATCGCGATTTCCGTGCTATAGTCCCTTCAATCCCATGAGACTCGTGAAGACCGACGAGGCCCGTCCGGGCCAGAAGGTCTCCCGCGACGTCGTCGATCTCCGGGGCAATCTCCTCTTCAAGGCCGGGACGGCTCTTAGCCCGGCGCTCCTGGCGTCCTGCAAGGAGCGCAACATCTCCCACCTCTTCGTCGACGAGGAGTCGGCCGGCGGGCCCCTTTCGCCCGCGGACGTGGAGCTGAAGAAGGAGGCCATCGCCAAGGACGTCGACCGCATGTTCCGGGGCGTCGACTCCACGCCGGCCATGGCCGCCCTCCGCGAGGCCTCCAAGCGCTACCTGGTGGGCAAGCTGGGCCACAAGTAATGGCCGAGGCCAGCGGAACCGTCCAGGTCCACGAGCGGGTGCGGAAGCTCGTCGAGCGGGTCCAGGGCCTTCCCACGCTCCCCTCGATGCTCAACAACATCAACCAGATGATCCTCAACCCCAAGACCTCCGCCAAGGAGGTTGCGCAGGTCATCTCCAGCGACCCCGCCCTCACCTCCAAGGTCCTCCGGGTGGTGAACTCCTCCTTCTACGGGTTCCCCAACAGGATCACCACGATCACCCACGCGATCGTCATCCTCGGTTTCAACACGATCAAATCCATCGTCCTCTCCTCCACCATCTTCGACGTCTTCCGGCGCACCGTGAAGCCGGGCGACTTCGACCGGACGGAATTCTGGAAGCATTCGATCGGCTGCGGCGCCGCCGCCAAGGTCATCGGGCGCCGCCTCAACTATCCGATGCTGGAGGAGCTGTTCATCGCGGGCCTCCTCCACGACGTGGGGAAGATCGTCCTGGACCAGTTCATCCCCGACAAGTTCGTGGAGGTGCTCAACCTCGTCCGCTCGCGGGACATCCTGATCGTGGAGGCGGAGGCCCAGATCCTCGGCGCGACGCACGCGGACGTGGGCGCCTGGCTCTTCGAGAAGTGGAACCTTTCCAAAGGGCTGGTCGAGACGACCCGCTGCCACCACAATCCCGCGCTCGCCTCGGACAGCCCGAAGTTCGCGGAGATCATCCACGTCTCCGACATCCTCGTGCGAGCGATCCGCTTCGGAAACGGCGGCGACAGCAAGATCCCCGCCCTCCACGAGGGCGCGTGGAAGTCGCTCGGTCTCCAGGAGACGGAGATGGATGACCTCCTCTCCCAGACCAGCCAGGAGATCGAGAAGGCCATGATTTTCCTCGACTTCATCAAGTAATCGGCGGAGGCGTGGTGTCCGTCGACCCGATCAAGCCCGACTCCGGCGTCTTCCGCGTGGTGATGCCCTCGCCCGAGGAGGTCGCCCTCCGGGACGTGGTCTCCCGCATGTTCCAGACCCAGGACCCGCAGGAGATCGTGCGGCTCCTGGGCGAGCAGGCGCTCCGGATGACCGCGGCCCCCCGCGTGGCCGTCTTCCTCTACGGCCCGGACCGCCAGACCCTCCTGGGCGGCGACCCCTCGCTCCTCCCGGAGGCGGCCGTCCTCGACTATGTCTTCGAATCGGCCAAGCCGGCCACCGTGCCCCACGTAGACGGCCGCTACATCCTCGTCCTCCCCATGAAGGTGCCGCAGAACCGGGTGGGCGCCGTCGTGCTCGACCTGACGGGCCTGGGGGAGGAGGCCGCCAAAATGAACCTCGAGGCCCTGGGCGTCCTCGCCGACCAGGCCGCCGTCATCCTCCACAGCGTCCAGATCGTCACCCGGACCATCGGGGAATCGACGCTCCTGTCCAACATCCTGGACTCCATCACCAACGCGATCGTCACCATCGACATCCCGGGAACGATCACCCGGCTCAACCGGAACGCCATGGCCATGCTGGAGCTGAGCAACGACGCGGTCGGCCGCCCCTACCGCGAGCTCTTCCTTCCCGACGTGACCCAGGCCGTCGACACGCTCCTCGAGGAGGTCCGCCAGATGGGCTTCGCGATGGAGAAGATGGTGACCGCGAAGCTCGCGCAGGGCCTCGAGCTCAACATTGCGATCTCGACCTCGATTCTCCGAGACGAGGCCTTCGCCCCCCTCGGCACCATCATCATCTTCCGGGACATGACCGCCTCGCGCGAGCTCGAACGGCTGCGCAAGCTCGACACCATGAAGAGCGAGTTCGTCGCGAACGTCTCCCACGAACTCAAGACGCCCCTGACCTCGATCAAGGCCTACACCGAGGCCCTCCTGGACATGGCCCAGGACGAGCAGATGAAGAGCTTCCTCAAGGTGATCGACGAGGAATCCGACCGCCTCCTCTTCCTCATCAACGACCTCCTGAACGTCTCGCGCATCCAATCCGGAAAGATGAAGATGCACTTCGAGCTTCTCCCCCCCCGGGTGATCGTCGACGAGATCCTGAGCATCTCGAAGGTCCATTCGGAAAAGCACAAGCTGGTCTTCCAGCTCGCCGACGACCTGCCAAAGACCCTGCTCGACCGGGAAAAGATGAAGGAGGTCATGATCAACCTCGTCTCCAACGCGATCAAGTATTCCCCCAAGGGAGGCACCGTCTGGGTCCGTATGGGCTACGACGCCTCCAACCTCATGATCGAGATCCAGGACGAGGGCATGGGGATCTCCAAGGAGAACCAGGCCAGGCTCTTCCAGGCCTTCTACCGCGTGGACGGGTCCCACACCGCGGAGATCCCCGGCACGGGCCTGGGACTCGTCATCTGCAAGGCCATCGTCGAGCACCACGGAGGCCGGATCTGGGTGGAGAGCGAGTTCGGCAAGGGGACGACGTTCTACATCCTGATCCCGCTGCGCCGGGAGATCCCCCAGAGCGAGCTCGGGAGCCAGCTCGGATCCATGGCCGAGGGGGCCTGAGCGGCCCCCCGGGGCGCTCCCGGGAACCAGAGGGGAGGAAGGCCTTTCCGCCCGACCCGGAACCCATCGCCCCCGATCAGTAGGTCGACATCCCCTGGGGGTAGTTGAGCCCCGAGACGATGACCGGCGGGGTCTTGTTCAGATTGGACGGGTCGATCTCGATCAGGCGGTTGGCCCCCTGCTCCAGGACGAGCACATTCCCGTCCTCCAGGCGGATCGCCTGCACGGGACGCGAGAGGGAGCTCTTCTTCCAGACGACCTTGGAGTCCGCGTCGATCTCGACCACCTGGCCGCGCTGGTAGTCCGTGATGAGCGTGTTGCCGCTCTCCAGCCGCTGGGCGCGCCAGGGACGGACGCCCTGCAGGTTGGCCTGCCACTTCTGCTTCCCGTCGCGGTCGAGCTCGACGACCTGGTAGTTCGAGCAGACGAGCGTGTTCCCCGTCTCGAGCCGCTGCACGGAAATCGGGTAGTTGATCGCGGCCTGCCAGACCGCGTTCTTCGACTTCGACTCGTATTCCACGACGCGGTTCGAATAGTATTCGGCCACGAGCGTGTTCCCGTTGTCCAGGCGGATCGCATCGTAGGGGTAGTTCGACTGCTCCATGCGCCAGACGATCTCGCCGCCCGTCTTGCCGGAGGGCTTCACCTCGATCACCTGGTTGAAGTTCGTGTTGGCAATGAGGACGTTCCCGTTCTCGAGCTTTCGGGCGCTCCACGAGTACTGGGTGTTGTTCGCGTAGGTCCACAGCTCCCGCCCCGCGCGGTCGAACTCCCGGATCCCGTTCTGGTCGCAGACGAGGATGTTTCCCACCGACATCCGGGCGTGCTGGACGAAGCTGATCGACTGGATGCTCCGCTTCTCGATCGCCGCTTCTCCGAACAGGTGGGAGAAGATCCGGACCCGCTCGGGGGTGAACCCCTCAAGGACGCCGACCAGCTTGTCGCCGTTCTTGAGCAGCACCTTGGAAAACCAGCCCGGCGGCAGCTCGGACGCCGCCTCGTCCCGGTGAAGGTACACCTGCCGCACCGAGGCCCTAGGGTACTCCACGTCCTCCTCTTTCCCCGAGGTCCCCGGCGCCTCCTCCCCTTCCTTCTTCACGGGCACCACATGGAACTGCACCTGCTCGCCGATCGAAACGAGGCGGCCGTAGTCGGCCACGAGCGTCGTCACGGGCTTCTCCCGCCCCTCCTCCTTCTTCTCCACGGCTCGGATCAGGATGTCCCGCTTCTCCTCCTTGATCTCGGGGAGGGGGCCCCCGAGCGGCGCAAGAACGATCATCTTGATGTCCGACCGCCGGATCCTGAAGGGCCCCGACGAGGAGTCCAGGACCGCCGCCGTACCGTCGAAGGACTTCAGGCGGCCGCTGACCGAACCGCCGTGGAAGAGCCGGAGCTGCTGGACCAGGGGGTCCGGAGGGACCGGGTCGTCCGCACCGAACAGCAGGCGGGAGACCTCTTCCACCCCCACCCGGATCACCCGGTCTTTTACCTTGATCTCCAGGGACGACGAGGCATCGATCGAGACGATGGAGCCCCGGAGTTCGCTCCGGTCGGTGAGGATCACGCGGTCAAGCCCGTCCCCTCGCGGGGCCGGCTTCGGCGTGGCGGCCTCCTGGGGGACCGCGAGGAGCATCGCGGCGAGCGCGGGGAAAAGTTTCACCACAGTGCCACTATATCATCAGACGGACGAGCCCGGCTCTGCATTTGAAAAATGTGCGCCCCGCGCGGCCCCGGAACGTTGCAAATGGGGGGCCCCGGCCCTAGAATGCGAGGAACGCGATGGCACGGATCAGCATCAGCGACGGAACCACGAAGCGCGAGGTCGAGCTCGTCGATGCCGTCACGGTGGCCGGACGGTCGTCGGACCACAAGCTCCACATCGATGACAAGCAGGCCTCGCGGAGGCATTTCCAGATCGAGAAGACCGACTTCGGCTACAAGCTGGTCGACCTCGAGAGCCGGAACGGGACCCGCGTCAACGACCGGGTCGTCAACCAGGCGCTCCTGCGGCCGGGCGACCGGATCCAGGTGGGCAAGCACACCCTGACGTTCGAGGACGCCCACTTCAAGGAGCCGCCCTCCGAAGTCGCCGCGAAGTTCGCCCCGCCCCCCGGCTCCGCCCCGGTGCCGCCGCCCCCCGAGCCAGGCGGCGGGAGGTCCG
>Ga0222749_10001515_pt1 | contig 11780 bp, 10 predicted proteins | sample IncBWH2Mmetat_FD_197234 | JGI IMG/M metagenome (GOLD analysis project Ga0222749, IMG submission 197234) | Metatranscriptome of lab incubated forest soil microbial communities from Barre Woods Harvard Forest LTER site, Petersham... | ecosystem: Environmental > Terrestrial > Soil > Temperate...
ACCGTTGTTGTCGCTACGGAATCGGCGATGTAGCCGGTAGCGCGAAGCTTTCCCGATAGTTCCTCTATAGATGAAAACACATGTGGCTCCTACCCCGAGCCGGCTTCCCGACACGAGCGTCAAGAAACTAACCCCGAATGAAATTTCGGTCAAATCAGGGCCCAGCGAGTTCCCGGGTGGGAATTAACGCTGTCGTGTGGAAATTTTGACTAAGAGGAAGAACGGACCTAAAAAGCTGTTGGTAAGCGTGATCTGCGGAACTCGATCTGCGACACGAAACATAAGGAGCATGCGATGTCAGCCAGCCAACATTCACAACTATCAATCGTGCCGGGTACCAGTCGGCGCGAGCAGCCCGAACAGGCCGACTCTAGCTTCGAACCAACGATCGGACTAAAGGCAGTTGCACAAATTCTGAATTGCTCGGCAGAACAATGCCGGCGCCTCGCAGAGGCAAAGAAGATTCCGGTGTTTCGAATCGGCTATCGGTGGAAATCCACCGCTTCTGCCATTGTCAGGTGGCGGGAAGAACAGCTAGCATTGATACGCCATTCGCGTCCTTCTGAGGAAAGGTAATCAGTGAGGACGAGATATCAACATGGAACCATTGAACTGAAGGAGCGCGCCCGAGGTCCCGCAATCTGGCAATTCCGCTGGCGAGATAAGACCGGCAAAAGAATGTCAGAGGACATCGGCACAACCAGTGAATACAAGAACAGGTCCGCGGCTGATCGATGTTCCAAAGTCGCTTACCTGAGAATGAAGGTCAACAGCGATCAACCGGTAGAACCGGATGAGAAATTTGGCGTTGTACTTGAGAGGTATGTGCAGGAAGAGATCCCGAAACGTTTCTCGACCAAGCATGCATATCTTTCCTACATCAACAATCACATTCGCCCCAAGTGGGGCGAATTCCCCCTGACCCAGGTAAAGCCGTTGGCCGTGCGAGATTGGCTCAAAGCAATCCTGGACAAAAAAGGCAAGCGTCCATTGGCCAACAAAACAAGAGGTCACATCAAGGGGCTCATGCATCGGATCTTCGATTGCGCCATGCTGTGGGAGTACCTGCCCCCGCACCGCAATCCCATGTCTCTGGTGCGAATCGAGGGCAGTTCGAAGCGAAGACGGAAGCCCCGAATTCTCACTCCTGGTGAGTTTGCAAATCTAATTGGTGCTTTTGACCGGGAGCCGTGCCGGACCATGGTGATCCTGGCCCTCTGCACCGGGGTGAGATGCTCGGAGTTGGTCGCCTTGAAGTGGAGCGATTTCGATTGGGAAAATCTCTCCGTTTATATTCGCCGGGCGATTGTTGCGGGTCGTGTCGACGATGTGAAGACCGAATATTCGGAGGCGCCCCTGCCACTTGATCCAGCGTTGGCGGAGGTGATCTTCGAGTGGAGGCGCAAGACTGAGTTTTCCGCCAACTCGGACTTCGTGTTCGCATCGCCCTACATGGCGGGAGAAAAGCCCTACACACCCTGGAACATGCAGCACAACCACCTGAGCCCGGCCGCAGTCAAAGCCGGCTTAGGACCGATCGGCTGGCATACGCTTCGCCACACCTACCGGGCGTGGCTGGGAGACAATGGCGAGCCGCTTACGGTGCAGAAAGAACTCATGCGGCACGCATCGATTCAGACCACGCTGAATACCTACGGCGGAGGGATGATGGACTCGATGCGAGGCGCATGGGAGAGTGGTGAAGCAGGCGATGGCGCGTTAATGGACGTCAGTGGACGTCAGCCCATCGTGTAAGTCTATTGGCATCAACAAAGAACTGGCGGAGAGAGTGGGATTCGAACCCACGTTAGAGTTTCCCCTAAACACGCTTTCCAAGCGTGCGCCTTCAGCCACTCGGCCATCTCTCCGGCGTGAATCGGATGGAAGGAACGACTCTTAAACAAGCTTTTGGTCAGCCGCAAATCCGGGCGATCCCGCAGCCGCCACCGCTCATTTCAATTCTATGGGTTCGGTCATCGGAACCGCAACTTGAAGGGAAACTTGCTAAGGATGGACGGGAATCTGGAGAGCAGAAGTCTTATTGAATTTTTGCCGCAGGATCTGCGTTCACCGTTGGCGCTGAACCAGCGACGGACGATCCGCTCGAAGACGCACCCGCTGCCGCCGCTTTCGCAGCGCCGTTCTCAGCTGGTGGCGGCAGAGGGGGCACTTTCGTGTTGTCGACTACATGATGATTCAGGCAGTACAGTGCAAGTTCGAGACGGTCTGCCACTCCAAGCTTGTCATATACTTTGCGCAGGTAATTCTTCACCACTTGTTCCGTGGTGCCCACGCGCAATGCAATCTCTTTGTTCTTCATTCCCTGGGTCACGCACGAAACGATCAGCGTTTCTTTGGGAGTCAACTGCACCTTCGGCCGCGATCCCGCAGGCCGGGACGTCTGGTTGCGGTACGCTTCCATGACCCAGCGGGTGCCCTGACTGTCGAGCCAGGTCTCCCCGGCCACCACCTTGCGCAGGCACTCCACCAACAGCTCGGGTTCCACTTCACGCGACACAATGCCGTGCGCTCCCCGGCGGAACAACTCCAACGTCAACTCTTCATCGGCGCCCGGGGTCACTACCACGACGCGCAACTGCGGGTTCTGCCGCAGCAGATCGGCCACCGCGTCCACCGGATTCGGCGTCAGCGCAGCTTCGAAAATCAGTACATCCGCGGTAAACTTCGCCGCCGCGGATTGCGTTTGTGCCAGCGTTTCCGCCTGCCCAACCACGCGAATGTCATCTTCCAGCGCGAACACCTTGCGCAGACCGGCGCGGAAGATGGCTTGCGTATCGGCCAGGATCACTCGGACAAATTGGCCTTTGCCGCCGTCTTCCCCTGCTCCGAGATTTTCTTCCACGCTAACCGGAATGGTGACCATTCAGTCCCTTGCGCCTATGCTCGTTCAAAATGGTATTCGTCAATCACTACGCCTACACCGCGTCGGCCGCGATCCTCGAAGCTGCGCACGACCCGCCCACGGCAGTCGATCTGTACGTCCTTCCGGGCGCCCACGACATCGCCTGGCAACAAAATCGTGAACTCCACCATCGAGCCCACGGGAACGTCTTTGTCCATGGCAAAGAGCACGCCGTTGGCTGAGATGTTTTCCGTCTCTGCCGAATACGCGCTGCCCTGGCTTTTTACCGACGCCGAGAGATGCAATGGAAAGCGCGGCGCACTCTGCATATCCTCGTAGTGTCCCGACTTGGCCTGCGCCTCGGTCATCGGTGCTGTGCCTTCCGTTGCCACGCTGAGAAGACCCTTTCCTGCCCGGAGCGCCGTTTCCGCTTCCGGACTCTCATCCAAGCTCAAGGGCAGCGTACACCCACGAATCCGCCAAATAAAGTTACCGAAGTCATTGAACAAATGGGGATAACTGCTTTTATTTGAATGGATTACAAGGTATTCCAAGGGCGGGATGCGAGCCTGAAACAGCCTGCCGGATGGGTCGATTTCCGGTCAAATCCGGGTCAATTTCCGGTGATTGTCGGAGATAAAAACGCGCAGCAAAAGTCAGGGACTGAATGCTGAGTACCGAGGTTCTTAGAACTTCGTCACTTCAGTGAAGTTGAACTCTTTCACCTTCATTGCCGGTACGACCATGTCGAACGACTCTTCCCCAGAAGCGCGCACCGGCACGCTCATGGCTTCCACGTTCGACAGCATGTGAATCAGGCTCTCGTTAAAACGAAAATTCCGGACTCCACCCTGCACCCGTCCATTCTCCACCAGGAAAGTGCCGTCGCGAGTCATTCCGGTCAGCATCTTCTCGAAGGGTTCCACTTCGCGGATATACCACAGGCGCGTCACCAGTACTCCGTGTTCGGTCGACGCAATCATTTGCTCGACTGTCTGCGGATCGCTCACCGGGGCAAACACAATATTCAACGGCATCTCTCCCATCTCGTTGGGCAACGCGAAACCGTGGCCCGTCGCCTCGATCGGACCAACCTTATCTTTGAATTCCGAGCGCTTCATTCTCTCGGCTGTCGCACGTGCATAGACCACGCGCTTCACGATTCCGTTTTCCACCAGCCCGACTCTCTGCCGCTGCACGCCTTCTCCATCAAACGGAGAACCGGTCTGCAGAGGATGCGCCACGTCATCCCAAATCGTGATGTTGTCGCCGAACAACTTCGCACCGATTCGTCCCGTCAGAAAAGAGCGCTGGTCAAGAATCGCCATCCCCGAGTAATCCCAGAACATAAATCCGACGATGTCGAGCACGGCCGCCGGCTCCAGGATCACCGTATACTTCCCCGCCGGAATCTCCCGCGGACGCGCCGAATCCAGAGCCTTCTGCGCCGACACTTCAGCCAGCGCCAGCGGATCAAGGTTCCCCACATCCGGCGAGTTCGCCTTCTGCCAGCCGGAAGAATCCGCCTCCAGCATGGTGATCGAGATTTCAGCCGATGTTTGCGTATGCCAGCGGCTCAAACCGCGCGAGTTGAAGATCCCCTCCACAGACTCCGCACTGGAAAAGACTCCGGCAGTGGTGAGCTTGTGCCTTTGCGCCACGCCAACAATCTTCTTAACGCCCTCAGCCCGCAATTCAGGAGTGATGTCCGCAGTCTGCCGAAAATGTCGGGAAGGTGAGGTGTATGTAGCGCGGGCACCCTCGCCCGCGTCGCCGGCAGCTGCGCCAAAATCTGGCACAGGCAAGAGATCTGCATCCGGATGCTGAACCCGAGCCAAACTCTCCGCCGACCACACCACTTGCCGCAAACTCTCTTCATCAAACTTGTTGGTAAAAGCCCGCGCCGTCCGCCCGCCAAACACGCTGCGTACCGAGACCACATGATTCTCGTCGGCCACATTCTGGTGAATCAGGTTGTTGGCAAAGCGCGTCAGCGCAAACCGACCGCCCGAGAAAAGCACCTCAACCTCATCCGCGGATGAGAGTTTCTTGATACGGTCGAAAATGTCGCCGGCAGTTTCTTTAGTCAGCATTCAGATTTACTTACCTGCAGGTCAGCATCATAGTGTAGATGTAGTTTCCGTGACTGAGTTTTCGGATGCGCCGCAGAATGTCGATACCGTCCATACCGGGCAGGAGCCAATCGAGAATTGCCAAGTCGGGAGGATTGGGGGCTTCCAACAGCTTGACCGCTTCAGTGCCACTGCCGACGGACACGTGTTCCAGTCCCCAATCGTTCAGAAAGCCACCGATCTGGTGCCGTTCGATGTAGGAATCTTCAACCAGAAGAATCTTCATGCCCGCCGCGTCCTCATGCTGGCAGCGCCGCCCAGCATTCACAAGGTTACGGGGAGAGAACGAAAGAGCATGTACCGCGGGTTGTTTCTACGCGGCTTTGACCTTCACGCCAGTCGTCAGGATTTTTCCGCGGCCAGATACACGACCAGGGCGCTCAGCAGCGCGACCACTGCAAAGCCGGAAATCAGCAGAACGAGATTCCAGCCGACTTGTCCGGATCCGAAGGGTAGGAGATGAAAGGCTCGCGGAGGCACGAACTCTGACCACCACGACGCCCAATGCAGACCGTGGCTGTATTGCGACGCCACAAAGACTACCCCCACCAACACGGTGACGAACCAGGCGAAAGTTTGCGCGATCGTGATGGGCCGGCTGACGCGCTCGGCCGCGGCGTTCCGGCGGCGCAGCTGCGCTCGCCACCATAACAGGCTGGGTGAGCCGCAAGGCGCCGCGCGCTCCGATTCAGTCCGCGCCCGCTGGAAGGTCTGGGTCACCAAAACGAGATCGCTGCAGTTGCCGCATCCATCTACATGGGTGCACAATTCCTGGCCGCAACCCTCGGGCCAGTGCCCATCCTTCAGTGCCTGGTGAAGCTCTTTCTCGTAGGAGCAAGTGCGGAAGGTCATGCTCTCCCCCGATCTGCGGCAATCTGCTGGCGCAGCAGACGCGCGATTTTTCGCCGCGCCCGGAAAAGCAGCAGACGAATGCCCGCCGCGCTCAGGCCGGTGATCTCGGAGATCTCACGGTGCGAATAGCCTTCGGCGTGCGCCAGCCACAGCAGCTGCCGCTCGCGTGGACGCATACGCGCCAAGGCCGGCTCGAGCATAGCCTGCGAATCGATGCTCGACAACCTGTCCCGAGCCGCCAGAAACTGTTCCGGAACGTCTTCAATGCAAGCCGCTCCCGGCCGTCTCCATTGGTCGCGCAAGAGATTGGTCGCAATGCGATACAGGTAACGGCGGTAGTTCACCTCGCCACCTTCGGGGCGCGTTGCACACAGGAAGCGGAGATAGCTCTCCTGCATCAGGTCGTCAGCCAGCGCTGCGTTCCCCGAGACTCGCACCAGATACGCGCGCAGCCCCGGAGCGGAGCGCTGGTAGAAGCCGGCGAAGGCATCGCTGTCCATGGGCAGTTCGTCCGTTCGCGATGCCCCGCGAGCTCCTACATTCGGGATGGCATATTCCCCGGTCGTATCTGGTTTCCTCATGGCTGCGTTCCCGAGCAGCCCGCCGTCGGGCTGCTGCGTGGCTGAGGCAGTAAGCTCAGGCAGCAAATTGATTCTAGTTCCGTCCTCCGCTTTCCGGCATCAGGCCCAGGTGCCGGGCCAATACCCAAGTGATTCCCGCCGAGATGATAAACCCCAGGCCGGGCATGAGCACGACGGTGCCAATCACGAGTAAAGCGATGGCGCCATCGGTGACGCTGTGGCGCAGGGAGAGCAGGCCGATGCCAAGCAGGGTCATCACGATTCCGATCTGCAGGGGTGTGAGGACGCGGGCGACCGGACTCGGAACCGGTGGCTGGCGCTCGAAGCCGACCGCGATCGGTGTCGCTTCCAGAAAACGCTTGCCCGCGTCGGTGCTCATGTACGTCAACACTTCCTGTGAAGTGCCAAATCTCTCGATCAGCCTGCCGTGCACATCCGTTTGCAGCTGGAAGATCCGGCCCCAACGCCGATTTTCCAGCAAAACATGGGTCAGCCAGAGGAGCGCGCCAAGAATGCAAACGAAAACCAGGAACGGGATGCCATCGTTGATCAGTTCGCGGTCAACTCCCGAGGACCCTGGCTCGGACGTATGCGGCCACAGTTTGCGCTCCAGCGTTTGGGCGGGCTCCTCATGTTCAGGGTGCAGATTGTTAAAGAGATAGAAGTCGGGATTCTGTGCGATCTCGGGGTGCGCCTGTAGGAAGCGTGCTAGCTGAGGATTGTTACGGTTCACGTAGTCCGCATTCGAGAGCAGCGAAGGGTCCCGGGCCACGACCTCGGCCAACGTGGGGCTCACGCGCAACTCCTGAAGCAACTGGTCCTGCAGGGCCGCCAGATCCTTTTCGCTCATCTGCGGAGCATTGGGGCCCCCTGCCGGTTGCGCGGCGCGCGGCGCTTGAGCAACGCTCACCGCAGTGAACAACGCCAAGAATGCTACGATCGACCGAATCAACGTCATGTGCCGCCGCTGCTTGTGCATGTAGAGGTTCCCTTCGTGAGAGATGCGCCGTGAAGCATCTCTAAGCACACAACGAACGAAGGTGGGCAACGGTTAACAACAATTTCAATTTCCTGGCAGTTTTTGTGATGGCTCTTCTCCGCGGATTCTTTTTTGCGATTGCAGCGGTTAAAGGCTCTCTGCCGGCACTGCCAAAGATCTTGGACTCAAAGGACGCAAAGAAGAACCGCGAAGTACGCAGAGAAGGCCAAAACAAACCGTTTCAACGCGACTTGCTCTACATCGTGGTGAGTCAGAGACAAGCCTCACGCCACCAGTGGAGCGTTGGCGATTCCCTCAGTTCCGAAAACTCTCCGGTAGCGCTCGATCTCCGCTGCCTGCCCCAGGGCCTTGGAATAGTTGTCAGAGAGCTTCACCGCCGGCCGCCCTTCGACGTTCGAAACCTTGCAGATCAGGCTGATGGGGTCAAAACCCCCGCTATTGTTGGGATTGCAGCCGCGAAAATCGTTGGTCAACAGCGTTCCCCAGCCCGCGCTGAAGCGGACGCGCCGCCCCGGTGTCCACTTGTTGCGATCCTCGAAGTCAGCCGCACTCAGGAGATCGCCGGGGGCCACGCTTTGCGCCAGAGTGCCGCCAAAATACGCATGCAGTCCGAGGATCGCGTCTACATCCAGCGTGTCGGAGGCGATCAGCAGTTTCTCGCGAGGATCCCTTCCTCGCGCCTTGAGCCACGCAATATATTCATCCCCGGCGACGTAAGGATCCTTGCTGTCCACGCGCTGGCCGGTCCAATCGGTCGCCCACTCGGGCGCTCCGGCGAGAAACTGCGTCGTGCCAAAGGTATCGGGCAACATCACCCGCAACGCACCTTCATAGGTCTGCTGCCACAGGTCCAGCACTCGATACTGCGACGCTTTGAGCGCCACGTCATCGGGTGCCAGCGCGGCCATCACCATCGGAATCTCATGGGCATTGGTTCCAATGGCTTCCAGGTCATGCTTGTGCGCCAGAAACGCATTCGAGGTCCCGATGAAATTGCTGCCGAGATTGGCGGCCATGGCCACGACGACATATTCCTGCCAGAGAAAACTGTGCCGCCGGCGCGTCCCAAAATCAGCGACACTTAATCCCGGGACGCCGCGCAGGCGCTCGATCTTGCTCCACAACTTGGTCTTGGCCCGCGCATAGAGAATGTCGAGTCCGAATTCGCTCAGCGTCTTCAGCTGCGCCCGCGTCTTTAACTCGTCGAGAATCGCCAGCGCGTACAGTTCCCACATCGTGGTCTCGGTCCATGCGCCCTCAAACGTCAGGTGGATCTGCCCGTCGCGCACCGACAGTTGATAATCCGACAGCCGGAAGTCTCGCTCCAACCACTCCAAAAATGCCGGCTCGAAAATTCCACGGCGGCCATAGAACGTGTTGCCCGCGAGCCACACCAGTTCTGACTTTCGAAATCTTCGTCCGCGCACGTGCTGCAGTTGCACCTTGAGTTCTTCGATGTGGATGATCTCGGCCATCCTCACCGAAGCATGCCGGTTGATCAGCGAAAACTCCACGCGCGTTTTGGGGAAATGTTTCCAGATGAACTGCAGCATCAGCAGCTTGTAGAAATCGGTGTCGAGCAGCGACCGCACTACCGGGTCGAGTTCCCAGTTGTGGTTGTGCGCGCGTTCTGCGAAGTTCACGATCATCGAAGCAGAGCGGCCCAATAATGCCGGACCGCGCAAACGGCAGTCTAGAGGATAAGGGATGGGAGTCCCCCTTGTCCTGCTTACCCAGGCGTGGACTTCAGAGATTTGAAAAAAGGCCCTGCGATGGTGATGCAGCGGCTTGAGAACCGGGAGATGAGGAGACTCGGCTAACCCAATAGTTCGCGCACTTTGCGCAACAGATTTTGCAGGGTGAAGGGTTTCTGGAGAAACGAGGAGCCACTCTCGATGGTGCCTTCGCTGATAACTGAATCCTCGGTGTAGCCAGAGAGATAAAGCACCTTGGCTTCGGGGCGCATCTGCGCGAGTTGCTTGACTAAGTCACGGCCGCTCATCCCGGGCATAACCACGTCGGTGATCACAAGGTCGATCTTGCCGTTATGCAGGGCCGCGGCGGCCATCCCGGCCTCGCCGTTCTCCGCTTCCACCACGCGGTAGCCCCTGGCGGCCAGCGTATCGCGCACGAGTTGGCGGACCGATTCCTCGTCTTCGACCAACAAGACAGTCTCGGTACCACCCAGGGCGGCATTCGCCACTGGAGCAGCATGCTGCTCGACGACGCCGTCGACGCGGGGCAGATAAATATGGAATGTGGTGCCGCGCCCTTCTTCGCTCTGCACCATGACATATCCACCGCTTTGTTTCACGATGCCATAGACCGTGGAGAGCCCGAGGCCTGTGCCTTTGCCTTTTTCTTTCGTGGTGAAGAATGGCTCAAAGATTCGCGACTGGGTCTCGCGGTCCATGCCCATGCCGGTGTCGCGGACGGTGAGCAGAACGTAGTTGCCGGGGCGGATGAAAGTCTGGTCGCGGCGATGACTTTCATCCACGCCGAGATTTTGTGTGTGGATGGTAAGTTTTCCGCCGTTCGGCATCGCGTCTTTGGCGTTTACCACCAGATTCATCAGCACCTGTTCCAGTTGTCCGGCGTCGGCTCGGATGTGGGCCGCGTCAGGAGACAGACTGGTGGTGATCTCGACGTTCTCGCCAATCAAAGGCTGGAGCAGACGCTCCATGTCACGCACGATGGCGTTCACGTCGACGACCTTGAGCTCCAGTAACTGTTTGCGGCTGAAAGCCAGCAACTGCCGCGTCAGGGTTGTGGCGCGGTCCGCGGCCAACTGAATCGCGCGTCCCTTTTCGTAGAGGGGATGATCGAGCTCGAGGTTGGCCAAAATAACTTCCGCATATCCGCTGATCACCATCAGCAGATTGTTGAAATCGTGAGCCACTCCTCCCGCCAGGCGGCCTACGGCTTCCATCTTCTGCGCCTGCCGGAATTGATCCTCCAGCACGCGGCGGTCGGTGACGTCTTCGGCAATCGCCTCCAACACATCTGCGGGTTCGTCGGCGCTGCTCACGGCCCGGCCGCTAATGCGAACGGTGATGAGGGTGCCATCCTTGCGCTTCCACTTCATCTCGATTCCATCGAGCCGGCCGGTGCGGCGGAATTCGTCGATCAGCCGGTTGTGCTCTTCGGAGTGCGCGAATATATCTTTTTCCGGATCGAGCAGCAGGACTTCCTCAGCTGAACCGTATCCCAGCATGGTGATCAGCGCCGGATTTACGTCCAGAAATCGTCCTTCCAGACTCGAGCGGTAGATTCCGTACACCGAACTCTGCACCAGGGAGCGGTAGCGAGCTTCGGAGCGGCGGAGCGCCTGCTCGTTTCTCTTGATCTCAACCGCACTGGCCAGCTGCCGCGCCACGAAAGTCAGAATCTCTTTATCGCGCTCGCCATAGCGAATGTTTTTGGAATACGTTTGGACTACCAGTGCCCCGAAAGTATGACTATTGACTTTGAGGGGAACGCCCATCCAGTCGAGGGAGCGCGATCCGTTGCGCGCCACTTCGCCGCGGTCCTCCATGGCCTCGAGCACTTCGGGGGTCGCCAGCAGCGGCTGCCCTGAGCGGATGAGATAGTCGGTCAGCCCGCTGCCCAGCTTTTTGGGAACCGGGGCGGAGTCTTGTTCGTCGACGAAGTAAGGGAAACTGAGCAACTCGGTAGACGGATCGTAGAGGGCGACGTAGAAGTTCCGCGCGTACAGCAACTCATCGACAATGCCGTGCACGGCGGCGAAAAATTGCTGCAGATCGTTGGCGCTGCTGCTCTTCTCGGCGACCCGGTAAAGCGCCGAGCTGAGCGCTTCCACCCGCTTGCGATCTGAAATGTCATGGTAGCCGGCGGAGAAGCCCGCCATTTTTCCATCCAGCAACAGAGGCGCGCACGACAGAGAAACGTCGACCAACGATCCATCTTTCTTTCTGCGCCGCGTTTCCAGCGTGATGCGCTCTCCTCGTGAGAGCGCCTCGGTCACCCACTGTGATTCCGCCAGACGGTCGGGAGGCACTACGAGATCCTCTAGAGGCTGACCTACGACCTCGGAGACCTGGTAGTCAAACATGCGGACGAAGGCATCGTTGGCCCAGAGCACGCGATGGGTGCAATCCGCGATGCTTAATCCATCGGGCGACGCCTGAAACATCTGTTCCAGAAACTGCAGCCGGGTCTGGGCGTTCGTGGGATGGATGGTTGCGGGTTCGGATAAAGGTGGCAGTGGGCAGGAAAGCTCGGAGCAGGCGCCGTTCGCGGGAGGGGCGGTGTTTTCGGGCTGTACAAACGCAGGGGGAGCTCCGCTGTCCAGGGCTGTTTTCAGCCGGCTGGCGCGGGAAAGATCTACCCGT
>Ga0222749_10001517_pt1 | contig 11775 bp, 11 predicted proteins | sample IncBWH2Mmetat_FD_197234 | JGI IMG/M metagenome (GOLD analysis project Ga0222749, IMG submission 197234) | Metatranscriptome of lab incubated forest soil microbial communities from Barre Woods Harvard Forest LTER site, Petersham... | ecosystem: Environmental > Terrestrial > Soil > Temperate...
ACACCCAGCGGGTATCCCTTTCTCCTCTATCTGTTCTAGCTCCAAGCATTAGGGTTAACGCTATTGAAAATAACACAAAAAAATGTTCATTATGAGCGCTCATAAATGTTTTCTGAGCGATCACATGAGCATCCTGAGCGATCAGACTCTCCTTTATGAGCGATCATAGGGGTCAAAATTCTTCCTGTGAGCGCTCACATATTTCTTCTGAGCGTTCATAGAGGGCTTGCTTTTCCAATTGTTCAACACACAGCAGGTATCCCTTTCTCCTCTATCTGTTCTGGCTCCAAACAGTAGGGTAAACTATTAAAAACATCACAAAAAAAACATTTCTTATGAGCGCTCATGAATCTTTTCTGAGCGATCAAACATTTTTTCTGAGCGATCAGATGCTCCTGTATGTGCGATTTTCTCCTCTATCTCCCCCAGAGATTGGGGGTAACGCTATTGAAAATATCACAAAAAAATGTCCCTTATGAGCGCTCATAAATATTCAGCGAGCAAGCAAAATATGCTTTCTGAGCGATCAGATGCACCTTCATGAGCGATCATAGAGATCAAAATTCTTGTTGTGAGCGCCCACATATTCTTTCTGAGCGCTCATATGGGGGTGGATTTTCCAGTAGCTAACACAAACACCCAGCAGGTATCCCTTTCCCCCCTATCTTCTGCTGTCCAAAAATTCAGGGCAAAACTATTGAAATATCACAAAAAATGTTCCCTATTGAGCGCTCATAAATCTTTTCTGAGCTATCAGATGCTTCTTTATGAGTGATCATAGAGGTCAAAACCCTTCTTATGAACGCTCACATATTGCTTCTGAGCGCTCATAGCAGGGTTGCCTTTCCAATTGTTCAACATGCAGCGGGTAGCCCTTTCTCCTTTATCTGCTGCTGTTGTATAGCCAAAAATTAAGGGTAAATGCATTGAAAATATCACAAAAAAATAATCCTTATGAGTGCTCATAGGTTGATCAAACATGCTATTGGGTGATGGATCCCATGTGGAAAGAATGTGATGGCTCAGAAGGTGGAAAATACAGTGCGCCATGGTTATATGGTTGATAGCGTTAGGGCTGACTCATGAATACGCTAAGAAGATTGACAGGCGTGATTGCTCACAATCTGATGGCTGACAGAAGACACAAAATCATAAAAGAAAAACGCATGGGGTAAATCAACAAAACAAAGCCGCTAAGTCTTCTTGAGTGCTGCTACAATCAAGGGTTAACTCTTCACAGCGCTCAACAACCTTTCCTATTAACTTCTCTACCTCATCCTCCTCTTGATGGCTTATGACATCAAGGAACTGCGCATGCTGATCATCAAGCTCAAGATCTTCAATAATGGCATGGGTAGGAGAGGGGCCTGAATCATCAGCCTTGGCATCATAATCCTCATCCTTTTGGCGCTTTTTGGGCCGAGGAATTTCACTGGGCCATTTGGAGAGGTCAATTGTGTTCCGTAAATCATGCATCCATTGGGTTCCAAGGGTTAGATGCGTTTGAAGAGAGGTCTCCAGTTGAGAAGCAAGCGCAGGGTCTATGAAGCAGGGTGAGAAAGGATGAGCGAGTTCAGGAAAGAGGAAGGAAGACCTTGGCAGATGTTCAAGGCTTGGTTGATCGACTTAAGTTGGCTGGACATCCAGCAAATTAGACTTTCCATCTCCCCTAGAAGCCGTGATTGTTCCTCTTGGCAACGCTGTAGAGCAAGCCAACCCAGTATGCCGTCCTGCACCTTAGAATTAGCCAAGTACCCAGGAGGCTGACTTTCCTCATCGTTGTCATTCAGAGAAGGGTCCATCCACATGGAGCTGTTGGCATCGGGGTTAAAGAGCTCAGGGATGTTTAAGAGAGGAGGTATGGTTGCGGTGGGATAGAATCGTTTGCTGGGATGAGAAACGAGGTCTTGACATATCGCGTTGTACCGTCGAGCAAGAGCCTTGATTCCAGGGGTCTTACGGGTTATTGTGTTCTCTGTTTGTTGTCGAATCTTAGCATCTAGGGGAAAAGGCAAACATTAGCGAGGCCAGAGTGGGACAGCCATACATGCTGGCCTTTTTTCTCCCTTGAAGTCTGGCGTTTGATGGACACAGACATAAGGAGCATGTCACGAACCTGCTGCCTTATTTTGAGCCTGATAGCATGGGCCTTCATTCGTTTCATCAGGAACTCGTTCTTCATCGCCCGCTTCACTGCAGCCGCTGTAGACGCATCTTTCCCCAACAAAAGACGGGTTGCCTTCTGAATCCGCTTGAGGAGCTTTTGCCGCAGGTCAATGAGGTCCTCAAGAGTAAGGGAGAGGCTCAGGAGCGCCTGGGACGGCCCACCAGATGATGAGGTGTCCATAGCCGCTTTGATGAGCCCATCGGTTTGCTGAAGGGAGTCCATCAGAGCGATAATGCCGCTGGCTGTTTTCGCAGCTGCAGTTTTGGATGCGCCTAGGGGGGTTCAGTGGAGGGCAGTCAGAGGGTGAGGAAGCATATTAGAAGGATATTCCTGCTTACTGGGCACTCGCTCAATAGCGTCCTCTTTCATTGCAACCCATTCTAGCGACAAAGCTAAATGGCTGAAACCGGATGACTCAATTTTCTGAGAGGCGGTGTGCTTTTTCAGATATAACGTATCCAACTTTTGCTGAAGCCAGGAGCCAAGGTTCACAAAGTTGTTCCAATTCATATGGTCGATATGTTGGTTGAGAAGGTGGATCCTTCGATGGAACTGCAGCTGGATGAATGAAGAGGGTTGGAGGGGAGAAGAGCGGCTGCATACCCCTGATACCCGTAGCACCCCTGTCAGTTTCTGTAAGACGGCCCAACACCTCTCACAACCTTCCCCATCCGTGCAGCCAAAACCAGGGCATTTCTGCGGGTGATATAAAGCTTGACAAGCCGTCTCATGGCCAAAAGCATGAAAAACAGAAACAGCCCATCCAATTCGGGAAGCGAAGTCAGGGACCAGGTTATGCTAGGAAGAGGGGGAAAATGAGGCTTGTTGCATAAGCAACAACAAACGCATACTTTGGTAATCGTTCGATGCAGCTGACATCCAATGTCATACAGAACCCCAGCAGTCCATGAGGCAGGGAGCTCCTGAAAGAGCCGCTTGAGCAAGGCAAGAGCGTAATATCTTTTCTCTCCTGACTCCCTGAGGTTCGCCATAAACAACACCCGGTCATGCCGACACACCATAGCCATCAGCCCTGTGTCGCTGAAAACCGATGCCTCAGCCTTTTTATTATCTTCATCAGCAGCGAAGAACCTCTTCTCGCATCCGCTGTAGATGTGCTCAGGCAAGCTGAGGCCGGGAAGGGTGGCATCAGGATCCATAGCCTCATCGTGGGTGGAAGGGCACTTTTTTTTCCCCATCGCTTGCTCGGTAAATCGTTGAGCAGCAGCTACCTCATCAGGAGACACGAAATAAGTGAAGGCCCAAGGAACTGGCTGGTCCCCTGACCCTGCATGTCTCAGGCGCTGATGATCAAAATTTCCATCAAGACAAAGCAAAACGGCAAAACGCCTCCTAAAAAAACACAGGGTAAACGTGGGCTTTAAAGGGCAAGGGGAATATGCCCTTACAGTTCAGCGTTTGGGAACCCCTTGAGGGTTTTCTCCAGCTGATCCAAAGTTACGTTGAAGCAGAGAGGACAGATTTTGCGGAGATATGGGCTTGGGAGATTGTCATGTGGTTGATGAAAACTACTATCCACGCAGTCAATGATGAGACTAGGGGTGGAGGCAGCCGCCTGGATGGCATTGACGGAGAGATCAAGGGTTGAGCTTTCTGATTGGACGCGTGAGTCATGAGCTGGAGACGCAGGAACAGGAGCATGGGGACGTGATAGAGGTTGCCGGGAATTAGAGGGGGGAGGAGCAGCTTCCTGCCCATAAGGGGGCCCTGCTTTGCCCTTCTCATCCTTCGCCTCATCCGGCTTGTCTGAGGAGACCAGAGACCCCGAGTGAGCTTTCCAAATCACTCGCTCTACCAGCGTGCTGATCCGGTCCAGGACTAACTGATAATGCTGTAAGCTAGAGGATAAAGGTCGAGCGAGGGCGGACTGGCGCAGGAATTTAGTTACATAGATAACAGCCTGGCGCTTTCCATCACTCACAGCCGAGGGAACGCGTTGGCATCCATGTTTGGTGAGAAACGCAACGGTGCCATTGCACCAGGCAGAGAAATTGGGGATTCCAGCGAGAAACTGCTCTCGAATAAACGCCAAATATTGAAGATCAAAAGCCCATTTAGGGGGGTTTACGGGGGTCGAGGTGAACGCACCCTGCTGTATCAAGGCAACAGCTGGGTGCGTGCATTTACAATATTGAATATTTATCGGGGTTATTGCTAATAAAAAGGGTTTTGGGGTTATTGAAAGGTGATGGAAGGGGCCATACGTACAGGTAAAGGAAACCATCAGCACCTGGGCATCTTTCGGGGAGCATGAGCATGAGCATTGAGGCGTTGTTGGGGGCTTGGAGGGGCTTGCATTCCTCCTGTTCCTTGATTGCTGCTGCACCATAAGGGGGTACACTAGCTTAGGTAAGAGCGCTCCCCATGCAGCTGAGGTGGCTACGTTCTCCGTGAAGACCCTGGATGGCTGATTGGCCTCTGGTTGGGATAATTCAGCCAGTTGATCGCTGTAATCCTCTAGGAGAGGGTTGAAGGGCGTTGCCTCTAGCGGCAGCGTTGAGGTAACCGAGGCAGGAGTAGAGCTAGGGCGATGCTCATCAGACGGAGCTTCGCTGGGCCCTGACGCCTGTAATTTCCTTCTTTTTGAGCCAGGAGGATGAGCAGGGTTGGGGTCTGCAGAAAAACATGAAGGCGGATGAAAAAACTTTGTCAAGGCACCCTTACTGTTCTGTAACTTTTTGGCCTTTTGTGCAAGCGTACGAGCAAGACCAGGCATGCCTCAACAGCGCTTCAAGGCGACCCAACAGGCAATGGGCGATTGGTACCTTTCTTCCCTCAAAACTCCAAATACTGAAATACAAAATACAACAGCCCGCGCTGAGTCCTGCGCTGACCTGACCGAGTCCAGCTTCTTCGGGCCTTGGCGGATTACCTTCACCTGGCCTCCCTAGCCGCTCTCAGGGTTAATACAGGAGCCGTTATTTACTACAACATCGGTACCGCTAAACGCAGCGTGCCCTGCTGCCTGCCTTCATCCCATACACTGGATTGAGGAGCAGACAAGCAGGGCATACCATGACCGAAGAAAGAGCAGGATGAACCTACCAGGCCCAGCGCACAACGCCATGGCCCTCCAATGCGAGAGAAAACCTACTCCTTCACGTCCATAGGCATCCCCTCCTTAGCCTGTCCCCTCCCTGCCTGCTGAGCCTGCTTTCTCCGGCGTTTCATGTGACGCGGGATGCCAGACAGCTGCACGCACCGAGCGACATACTGTTCCACCCGCTTGGGATCCCTAGCTGCCTCCCATTCAAGGTTTGAAGCCGGGTCCATCGAGATTTTTACCCGGCCATGGTCATCGAGGGTAAGCCTTTCATCCCAGGCGCCTGCGCTGGAGTTTGGAGGCCCCATGCGATAGCTGAAATTGACGCGCCCTCTCTGGCTTATTTCCTCCACCAACCGCACAACATGGACGAGCAAACGGCGGTAAGGGGATCCAGGGAAACCAAATATTGACGCATGGAACGGTGCCCGACGTTTGCCTGACAAAAGGCACAGGTAGAGGCGTCGCAGCCGGTCAACCTCCTCTGAAGAAAACGGAAGATCGGGGGCGAACGCCATCTCGCCCAGGGAGGCCAACGGGAGCTCAGCAATGGGGAGGGAGGTCCTGGCGGTGGTGGTGGCGGTGGTGGTGGCGGTGGTGGCGGCAATGACGTTGGCTGTAGAGGGTGATGCTTGGCTACTGGACGATGCGCTTGCAAGTTTCTCAGCATAGGCTGCATCAGCATCTCGCGGAGCATATCCAGGGAGCAAATACTCTGCATCGTACTCAAAAAGGCTAAAATGCGCAAGCCTCCAGAGATAAACGGCCTCCTTGGATGCGCGGACATCGGAGGGGGTTGAATGGATGGCGGGGGGAACTGGGTAGTGGGGTGTTATGCGTAGAAGCCTTTGCCTCTCGGACAGCGAGAGGTATACCGAGTACAAGTGGTTGAGGAAATATGGATCAGCCTTGAGATGGAATTGATTAAGCTTGTCATAGCCAAACGGCTCGAGGTCCACAGGGGAAGCTACAACGCTGGTAGCCGCAGGGAGAGCAGCCTGGATTTCACGACATGCGTCCTGCTGTTGCCGCCGCGACTTGAACAGCAGCTCGATCTGATAAAGCGAGCGGGGGATGGTGCGACCCTCCGCATCCTTCAGCTGCTGCGGTGCCTGGACGAAACGATACCCCAAGGCATTATATGACGAGGCTATCACCGGAGCTTCCTCCTCCTGCCCTGCTTGATAGCCCACCAGCTCGACCCCAAACCACGCCTCAGCTGCAACTGCAGCTTCGGGGATGATGCGCCCATCGAGCTCAAAAGGAATCAAACGCTCACTGCCTGTCTTTTCGGCTACAAGCATTTGCGGAGTCCGCCAAGTACTTGGTATCTCCAAGGACGCATGAATAACGCCCACATGAAGAACCTCTTGGGCTCCCTCACGAGCCTTCAGCCAATGAATACTATCCCTGCTGTGCTGCTGAGCCTCATACCGCTTACCGGACCAAACCCCCTCGCCAAGAAGCCGCCCCATCTCACGGCTGAAATCCTGGAATATGAGGGGAGCGCTTACATCGGCGTCAAGCAACAGCAGTATCTTCGACTTCACGGCATCCCAGCATTCAGACGAGGGCAGAGGGCAGTCGGGAAGGGGCAGAATGACGGCTTGCACAGCAACCGGTATGTACACCGTTTGAATTTTTGCTGGAGGGCATTGTTGCAGCCAGCTCTGGTGATGACGCTCGGCTTGGCGATCGCCTGTTGGCAACGCAAATTTTGTTGCCTCCAGACGGCTATAGTGACGTCGAGGGGATTCGATCCAACAAGGAACCCCCCACCTCTCCAAGTCCCTTGCCCGACATTGACTGATATAGGAGACAGGTAACTCAGCAAGGTTACGCTTTGACTCCTCGAGCCAAGCGCCAGCAAATTCGAGGGACGCAGGCCAAGTCGGAAGCTCTACCCCACCCAATAATGCGCATGCATCCAACGCCACTCTAACGGCATACCGGTCAATCGCCTCCAATGAATCAAGGCTGTGGTCAAGGCGCTCAACCTCCTCCAGTGCGCGATCCTCCGAGCTGAAACTCCGCGTCAGGCGAGACTGCAGATCAGTAAGGTTCGTCAACTCATCGGCCATGTTGAGGAGCAGCTCGCTGTCAGGCCCCTTGTCGTCCTTCCACGTCCCAAAAATATTGAGCCGAGTGAGAGTTCTCAGAAAGGGGAGAACACGAGATTCGACCTCTTTCAATGCAGAGCCTGGGCCAAGAAGCCTTCGGATGGTGGTGGGGAGGAAGGTGATTCCGCCGCGTACGTTTGCGACCAAACCTCGATTCGGGGCTATATGGAGGCGTCTGGACATCGTTCCAGGCAAGAAGGGCTCCCAGGGCCGACGGAGAGACAATTTGGAAGGACAACGACGGGGATTGGGGGTGAGGTCAAACTCTGGGAAGGTACGAGGGAGAGATCCAGCCAAAGGCCGTGGAGGGGTGGGGAGATCATGTGAGTTGGCGTGGAGGATGATGGTCGGGATCTGGTGATAGACCGTGTCATATTTGACGTGTAGCCCATAATAATCGTTCAATTGCGCAACCGGGAAGGATGGATTGGGCATGGAAGACGCTACACGCCAAGAAATGGTTAATAAAGAGCGTCTGAGGCGATTGTAGGCGTTGGTGCACGTACCACGGCCCTGGATCGCGCTTTGTGGCTCCTCTGGTGCCATGGACACGGCTTCATCAATGATGTAGGGAAGACAGTGAGGTAAGTGGACAGGCAAACGCAGTAGTTGCTCCCGCATGTGGTCCCAACGAGGAGGCTCCTTGTATGGATCAGGGACCATTGCCTGAGCTGGTTGATCGAGGCGGGGGGCGGACGAGACCGCCTGATGTGAAACGGAAGAGGATGAAGAAGGAGCATTATGGTCAACAGGGCGGACCCATGGACGAGAAGGGTCCATTAGATCTGTAGCTCGCGGTCTCTTTGGGCCCTTAGTTGATGATGGTTCCGATGCACGTTTCATGGCTACAAGCAGGTAACAGATCTAGGGGCAGATAGGTCTTGATATCATAAACCTCTCGTGTTAGAAAGAGAGCCGGTGGATTTGAGCTCACATGGATTGATTGCGTCGTGGTTTGAGGTTGCAACGTCTGTCAATAAACAGGGGGAGGAAGGTTCGGGTCAACAGAAACCTATCAAATCAAACAACACATGCAGTTAGTAAGTTGGGAGACCTCTCTATAAGATGAATACATGCTGAGAGGAGATAGCCAACGTATGAGAATACCGGTTTTCAAAACACACGCGTTCAAAAGCCCTTATATAGCGTTTCCAAGAAGGATGCGCTACCAAAGATGGCCTTCAGTGCGTGCGGGGCAGGAGGAGAGGTGAATGACGGGCTCCTATTGTATTGCTGCGATCAGTTCCAAAGACAGGGGAAACAGATAGGATAAACTCAACAAAGAAGTTGCTTGGTTGATGTTTCCGCTAAGGTTGTGAAGCGACTATAGCAGCCAGATGAACCTAGATAGCGTTTCCAAGAAGGACACGCTACTGCGGATAAATCTGTCTTACTGCAGCCTGTCAACCCCTGGAATATACCGCCCTACAGTCATATCATCAAATTCTCATGTCGTGAGAATCTAGCTGTAGATACTCACAAGACGTCAAAACAAGGGCAAAAAAACAGGCAAGAGAAGTCAGAAAGCTTGACGTGAAACCCTGACACAGCGGCACCGCGAGGGAGGTACTGTAACAAAGGGTTCCAATCAAACCCCCAGAAACGACCATAAAAGACCATAAAAGAGTCCAAAAAGCAAAAAGATGAGTTCATCATGAGATGTTGACGCAGCAGCACCACGAGGGAGGTACCGTCAATCAATCTCTCTTCCAGTTGAGTGCAAAGATACGTTGTTGGAACTAAACCAAACAAACCAAAATTGAAACAAACAAAGAATAAGCGCCCAGGATGCTGAATGGGCCCAAGTTTCGTGAGGTCTTGGTGGATGGGGATAAGCAGCTGTCCCAGAGATTAATAAAAGCATCCCATTATCATGCACTAACTCATGTTGATAAACTAACTATCCGAGTATTGGAGGACCTCGCACGCCTTCGTAGCAAAAACATCATGCAACCCCTTCTCTCCTCCATGCACTTCCTTAGCCTTGTCCATGTATCTCTCTCCTGTAATGTACCAGTGGGTAAATGAAGCTTGATTATACAATACAATGCTGCCCCTCCCTGTCCCGATTGAATTTAAAGACGTCGTGTTTGTTTCAGTAGGCCATTCATAGTCAGCAGTCGTGACTAGCTGGACTGGGGCTCCACCTGCCATAAATTCTGTTGAGTACAATTAGCAGGGAGGGCTGTGGTCTTTTAAAAACTATATACCTTGGGTGTCAGCGTTGTAGTGAATGACTAGAGTCGAAAGCGTATACGTCCAAACCGCTGTAGGCACCTGAAAAATCAACCGAAGGCTATGGTTGACGAACCATGCGCGAACATCCGATGGAAAGAATCCTGAGATATAGGAATGAGCAATTATACAAATAATAATAATAATAGATGCAGGTTCACCGAATGGCATGAGAGCGCAAGGACCAAAAGCAACGTTCATTCCATCCACATGCGGGATGGCTTTAACCTCATGCACCATTGGAAGATTGATGGCCATCGTATAAAAGGAACCAAATTCCATATTCACGACGCCTCTTGTTTTGTTTCGCCAGAACTCATTTAATTCTTGAAAAAATTGGGCTGATTTCGGGAAATATTTTTTGAGGAGTTCATTGCCAACTCGGCTGACAAGGGACATTAAGACATCGCTGGCCCTGACAAACGGCAGGAAGGCTCACATCGCAAATTTAATGGCCTTTGACCCCAGAAATTCATCAACATGCGGTTGATAATGAGAATGAACGCTTAAGCGATACGGCATCTAGGGGATGCATTAGACCTGAGGTGAAAGAAATATTGGGAGCAGGCTCACGTTTTCTCCCTCGCCCATCCCATGGTTCCATCCAATTCGAATTTGAGCAAAGCTACCTCGTTGGTGCGGATGTCCAGGCTCCTTAATTCCACACGAGGTCGCAAGCTTATCCACGCATTGCATGAGATCTACCATATATGCCCCGTCCATCGCCTTGTGACGGAAGGTTCTAACGGCAACAAGAGCTTTGTCACGACCGTATACACGGACCACACCGCGCGGTCTGTATTGCTCAGTGGCTATCCGTTGAGCCCTCAATAATAACATTAATATGAAACTCACATGTAAGGGATTGCCCGGAAAGTCTTGAGAATGGCAAGTCGAAAGGTTGGATTACCGCGTAGGAGATCAATCTCATCCTTAAGCGACCAGGATCGGCTTCCAGATGCCCCGCTGCATGACTTTGGCAGCAAACTATAGGAAATGGGCGCGGTGACTTGAACAGATTTGGAAGCAATAGACTCGGCGAGGCGTTTCTGTGAGGCAAGATGGTGTTGACGGGCACGCTGCGCTTTACCTGCAGGAGAAGCCTCATATGCCTTCCGCTTTCTCGCCTTTCGAGTCGGTCTTTCATCAGAATTTTGCGCTTCAAACACCATGCGGGCAGCCATGGTTGGAGGAGCATCAGGGTCAGGGGGAGCAGTATCATGTAGCTCGAATCCAGCTTCTTGAGGCTGAAATAACAGCAATTAGGTTCTTTTGGTCCAATAATCGAGTGAAACTTATACCCCGGTGATGAGATTCTTCGGGCCTGAAAAGGAAACATTCTTGGGATCAGGTACTGCGGGCTGTACAGGGCTTATAAGCCTTCAAACACGGCTACAGTATGGAGGTCCGAGTACCGTATCGTGGATGAGCTGGTATTCTTCAAGGCCATAGGCAAGTAATACATCAGAGTTCCATAGATCGTCCGTAACAGAAAACCCCAGGGCGATCTATTGGAGCGTTATTACTTGAAACCAATCCGCCTGGGTGGCTTGATTGCTACGCTACCTGTTCCATACAGACGATCATTTGGAGTTGATTGGCGTGGCACGTTTGAGAGTCACAGTAAGACGCAAGAACGTTGAGTAGAAGCTCAAGAGAAAAGATAGCGGGGCCTAGCATAGGGGGAGACAGTGACTTGTTTGATGGTGGATTGTGTTCATAAGCCAGTGCTCACTGGAATTGGGTCACGGCGTTGAGTCCACAAGGGCTTGTTGAGACTTCAAGATGCACAACTCAGATAGTGCGCGTAAACGCCCTTGAATAGTAGAGTTGGGACATTAAGAAACCAGTCACAGGAGCAACAGCGTTCACAATCAAGATGCCCTGTGGGAGAAGAGGATGATGAAAGACCGATGCAGTGAGCTCAATTTACCGTAGAAAATGACCAAGGGAGACTCACGAATAAGACGCTCGACGGGAGAGAACACGGACAGATGGAAAGCAGGGTTGAGATTGAACTCACGCGATACAGATACTCCGAGGCGAGGTCTCTGAGCAGCAAACTTGCAAGCAGTGAACGAGAAGAAAGGAAAGGTCTGATGCTTGAAAGAACGCAGCAGTGAGCTCATCTTACAGGGGAAAAGACGAAGGAAACTCACATGATGAGATGTTGAGTGCAAAGCGAGGCG
>Ga0222749_10001519_pt1 | contig 11764 bp, 10 predicted proteins | sample IncBWH2Mmetat_FD_197234 | JGI IMG/M metagenome (GOLD analysis project Ga0222749, IMG submission 197234) | Metatranscriptome of lab incubated forest soil microbial communities from Barre Woods Harvard Forest LTER site, Petersham... | ecosystem: Environmental > Terrestrial > Soil > Temperate...
CATGGCCGGTGAGCTTGCCGAGGCGCGAGGCGTCGACCAAGTGCTGCGGCCCCGCCTGCCAAGCGACAATCAGGAACATGCCGGCGGCCAGCAGGAGGAAGCCGCTGATCGTGCCGGTGAACGGCCCCAGGACGAGCCCGGTGACTTGCTTGGCGACGAAGCCGCGCCAGTGCCCGGGCTCGGTGTACGAGGTACTGGCCTCGGCGGTCGCCCGGGTACGGGAGTCGCGTTTCATCGTGCGCCCTCAAGCAGGTGCTGCGTCCGTGAAAGATAACGCCGATGCGCGGCTGCGCCTCGTGATCGCTGGCGAAGGCGTAGAGGTTCGGTACGGCCGGACCGTAGACCGGCAGCAGGTGGGTGCGCGTCGTCTTGATCCCGCAGAAGCGGTCGGTACCGGCGTCCGTCGAGCCCGGCGTTCACCAGCCAATATAGCGCGCTTTTCCAACACCGACCGGCTCCGGGTTCTCGGCGTCGGTGCGCGCGGGGCGCTCGCGCCTGGTGCAGGGTGGGGGTGGCCGACGCCCGCTGAGATGGCAAGATCGATCGCCGGGCTCGCCGCCGACCGACGGAGGCAACACCCCGGTGGGGAGTGGCGGGTCGTGGTCTTGGCTCGGCGTGGATGCCGGCGACTCCGGCGGCCGAACGCGCGAGACTGCCGGCGAAGGCCTGGTCGTAGGCTTCCGGCCCGCTTGGCGGGCGGGCGACGCGACCGAGGGCGCCGCGGACATCGCGGGAGCCAGTCTCGCAGCGGTCGGCCAGATGGGCGAGGAGCCTGGCCGAGTCCTTCCCGGTCTATGCTGCGTCCAGGAGCTGGTTCAGCGTCGCGTGAACACTTGGCCGATCCTTGGCCTGTTCTCTGCCATGGCCTCGGATGCACCGGCTCGGCGCGGATCGACTCGACGGGGGAGACTGCTCGAAGGTCACCGCCGAGCGGTCGTCGCCGCGTGGGTCAGTTGGCCGCAGGATCGCGGTCGTCCTCCTCCTCAAGCTCCCGGATCTGCACCTCCGGCTGCTCGTCGAGGCGGTCGTCCGGCACGAAGACGATGCGCATGCCCCAACCGGCATACGTCGCCAGGAGCCGTCCGAACTCGCGCCAGGAGAGCTCATTGTCGTCAATCCCGATGATCGGCTCGCCGTCGGGTCCGCCGTTGTCGATCTCGCAGCGCAGCACGCCGCCGCGCGGCGTCCACTGGTCGCCCGCCGCGAAGTACCGGATCTGAGGCTTGCCGGGCGGAATCTCGACCGCGACGTACTCATAGGCAGCCGCCAGCTCCTCCTGCGCCCGGAGGCTGTCGTTGAAGAGATCGAGGATCTCCTGGTCCCTCATCTGCTGGATCTTGGGACCGATCGTGAAGTGGGTCGTCGCGATGTTCGGTTCCACGTACTCGATGACGGCGTCCTCAGGACCGCGCGTGATCCGGACCTCGTCGAGCCTGGCGATACGAGGCTTCTTCATCCGCATGGCGATCCTCTCCGCACGTTCCGATACGGTGTCCCCCTGCGGGGTTGTCCCGTCGTCAAGTGCCTCTCCTCCCGGGAGCGCAGCTCTCCCGGGGAACGGGCGGGAGGAGCGGGTCCTCCGGCGGCCGAGCCTGACCATCCTTCGTCGGGCCATCCTCAGCCACCCCTCGGCCCGCGCCGGCGGCCCCGACCGGACGAAGCGCACGTGGCAGGCCTCGCAGACGATGAGGGGCGCCATGGTCGCGGCCCGCTCGTCGACGGTCAGGTCGAGGGCCAGGTGCTCGACCGCCGCCTCCCAGGGGCGGGCGAAGGAGTGCGGGTCGGTGGACGCGCCGCTCGCGGCGGCGGCGGCACCGATGCTGCCGGCAGGGCCGGGGGATCACCTCGTGGAGCTGCGAGTGTTATGTGCATATGCACACATTAAATGTCATATACTAAAACTTGACAATTGAGAAACCTGAGCCCATACTGTCAAAGTATCGGGGCAATTGGCTTGTGGGCCAAACTTTCGTGCAGGCCGACTTCGCGCTCGAGGTCCCCAAGGATGATCTCGCCGCGGACGCGCTCCTGGTGGTCTTTCACTCCGGTGGTAGTCAAACATGAGGAGAAAACCATGTCCAGATTTCGTAGCAGCCGGAAGCTTTTAACCGTCGCCGCTTCGCTTGTAGTCGTCTTCAGTGCGATCACCTTAGCGCCGGCCCAGTCGCAGCAGGTTGTGGGCTTTCGAGCCGGAACCAACGCTTTCGCGATTGGGAGCGCGGGTATCACTGTTACGTTTTCGGTCCCCATGCCCACGGCGCAGTACTCGGTGGTAGTGCAGCCGACCAACACAGCTGGCTTCTCCGGGACTACCGCCTGCACCTACTTTAACGTGCTGCATAAGACGACGGCAAACTTCCAAGTGCAGCACAAGCGTTGTGACAACGGAGTTCCAGTGCCTCTGGTGGTGGGTGTATCCTTGGATTGGATCGCTTGGAGCCACAACTAACCAGGCAAAGGCTGTTGCAGGGAAAGCTGGTGCCCCAGCGGCCGGCCAGACTGCCGTCCGGCGGTAAGAGTTCGGTCAACCGCCCACCCCCCATTCACCAAAGGTGGGTGAGGTTTGCGTCCGCGTCAACGAGATGTGGAGTTTGCCGCCCAGAGGGCGGGCATGAGTTCGTGGAGTCGGTCAGGGGCTGGCTCGGGAGACGCTCTAGCACCGCGTCGACCTGGTGCGGTGCGTCGCCGTCCTCGAGAAGACCAAGAATGGAACCCAGCGCTCGCTCACGCTCGCCCTGCTTATGTGCCGCGTTTGCCGGACGCCGGCTCAAGAAAAGTGCGCAGCCACCGCGCGCTGAAGTCCACCAGCTTATCGGCGTTCTGACCGTCCTTGATTAGGAGGCGCAACACTTCCGCGACGGCGAGCAAAGCAGCCCCCAACATCGCCGTGAAGCGGTCGAAATCCGACGCCTCGTTCAGTTGCTCCGAACCCCGTTTGGCGAGCAGTTCGAAGAGTTCCTGTCCAACTCGGTTGGAGAACTGCATCTCAGTATCCGGCATTCTCTGAACCTCCTGCGCGATCGTGAGGTGTGTGCTGGCGTTGCGCTTGAGTATGACCGAAGTGGATGCGTCTCTCCGATCGGCGCTGGCGACGAGGCGGACCGTGCAGGGGACTCGAAAGGCGGGGAGGTGCGCGGCCGGGTCTCCAAGGCGCGGGCACGCGGCGTTGACGCGCGCTCGGGCTGCCGGTCGCAGAGCGCCGCGGCGACCTCGCCAGCGGCCCTGGCCCAGGTCGTCGCCGCACATCGGCCTGGGCCGGGGGCGGCGGAGGCCGAGGAGTCTTCAGTCAGCCGAAGGACTGGATGTTGGCGCTGTGCGTCGGGGTGCCTCCGAGAAGCTGGCGCACTCTGCGCGGCCCCGCTACAGCGTCGGGCGGCACCCTGCGCGGAGAAGCGTTCGGACCGGCGACGACGACGGTGTAGCCGACCAGCAGGCTTTGGCCGCCGAAGCAAACGAAGCGCAGCACGTCCGCCACCACCTCGAGCACTGCCGGCTGGTTGCGTGGAATGGTGACCAGCCGCGCACACGATCGCCGCCTGGGCCGCGCGGTGCCGAGGAGGCAGGCGATAGGGACGCCGTCGGTGCTAGGGGATCTCGGGCGGGAGGAGCGAGGGGCAGAAGCGCCCGTCGCCGCCATGCTTGAAGCTTCGACCCACCCCTTCGAGGAAGATCACCGGCTCGGCCGGGTTGAAGAGGCGCGGCAGCCTTCGCTGCACACCCGGGACCGGCGTTGCTGCTTCGCCAGGAACGGCCGCCGGAGGGCTGGTGAAGACACCACCCAGTGGCTCCCAGCCGCTGGGACCCCAGTTCGAACCGTCCCACCACTTGTGGTACATGCCGTGATCCTGGGGCGACGACCTCGAGCGGGCCGGGCTCGTGCGCGTCGGGGCGAGCCTCGAGGTCGCCTCCGGCCGCCCGAGAGCCGCGGCGCGCCTGCTCCGCATGGCGACGTCCACCTACCAGCTCTACGGCGACCGGCACGAGGAGGGTTCGAGCATTCTAGCCTTGCTCGTCGTGAGCGGCCGCGGGCTCGGGCTGGTCCGGCCGCAGGTCGTCCACCTGGCGGGCAGCTGGCCACGCAACGTCGCGACGCTGCCACCTGGCTATCGGCCCGCGGTCGGCGCCGTCCCCCTGCTCGGTTCGGCGATTCTCAGTGTCGACACAGCGTTCTATCGCTATACGGGCTCGGCGAACGACCCTCGCTTGGCAGGCGGCAGCCTCGCCCGGGATACCTATCTGACGACCGAGCTGGACAAGAGCTATGCGAATACCGGCTTCGCAGCGGTGGGACGCTATGCGCTTCCCTTGCCGGTACCGTCGTCCCATGTTCACGTGTATGTCCTGCCGCAAGGCACGACGCTCCGTTCGCCGCTTGGGAGTGCATCGAGGAACGAAGAAGTTGAAAGGCGGTTAGAAAATCGTGAGTTGCTTTGAGACAGTGATACTTACATGCAGTGCCCAGGGCGCCGTCGTCATGCACGAACCAGCTTGTTGCTAGATGGAAGATGAGCGAGTTGAGACCATATTGACATGCGAAGAGCTCGTCGTCAAAGTCACGGGCGCAGATCTCGACTCGTTGAACAAGGAGTCGATCAATAATTGGAATGAAGGATTTGTCGATTTCGGGCATGCGGCAATGGGAGGCGGTTGGCGTGGCGAACGTGTTGTAAGAAATGTGGGTTAACCCTCTGGTGCTCCTCGCCGTCGCCGCCGAGACCCACCGGCAGGACAGGGGCCGGGTGGCCGCCTGCAGGCTCGCCCTGGTGATCGCCGGGCGTGCAAGGCTGAACCCCTGGCCTTAGACGCTCCGCGGCTGCCTCGGCAGGCGAGCGCGCGGTCCGGGCTTCCTGGTGAAGAGAACGCCAATGGCCGAGGAGACGAGCCCCTGCAAAGGAGCCAGCCAGAAGCTCGAGAGCTTAAACAGAGCCAGGGGTTCGTCGGAAGTGAGCGGCTCGACGAGGATAGTGACAAGGATGAGGGTGAGGTAAGTGGCCGAGAGCCAGAAGGCGATGGTATAGAAGGCGCTCCGCACCTTGAGCAGTCCGTCGCTGGGCTCCAGGGCACCGACGCCGAGCACCGCGAGGATCAGGGAGAGAGTCGGGATGATGGTTGGCAAGGCCCATCCCCACACCTCTTGCACCTCGCCCTCGTACTTGCCGGCGAGCGACTGCGCCACGAGCAGGAGGAAAATCAGGCCGCCGCCACCAAGCCAAAGCCAGGCGAGGCCTTGGCGTGCCCGCTCGATCGGTAGGGTCTTCGGTTCGCCTGGGTTCATGATTGCTCCTCTTAGCGCGCCAGCTGGCTCCATAGGCCCGCCTTGGCGAGGTGCTCGCGGGTCGAGTGCGAGCTCGGACGGACGAGGCTCGCGGCCGCATGCTTGCGCTCGAAGTGGTAGATCAACACGTGGCAACTGTGGCCAGCGAACTTCAGCTCTCCAATGCGCAGCGGCAGCTCCCTGGCGCCGGCGAGAAACAACTCCCTGGCCGCAGCTTCGGTGATCTCGGCGCCACCGCCGAGATCGCTCGCCGTGGTCACCAAGAACGCGATCAGGCGGAACTCGCCCGGCCGCAGGAGGAACAATCGGCCGAGGTAGTCCGTGAGATCCAGCGGCCTGGCCTTGCCTCCGACCCATCGGTCGTGCGGCTCAGATGACCCATCCGCGCGAATGCGCTCCATACGAGTCACCAGTGCGAAGCCGCCCGGCACCTGGAAGACGCCGTTCTCTTTGAAGCCGGCCGCCGCGAGCGCATGCTCGAGCCGCTGACGGATCTCGGCGAGGAGCGCGCGATCGGTGCCCAGAAAGGCGCGGGGGAGGATGTCGTGGCTTGAGAAGCGGGGTGGCGGCCAGGGGTAGCGGGGAAGGGACTGCGCAGCGGTAGGGCCGTCCGGCGCGGGGCCCGATCCCGTCGCGCCTGTGACCACGGGGACCGCGAACGCATTTCGCTCGTCGATGGCGTCGGCCACATGCCGGCGGACGGCGCTCCCGATGATCACGGCTGCGAGGGCGCCATCGGGTTCGGTATCTTGCGCAAGGAGTGCCCTCGCCACGGCCTCGGCGAAGTCGGGTTCCGAATCGGTCAGCTCGGTCTCAAGTGCGCGGCGCGCAGGGGCTGCTACCGCTCCCAGCTGGGTCAGCGCTTGGGCGGCTCCAAGCTGGTACCGACCCGTGAGCGCTGCCTCGAGCGCCGGCACCGCGCGCGCACCGATCCGGCCGAAGGCGACGGCTAGGGCGTCGGATGGGAGGCTGCCCTTCAGTATAGGAAAGATGGCCAGGTGCTCTACAAGCACGGGAATCGAGGCTCGGTCGGGATCGATCACACTCAGGGCGAGAGCCGCCGTCAAGGGAGACAAGTCGTGAAACGATGTCGGCAGTGACTGGCCCCGGGGAAGCGGAGCCCGGCCGCGGCGCTCTTGCAGGCGTTCGAGCGCGGGAACGGCGCCGTGGGCCGCAGCACCAAAGCGCTCAAGGGCACGGCAGGTTTCGGCCGCCAAGTCATCGTCAGCTTCGAGCAGCGGGATGAGGGCCTGGACGCCCCTCGGGTCACGGTTGATTCGGCCCAAGGCCTCGGCAGCTGAAAAGGTAAGGTGCTGGACGGCCAGCGCGGTGACGAGGGCAGGGACGGCAGCTTTGGCCGCCGGTCCGATTTGGCCCAAGGCCCATGCAGCCGAAGAACCGACGTTCTTGACGGCCAGCGCGTCGATGAGGGCGGGGATGGCAGCTTTGGCCGCCGGTCCGATTCGGCCCAAGGCCTGAGCAGCCGACGAAGCCAGGTTCTTGACGGCCAGCGCGTCGATGAGGGCCGGGACGGCAGCTTTTGCCGCCGGTCCGATCACGCCAAGTGCCTCTAGCGCATACATCCGACGATCGAAGTTCGAATGAAAACCGGGCGGCCACCGGAGGATCGCCAGCAAGCCCGGAATGGCGGCAGCTGGACCGAGCCCAGGATCGAGCCGCCCCAAGGCTTCAACGGCGGCCGCAGCTTCGTCCTTGTCGCCGTGTTGGACGAGCGAGACGAGCGCATCGATCGCCGAGCTCGAGCCGATTGCTCCCAGCGACAGGATGGCTTCCCGGCGATGGGGCCGGGCACGCAGCGCGAGGATCGCAGGCACGGCGTCCGCAGCCTCCGGTCCCATCTTCCGGAGGATGTCCATCGTGGTAAGGAGCAGCGCCGGGCGGGCAAGCGTCGAGACGAGGCCAGGCACCCCCGCCGGGCCGAGCCGGCCAAGAGCTTCGAGGGCGAGCTGCTGCGTCTCTTCGGTGGGTTCGGCGCGGGCTGCCGCGGCGAGGGTGGTGGCTGCAGCAGGAGCCGCAGCGTCGATCTCAGAGGTAGAAGTGCCCGTCGCCTTCAGGCAACCCCGGACCCACGCCAGGGCGATCGCGGCCAGCAGGCGGAAGCGAAGGTCGGGATCTTGCTGTGTGCCGACCAGTGGCCGGACGGCGGGCTCGCCGATCTTGCCGAGCGCCACGAAGGTGTTGACGTAGTTGCGAGGATCGAGAGGCGCAGAGATCCTGAGTGATTCGTTGTCTGGATCGAGAGGGGAGCCGGCAGAGATCCTCAGAGTTTCGACGAGAGGGGTCACCGCCGGAGCGCCGATGTCCGCGAGGGCCAGAGCTGCTTTGAGTCCCCTGTTTACGTTTCTTATTCTGTCGGGCTCCGGCGTGCGGATCTGGGACTGAACGAGCGCCACCAAGCCGGGTACGGCCGGTCTGCCGAGCTTCCCGAGGGCCACGACAGCATGCCCGCTGACGGCAAGCCCCTCGGTGCTTAGAACTGCCAGGAGACTCGGGACGACGCGCGCGGGGTCGGTGCCAAGATCACCCAACGCGTCCGCGGCCGCGCCGCGCAGGAGAGGATCGCCCTTGGCAAGCGCTTCGAGAAGGGCAGGGACCGGGTCAGGGTCCTCCGGCGAGCTTCGCGAACGGCTGCTGGTATCGGGCTCCGGAGCAACCGCCTGGCCGCCGCCGAGCAGCACGGCTGTCGGAAGGACGATACAGGCAAGCCGGCGCCGGCGGAGCCATGAAGACCGTGTGCCCTGACCCAAGACTCTCGCCATCTCGCTTTCAATCCTGCTCCGTACGGTTGAATTACATAGTGGCGCAGCTGGTAGTGACGCTCGTCGAGGGTTACCTGAATGTCACCGGGCGCGTCGTCTTTTCTGGACAGTCCGCCCGACCTGCTCGGCGGCGGGCTCGGCCACCGAGAATCCCAGCCGCCTGTGGAGCCGGGTGGCTTCGACCACCTATCACCAGCGAGGAGGGCGGGCCATCAGAGAATGCGTTCGGCTCAGTTGCGGCTTTCGGCAATTGTACCACGGCTGCAGCGCGCCCGCACCGAGGACGGCGACGATGAGTGCCAGCGTGGGGATGGTGGTTGGGAGGCCCAGCCCCAGACTTCCTGGACCTCGCCCTCATATTCTCCGGCGACCGACTGCACGATTAGGATGAGATAAATCAGGCCGGCGCCAAGGAGCCAGATGCGCGCCAGTCTCAGCCGTGCACGCGCAAGGGGCAGGGTTCGCTGGTGGCGCCGGCTCATCAGAAGTGCGCTATCACGGCGCGGGAGTTAGCCGTTGCCAGAGTCCAGCCCGCTGCAAGTGCTGATACGCAGAGAGTTCACTGGGGCGGAGCACGACGGCGCCTCCGTGTCGCCTCGCAAAATGGTAGATGAGGACGTGGCAGTCTCGTCCTGCGAACGGTAGCTCCGCGATGCGTGTTGGAAGGACTCGGCCTCCCTGAAGGGACAGCATCCGGGCCTCTTCCTCGGTGAGGTCTGTGGTGCCTTTCTCGATGTCGTCCGCACTGGTCACCAGGAAAGCGATAAGCCGAAACTCGCCCCGCCGCTGGAGGAACAGGTGGCTCAGGTAGGAAAAAAGGTCGAAAGGCATGTCCTTCGTGGCCGACCATCGCCTCCTGGGATCGGCGGAGCCATCGGCCTGGATGTGCTCGAGCCTCGTGACCAGGGCGAAGCCGCCGGGCACTGCGAAGATTCCGCTGTCCTCAAACCCGCTGGCCCTGAGCGCCGCGGCAAGCTGGCTGTAGACCGCCCCGAGCGTCACGTTTGCGGTGCCGGCGAACAGGCGTGGCAGGACCTCGTGTGCCGAGAAGTGCGGCGGTCGCCAGGGAAACCGGGGAAGTTGCGGCGCTACCCATTTTCCGAGGTCGTATTCAAGATTCTTGCAGTCTAGGGGGCCGGACCACGCCGCCACCATTTCCGCCCAACCGCCATCCGCATACCCATGGACCGCCTCGTCGCTGGCGATTGTCGCCACCGCCCCTTGCATCGCCGAGTCCATCGCCGTCAAGGCGTGCGCTGCCGCCTTCCCTACGGCAGCATCGGAACTCTTGAGGGCCGCTTCCAACGCTGGGCGCGCTGCGCTGGCCTTCGAGCCCATTCTGGCCAAAGCCTCGACGGCCGCCAACGGCTGCCTCCCTTGCATCAATTTGACCAGGAACGGAACGGCGGTGGGACCGATGCGTTCGCAGCTTTCAATGGTCTCTCGGGTGCCAGCGCATGCGTCTCGTGAGAGGGCTGCGGCTGAGGCCGGCCCGGGCTTAATGCCGAGTAGCGCGAGATCGGCCGTGCAGGCAGACTGTCTACGCTTGCGCATCCGCCTGAGGGCCGGAGCGGCCTCCCACGCAGCAGGTCCGAAGCTCAAGAGAGCAGATGCAGCCTCTCGCTGGATGTCACGCCGGTTCAGGGCAATCACGAGGGCACGGACCACCTCACGCCGGGGGCCAATCCCGCGCAAGGCTCGAACGGCGGCATCCGCTACCTGGCGCTCAGAGAGCGCCGACACGATCGCCGGTATGGCCGCGTTCGCCCCGGGACCAATCCTTTGCACGGCATACAGAGCTGACAGGCGCAAACCGATTTCTTGGGTCCGACCAGGTCGCCGAATGATGCGGATCAGTGCCGGCACGGCCGCCTTGGCCCCTGGGCCGATGGCCCCTAAGGTAGCCAGCGTCTCTTCGCGTACGTCGTGCTGCCCAGTCCCAGCCCGCTCGTCAAGCATGCGGATCAGTGCGGGCACTGCCTCCTGTGCAGGCGGGCCGACTGCTCTGAGAGCGCTCAATGCGTCCCGGCGGTCGTCCTCCGCGCCGGGAGTCGGCGGGCTGAGCATCCGTAAGAGTGCGGGAACGGCTGATTCCGCGTCCGCTCCAAAATACTCCAGCACCGACGCAGCGGCGGACCTGAGGGAAGGTCTGGCGAGAGCACGGCTGAGTATGGGCACCGCCGCCGGGCCGATCTCCTCCAGCGCGTAGGCCGCTATGCTCGCATCCTCCAGGTCGCTCCCGTCGATGAGCGCCGCAAGGTTGCGTACAGCTGCTTCAGAACCGATCCTTCCCAAGGCGAGAATTGCCCATCGGCGCCCCGGGAGGTCGTGGATGGCGAGCAGCGCCGGGACGGCCGCGTCAGCTTCAGACCCCAGCTGTGCCAAAGCTTCAATAGCGCTGTACTCCAGCTCGGCGTCCCGGAGAGCAGCGACCAGGGAAGGAACGCCGCTCGGACCGATCTGACCCAGCGATTTGACGAGCAGGAAGCTCAGGCGCCGGGATCTCATCCACCAGTTGACCCCCGGGACACCCGTGTCAGGGACGCCAAGGTTGCTGAGTGCTGCCGACAAGCTGGCGGTCGCGGCCGGCGCCACCTCGTCGATCGTGACGGTTGCCGCGCCGGCCGCCTTGAGATCGGAGCGAATCCGCGCCAAGCCGATGGCGGCCAGAAGGCGGAAATGCGAGTCGGTGCTCACCTGAGCCTCGATGAGCACGGGGATTGCGGCACTGCCGATCCTGCGTAGCGCGACGAGGGAAGGCAGGTAGGTGTCGAACCCGAGCTCGGTCCTTGGAGCAAGTTGCAACGTCGAGACGAGACCCGACACGGCTGGCGCCCCGATGTCGGCGAGGGCCAGGGCCGCCGCGACCGCGGGCCTGTAGATCCAGTACCCGGTGCAGTAACCTGAAGACCTGAGGATCAGACCATCCGTCCATGTTCCGGCCGGACGCATGCCGCCCTCAAGGACCTCGATCAGAGCCGGTACCGCGGGAGCTCCAATTTTCGCCAGAGCGATGGCCGCCTGGGCCGGAACCCATGGGTTGGGGTCGTAGAGCGCTTCGACCAGCGGAGGGATGAGCCGCCCAGGCTCGGCTTCGAGCTCTCCCAAAGCCGCTGCAGCCGCGCCCCGGACGTATGGATCAGCCGAGTAGGCGAGTGCTGGCAGAATGGCCGGCACTGCGGCCTCTCCCTCGGCGGCCACCTCGTCGAGCTCATACGCCATTTCCTGGCGCCTTGCCGGATCCTCGACCGCGGCAACCCATCGCTTCGCCGCATCCCCGGGCATCGCCGCCGCCTGCCCGTACGAGCACAGCGCGCTGGGAGCAAGAACTGAAAACCACCACAGCCCGAGTCTCCACCTCATCATTGCGTTGATCTTACTGTATGGCTGGTCACTCGGCGGTCTCGAACGTGGCCTCGACCTCGGCTTCATGCGGCACGATCAGCTCCGGGTGGCGGACATCACCGTCGGCCACCCTCCCGGCCCACACCCTCGCGCTCAACGCAAGCACGGGCTATGGAAGGGGGGCCGGCCATGCGACCGGCGCCGCCTCCGCCGATAGACGACGACTCCAGCCACCGGCCGAGGGCCATGACCTGGCCCCAACGCGCGTCCAGGGCAGATCTGCAGCGCTGGGAGCTGCTCGGCCTCGGCGACCAGGTGGCGGCCCTCGACGGCAAATGAGCGCTGCTGCGCACATCCTCGCCGG
>Ga0222749_10001520_pt1 | contig 11761 bp, 8 predicted proteins | sample IncBWH2Mmetat_FD_197234 | JGI IMG/M metagenome (GOLD analysis project Ga0222749, IMG submission 197234) | Metatranscriptome of lab incubated forest soil microbial communities from Barre Woods Harvard Forest LTER site, Petersham... | ecosystem: Environmental > Terrestrial > Soil > Temperate...
CCGCCCTCGATTTCCATGAGCCGAGTCAGGGCCGCCGCGGCCCGGTCGTTCTCCCCCGCGTCGAGGCGCAGGTTGGCGCCCAGCGCGAGCGCCTCCGCGGCGTACGTGCTCGCGGGGAACTGGTCGGCCAGGCGCTCGAGGGCCTCGACGTCCTGCCCCCGCCGTGCCCCCTGGAAGAGGTGCTCCGCCTGCGGGTCCATCCGCTGGCGGTGAAGCGCCTGGGCCTCGGGGGGCCAGGAGGCGATCCTCTCCTGGACATAGTCGCGCACGCCCACCGAGCGGACCCGGTCCAGGGGAACGACGGTGAGGGGCCACTTGCGGAGCGCGGTCTCGTAGATCTCGAGCGCCTCCGCGAACTTTCCCTGCTCCGCCAGCGAGGTCGCGCGGGTCACCAACTGGTCACGCTCCGGGTACGCCCAGACCCGCGCGGTGTTGGCCTGCTGGGGATCCTCCTGGGACGACACCCCCAGGGGCGCCAAGAACCCGAGGAGAACCCACAGGGCGAACTTCTTCAACGGGACCGCCCTCCCGGGGAGCGCCGAGCGGGCGGCCGACAGAGCGCGGTCCCCGGGGGGGCCGCCAGCCCGGATCCGGAAGGAGTCCCCCCCGGTCTCGGCGCCTCGGTGACCTCTCATCACAGCATGCGGAAGATCTTCCGCAGGATCCACTCCGCCGTCATGAAGAGCGCGAAGAGAAGGTAGACCAGGGGCGAATCCCAGAGGTCGTCCTCCTTGGTTTCACGGATCTGGTTGCGACTGGCCTGGATGGCCTTGTTGAGCTGGTCGACCTGGTCGATCTGGAAGTACTGTCCCCGGTCCGATTCCGCGGCCATCTCCTTGAGGGCGTTGGTGTCCAGGATCGGCTCGTCGTCCTCGCGGTCGGGGATGAACACCACGAATTTGGCGCTCGCGCGGGAGGCCTCGTCGTCGCCGCCCGACCAGACCTTGAACGAGCCCGTCTCGTCGGGGATGTAGTCGCCCTCGTAGTACCCGTCCCGCGTCGAGTCCTTCTTGAGCTGGACCTTCACCCGCTCCGTCCGCGTGGGATGGTCGATGAAGACCTCCAGGAACTGGTCGGTCCTGGCGGCATAGGACTCATCCCAGGCGTTGACGTAGATCTTGACCTTCTCGCCCCGGGTGTAGCGGTCCTTGTCGACATTCACCCGGTAGCGGCGCGCCCCCAGGAGCTTGCCCTCGCGCGTCCAGTACATCGCCTGCTGCCAGAAGGGGTAGAACCACGGATGGTCGCCGACCAGCTTCCGCCAGAGCCAGGTCTCGTCGGTGGCGCTCCAGAAGACGCGGCCCCGGCCCGCGTGCATCGTGACGAAAAGCGGGGGCCGCGTGGATTCGTTCTCGACCTTCGCCTCGACGAGCGGCGAGGCGCCCGCCTTGAGCTTCTTCACGCGGTTGAACCACCGCAGGCGGAGCATTCCGTCGCCGCGGCCGGCGCGGTCCTCCCAGTGCTCGGTGTTCCGGTTCTGGTTGCCCCCGAACTCCTTGAAGTTCGTGATCGGCGAGGTCTGGCCGTCGGGGGTGAGGATGTAGCCGTACTCGGCGTCGTAGACCTTCTCGTGCTCGTAGGGGTCGCGGGTGTCGTCGGGCACCACCGGAAGGAGGTTCGCCAGCGGGGTGCCCACGAGGGACCTGGGGTTGTACATCATGCCCGAGATGAAGATGATCCCGCCGCCAAACTCGGTGACGAACGACTCGAGATGCTTGGCGGCGTCGGGCCCGAGCTTCGCCGGGTCGACGTCCCCGAAGATCACGACGTCGAACTCGAGGAGTGATTTGAGGTCCTTGGGGAACTCCTGGAGCGGCTCGCGGAACATCGGTTCGTCCGATTTCGTGTGCTCCTGGGGGAAACCCTCGTCCGCGGAGGTCAGGAAGCAGTGGGCGAGGATCTTCGTGTCGCGGACGAGCGCGTTCTTCAGGAACCGGTACTCGTAGCGGGGCGGGTGCTCGACGTAGAGCACCTTGATCTTGTCGTCCGCCACGCGGACCCGGTGGACGAGGTAATTGTTGAACGGGGTGTTCTCGTCCACGCGGGGGGGGGCCCGGAGGATGAGGAAGTACTCTCCCGGCGTCTTGGGGTTGAAGGTGATCTTGTTGACCCCCGACTTCTGGCCGGTGAGCGTGATCTTCGCCTCCCCCTCCTTCTTGGACTCCTCGATCAGCCGGTCGAGCTCCTTGGGGTCATTGCCCGGGTCCTTCTCCTTGTCCTTGGCCGGGTAGAGAAAGAGCTCGACCAAGACCTGCTCGTTGTCGTACCCGAAGCTGGTGACCTTGAACTTGGTCTCGAGCTCGTTGTTGGCCAGGACCGCGTCGGGCGCCTCGAGCTCCGTGAGGGCGATATCCTTGGGCGTGCGGGGCAGGCCCGACGCCACGGCGTAGATCGGGAGGTAGCGCTGCCGGCACTGGACGGCGATCTCCTTGGTGGCGATGCCCGCGTTGTTCTTCCCGTCCGTGAAGATCACGACGCCCGCGATGTACTGCCCCTTGAGGGTGTTGAGCGCGGCCTTGATCGCGTCCCCGATGGCGGTCTCGGTCCCGATGCACGTCTCCTTGGAGTAGTCCTTCAGGAGCTGCTCCCGCGACTCCTTGGCGCTGGCCGTGCTCGAGAAGGTGAAATAGGCGACGTTCAGCTTGTCCTGGAGCTCGTCGAGGATCCGGAGCCTGGGGTTCTCGAGGACCTTCTTGACCATCTCCGCGCGGGAGAGCTGCGAGATCTCCTTCGCGCCCGTCACGCCCGTGACCTTCCCGATCGCCTCGCGGTCGGCGTCCGTCTGGATGAGGTCCACCTTCTGCATGGACCTCGACTCGTCGAGGAGGACGATGATGTACGCCTTCCGGGACTTGATCGTCTCGACGGTGAGGACGGGCCCCATGAGGAGGAGGGCGACGAGCACCAGGGCCAGGGAGCGGAGGAGCGTCATCACCGTCTTGGGCCCCGGACCCACGTCCCGCCGCTCCAGACGATAGAGGAAGGCGGCGAAGGCGACGATGGCCGGGACCAGGACGAGCCACAGCACCCAAGCGGGCGGCATGTGGTGCCACGTGACCGACCATTCCGCGCCTTCGGGGATCTGGACGCGGTCGATGCCGAGCAGCTTCGACCAGAAGTCGGTCTCCTTCGCCTTCTCCTGGGCCAGGAGGAATCCGAGCATCATCATCCTAGTGTTTCCCCCGCCCGAACACGCAGGCCAGGACGGACTCCAGGAGGAGGAATCCCACCAGCAGGTAGAGGAGGGACTTCCAAAGGCCGCTCGTGGCCTGGCTCAGGTCGATCTCCTGCCGCCCCGCGTTCTTCTCGCCGACGAACTCCGCCTTGAAGTCGGGGTACATCTGCTGGATCTGCTCCTTGGAGATGCGCTCCAGGTTGCCCTCCGCGAGGTGCACCTCCTCGGGCGACGTCGTCCGCGGGGGCACGTTGACGGCGAAGTAGGCCACGAGCTTCTCGTCGTCCTTCTGGGCGCTGCGGGTGAGCCGGTATTTGCCCGCGTTGCGGAGCCCCTCGTTGTCGAGCTTCTTCGGATCGTTCGATTTTGCCTTTGCCGGGTGGAAGAGGCGGATGAACTTCTGGTCCTTGTCGGGCGCGTTGGCCGGGAGGGTCACGGCCCCCTCGACCGGCGTCTCCAGGACGAAGGGAGGCTGGTACTGCTCGACCGGGAGGTCGATCTGGATCAGATCCCCCACGAAGAGGTTCCGCCTCGCCACCGGACGGGCGGCCAGATGCCGGCACACGTCCCACATGAGCGGCAGGAAGGGCGGGTGGGCCGGCATGTTGGTCCAGTCGCCGTCGATCGTGCTGGTGAACAGCAGAACCTTCCCCTCCTCGAACCTCTTCTCCAGGAGGAGCGGGGAGTTGAAGTTGTCGTCGAAGGAGGCGAGCACCCGGTCGGGATCGAATTCCTTTACGCGGAAGAAGCGGTGGAAGACCAGGCCGTAGAGGGCGGGGGCCGCCCGCTTCTGGAACGTCCGGAAGACCGGGTGGCCGCCGGCGAACTTCGCGATGCGGTGGACGCTCCCGACCTCCAGTCCGCCCCCCGGAAGCTCGCCCGCCGTCTCTTCGAGCGCGGCGGGGGAAAGCCCCTTTCCGCCGCTCCAGAACGAGTCGTTGAACGACACCTTGTCCACCTTCCCGCCCAGCGTGATCAGGAGGCCCCCGCCGCGGCGGACGAAGTTCTCGACCTTCTCCACCTTGTCGGCGGTCAGGCTCTGGACGTTGGCCAGGACCATGAAGTCGTAGGCGTCGAGGCCTTCCCCGTTGAAGAGGTCCCCTGTCCGCACGTCGAGCGAGAAGTAGAGCCCCTGGCGGGTCGGATCGAGCGCCGTGACCAGGGGATAGGTCTCGCTCTCCTTGGGCGTGTCCTTGGGCTCGCCGTCGATCACCAGGCCCCGCAGCGCGCTCTTGACGTCCAGGGACAGGTAACGGCGGTCGTCCACGTCCAGGAAGTCCGGGTCCACCCGCACCTCGACGAAGTGGGGTCCGGCCTCCGTGAAGTCGTAGTCGAAGCTGACCGACTGGGTGGCGTTCGGAGGGAGCACCGCCGAGGCGGGCTTGACGAAGTTGTCGTCCACGAAGAGGTTCACCGTGACGCTCGGCCGGGGGATCGAGGAGTAGTTGTGCACGTCGGCGGTCAGCCGCGTGCTTCGCTTGGTGGTGACGACCGGGTCGTTCACCCGGAGGTCCACGACGGCCACATTCCAGGCATCCGCCGTCCCGGCGTCGTAGATGTAGAACTTGGTCCGGTCGCGGTGGGAGAGCTGCTTGAGGAGCTCGGCGAACTTCTTCGCCTCCTGGTCGTCGCGGAACTCCCAGCCGATCCTTTGCAGGTCGGTGAAGATGTAGATCCGCCGGTCCTGATTCTTGATCTCGGGGTCGTCCAGGAGGTCCCGGACCGCGAGCATCGTCGCGTGGACGCTCGTCCCGTAGTCGGAGACCTTCAGTTCGTTGATCCCGGCCTGCAGGTGGTTCTTCTGGTTGCGGTTCCGGAGGATCGGCGCCGGATAGGAGTTCAGCGGCAGGAGCGTGTATCGGTCCTGCTCGCTGCCGGGGATTTCCTTGAGGACCACTAGGGCGGCCTTGCGGGCCACGTCGAGGGAGGTCGTCTGGGCGCGCTTGTAGGCCATGCTGTACGAGGTATCGATCACGAAGATGTGCTGGGTGTCGCTTTCGCCGCGGAGGGCACTGAGGGGCGCCTCGTGGAAGAACGGCCGGGCCACGGCCAGCGCGAGGAGCACCATGACCAGGATGCGCAGGAGGAGGAGAAGGAGGTTCTCGAGCTGCATCCGCCGCCGGGTCTTCTGGAGGGCCGCCAGGAGGAACTCCATCGCCGCCCACCGCACCCGCTTGAACTTCTGGCGGTGGAGGAGGTGGATGATGATGGGGATCGAGCCCCCCAGGGCGAACCAGAGCAGGGAGGGGTTGAAGAAGCCCATCAGGCTGCCCCTCTCCCCGGCCCCCCTTCCCCGAGTCCGCCGGCTCGGGACGAGGAGTCGCCCCGGGGATGCCCCCTGCTCCCCCGGAGGGGCCGGGGGGACGACACGGGGGAACTCCCCTCCGTGACCGGGGTCTCCCGGGGGTTCTTCGTCTTCATCGGAGCTTGCCGCGGATGGCCAGGCGGCTCGCCAGGTACTTCGTCAATTCCACGTCCAGCTCCTTCTCGGTCGAGATCTGGACGTAGTCGATGGTCTGCTTCACACAGCCCTTCCGGATCTCCTCGCAGAACTTCTCGACCTCCTCCAGGTAGGCCTTCCGCAGCGAGCGCGGGTCGACCAGGAGTTTCGGATACTCCTCCAGGCCCTCAAACAGCGTCATCCGCTCGAAGGGGAACGTCAGCTCGTACTCGTCGAGCACGTGGAAGACGATCACGTCGTGCCGGCGGTGGGCGAAATGCTGAAGCCCCTTGAGGATGGCCTCGGGCTTGTCGAAGAGGTCGGAGATGATGATGATCAGGCCCCGGTTCCGGAAGCGCTCGGCCATCGCGTGGAACACCGCGCCAAGGTCGGTCTTGTTCTGGGCGCTCGACTGGGCGAGCGTCCCGAGGATCGGCCGCATGTGGCCGAGGGAGCTCGAGGACGGGACGAAGTGCCGGATCTCCTTGTCGAAGCAGACCATTCCCACCGAATCCTGCTGCTTGAGGATGAGATAGGCCATGGAGGCGGCGATGAAGCACGCGAGCTCCAGCTTCGAGGTCTCGCCGCTCTTGTAGTCCATCGACTCGGAGGTGTCCAGGAGGATGTGCGAGCGGAGGTTGGTCTCGAGCTCGTACTCCTTGATGTACAGGCGGTCGCTCCGGCCGAACACCTTCCAGTCCAGGTGCTTGATGTCGTCGCCGGCGGTGTATTCCCGGTGCTTGGCGAACTCCACGGAGAACCCGTGGTAGGGGCTCTTGTGCATCCCGGCGACGAAGCCCTCGACGATGTGGCGCGCCTTGAGATCCAGCCGCGTGATCTTGTTGAGGACTTCCGGGTCCAGGAACTTGGGGGTCGCGTCAGCCATACCGGATTTCGGGTTCCGGATCTCGGATCCCGGATCCCGCGGAATCCCCGCGGAATCCAGGCGGCCCGACCCGGAAACGGCCTCCTAGCCAGTCACCTTGGGGAGCGCGGCGTTCTTCTCCATCTCGGCCTCCTTGGCGGGGATGACCTCGAGGAGCTTGTCGATGATCTTGTTCGTCGTGATCCCCTCGGCCTCGGCGGTGAAGTTGGTGACGATCCGGTGGCGGAGCACCGGATGGGCGATCGCCTTCACGTCGGCGATCGTCGCGTAGTAGCGGCCCTGGAGCACCGCGTGGGCCTTCGCGCCGATGACGAGATACTGGCTCGCACGCGGGCCGGCGCCCCAGTGGACCCATTCCTTCACGAAGTCGGGCACGCCGCCCTCGGAGACGCGGGTGGCGCGCGCGAGCGACATGGCGTACCTCATCACGTGGTCCGCGACGGGAACTCGGCGGACGAGGTCCTGGAGCCGTGCGATGTCGTCGGAGTTGAGCACCACCGAGAGCTTCTGGTCGAAGACCGACGTCGTGAGCTTGAGGATGTCGAGCTCCTCCTGCTCGGTCGGATAGCCCACGTGGATCATGTACATGAACCGGTCGAGCTGGGCCTCCGGAAGCGGATAGGTGCCCTCCTGCTCGATCGGGTTCTGGGTGGCCAGGACGAAGAACGGCTGGGGCAGCGCGTGCCGCTTGCCGCCGACCGTCGCCTGCAGCTCCTGCATCGCCTCGAGGAGGGCCGCCTGCGTCTTGGGGGGCGTCCGGTTGATCTCGTCCGCGAGGATGACGTTGGCGAAGATCGGGCCGCGGATGAAGCGGAGCGCGCGCTCGCCGCTGGACTTGTCCACGTCGATGACCTCCGTGCCGGTGATGTCGCTGGGCATGAGGTCGGGCGTGAACTGGACGCGGTTGAAGGAGAGGGAAAGCGTCTGGGCGAGCGTCCGGATCATGAGCGTCTTGGCGAGGCCGGGCACGCCCACCAGGAGCGCGTGGCCCTTCGAGAAGATCGAGGTCAGGAGCTCGTCCAGGACCCGTTCCTGGCCCACGATCACCCGGTGCATCTCGGCCTTCAGGGTGTCGTACGCGGTCTTGAGCTTCTTGACCGCGTCCAGATCGTTCTTCGACCCGTCCTGCTTGAAAGCGGCATCGAGCGGATCCATGAGGCCTCCGAAATGGGTTGATCGGCCAAGCTACCAGAAGATAGTACGGCCCACAATTGAAAATGGTGAACTCGGCCCGGTGCATCCTCTATATTGGCGGCGGATGACCCTGCCTCCGGTCGCCAAGATCGTCCGCTTCGGATTCTACCTGCTCCGGGAATTCCGCTGGCCGCTCCTGGTCTTCTCGGGGCTCATGATCGTGGGCGGCGGACTCTTCTCGCACTCGCTGGGGATGCCTTTCAGCAAGGCGTGCTTCACCGTCTTCATGCTGATGCTGGCGCAGTCGACGCTCGACTTCCCCACGCAGTGGTATGACCAGCTTCTCTTCTTCGCGCTGCCCGTCGTGGGGCTGGGGGCCGTCGCCAACAGCGTCGTCCGGCTGGGGTACCTGGTGTTCACGTCCAAGAGGAAACTTCAGGAGTGGTGGATCATGGAAGCATCGGCCTATCGGAACCACATCGTCCTGTGCGGCCTGGGTCGCGTGGGCTACCGGATCGCCCGCGAGCTCCTCGCCCTCAAGGAGCCCGTCGTCGTGATCGAGAGGAACCGGGAGGGCGTGTTCGTCGAGGAGATGCAGGACGCCGGCGTCCCGGTCCTCTTCGGGGAGGTTCGCCTGAAGAAGAACCTCGAGCTGGCCAACATCGCCGTCGCCCGGGCCATCATCTGCGCGACCGACGACGATCTGGCGAACCTGGACGCCGCGCTGACGGCGCAGGAAATCACCCCGGGCATCCGCATCGCCATCCGCATGTTCGACGACATGCTCGCCAACCGCGTGGCCCGCTCCTCCAAGATGACCGTGATCTCCTCCGCGCAGGTCTCGGCCCCCGCCTTCGTCGCCGCGGCCACCGGTCGGTCCGTCCTCCAATCCTTCCAGCTCGACGGGCAGACGATCCAGGTCGTCGACGAGACCGTCGACCGCCTGGCACCGCGGACGATCCCCGAGCTCCAGAAGGAGTTCGACGTCACGATCGTCCTCCACAAGAGCGCCGGCATCGCCGACCTGAACCCCAACCACGACCGGCCGCTCCTGAAAGGGGATATAATCGTGGTGGTCGCGCCGCAGGAGAAAATCCACAGGGTCGAGGCGGCAAACCGTGGATAGGGATTCATCCGTGAGACGCCGGGGGCTCCGCGAAGGGCATCTCCCAGGTCCCCTTTCCGGCCGGGGAGGGGGGAGATCCCTGAGAGCCTCGCTGCTGTGGATGCTGTGCCTCTCGGGGCTTCTCCTCGTCCCCGGGTGCGCGCCCAGCACGCCGGTCCGGAAGGCGGCGCTGGACCAGGACATCGCGCGCGATGTGAACTGGGAACTCCGTAAGGACTCGCGCTTCGCCGAAGTCAACGCCTCCTGCATCGCCGGCACCGTCACCCTCAAGGGCCGCGTGGACTCGAAAGCCGTCGAGTCCGATGCCGTCACGCGGGCCGGGTCCGCCTCGCGTGGGGCCCGCGTCGACTCGGAGCTGGAGATCCGGCCCCGGTAGCATCCTTCTGGATGCCAAGGAATTGCGCGCGGGATTGACTCCGGCGCGCCGCTCGAGCTAAGATCGGCTTCCAGTGAATCACTTCTCACCCATCTCCGAGGTCCTGGACGAGCTCCGTTCCGGACGCATGGTCGTCCTGGTCGACGACGAGAACCGCGAGAACGAAGGCGACCTCGTCATGGCGGCCGAGAAGATCACCCCGGAGGCGGTCAATTTCATGGTCCGCAACGCGTGCGGGGAGATCTGCCTCGCCCTGACCGGACCCAAGTGCGACGCGCTGGGGCTTCCGCTCCAGACCCTCGACAACACGTCCAAGCACGGCACGAACTTCACCGTCACGATCGACGCGGCGCACGGAATCGGCACCGGGACCTCGGCCTTCGACCGGGCCAGGACGATCCTGACGGCGATCGACGACCGCTGCGCGCCGGCCGACCTCGCACGGCCCGGTCACATCCACCCGCTCCGCGCCTGTGACGGCGGAGTCCTCGTCCGGGCGGGCCACACGGAGGGCTCGGTGGATCTCGCCCGGCTGGCGCGAATGAAATCCGCCGCCGTCATCATCGAAATCCTGAAGGAGGACGGGTCGATGGCCCGCCTCCCGGACCTCTTCGAATTCGCGGGCCGCCACGGGCTGAAGGTCGCCTCGATCGCCGAACTCATCGAGTACCGCCGCCAGAAGGAGCGGCTCATCGAGAAGGTCGTGGATGTCGATCTTCCGACGCGCTTCGGCGATTTCCGGGTCCACCTCTATCAGTCCAAGGTCGACGAATACCTGCACATCGCGCTCTGCGCCGGGGGCGTGGGCGAGGCGCGCAACGGAGAGGTGCCGGTCCAGGCGGATCCCGTCCTCGTTCGGGTCCACTCGGAATGCCTGACGGGGGACATCTTCCATTCGATGCGCTGCGAATGCGGAGAGCAGATGGAGGCGTCGCTGGCCATGATCCGGAAGGCCGGGAAGGGGGTCCTGCTCTACATCCGGCAGGAGGGCCGGGGCATCGGCCTGATCAACAAGCTCCGGGCCTACAAGCTCCAGGACGGGGGCTCCGACACCGTCGAAGCGAATCTCAAGCTCGGCCTCCCGGCCGACCTCCGCGAGTACGGCACCGGCGCGCAGATCCTCTATGACCTGGGCGTCCGCAAGATGCGGCTCCTGACCAACAACCCCAAGAAGATGCACTCGATCGCGGGCTACGGCCTTGAGATCGTGGAGCAGCTGCCGATCGAGATCCCCCCCAACGAGCACAACCGGGACTACCTGCGCGTGAAGCGCGACAAAATGGGCCACACGTTTCCGGAAACCAACGACCAGATCGACGGGACCTAGGGATTTGAGCAACCGGGCCACTGGGTTCTGGAGAATCCCCCCGTCCCCGGGGGGCGCCCTGCCCCCTCCCGGGGGCCCGCGGGTCGGCCCGTAGCCCGATGGCTCCATCGCCCAAGCCCAAGCCCAAGCCCAAGCCCAAGAAAGTCATGAACTTCTTCTTCATCGGCGGTCCGTGCGTCATCGAATCCGAGGCCCACTCCCTCCGTCATGCGAAGGCGATTTCCGAGATCTGCCGCGAGGTCGGGGTGGACTACATCTTCAAGAGCTCCTATGACAAGGCGAACCGCACCTCCGGAAGGACGTACCGCGGGCCCGGGCTCAGGGAGGGCCTCCGCATCCTGGGGAAGGTAAAAGGGAAGCTCGGGCTCCGGGTCCTGACCGATGTCCATTCCCCCCAGGAGGCCAAGGCGGCCGCGAAGGTCGTCGATGTCCTCCAGATCCCCGCCATGCTCTGCCGCCAGACCGACCTCGTCGTGGCCGCCGCGAGAACGGGACGAACGATCAACATCAAGAAGGGTCAGTTCATGGACCCGTGGTCCATGAAGAACATCCTCGAGAAGGCGACCTCGACCGGGAACCGGGACGTGATGCTGACGGAACGGGGCGCGTCGTTTGGCTACCGGAACCTCGTGGTCGACCTGCGATCCATCCCCATCATGAGGTCGTTCGGATGCCCGGTGGTGATGGATGCGGGCCACGCGGTCCAGCAGCCCGGCGGGCTTGGAAACGCCTCAGGCGGGATGCGGGAGATGATCCCCGTCCTGGCCCGCGCGGGGGTGGCGGCCGGCGCCGACGGACTCTTCATCGAGGTCCATGAGAACCCGGACCGCGGCCCGAGCGACGGGCCCAACATGCTCCGGCTTGCGGACCTCCCCGCCCTCCTCCGGGTCGTGGTCGCGATCCGGCGGGCGCTCACCCAGGCGTAGCCGCGAGGCCGCGCCTGCCGCGCGGAGCGATGGGATCCCGGGTGAGGGGCGTCGTCGGGTCGAGCGCCCCGCCCCCCGGCCGCCCCTGGGCCTTCCTAATCCTGCCGGACGAGCAGGTGGCGCGTGTGGGGCACCTCGGTCCGCGCCAGATGTTCGGGGGTCGTGTGCCGGACGGCGACGCCGGGCGCCAGATCGACCCCCGCGTGCTGGAAGACCGCCCGCACGAACGAGGAGCAGTACGTCGCGTCCTTCTCCTTCTCCTCGGCCAGCTGCCCCTTCTGGAAGGCGTAGGCCACGGCCCCCAGCAGCGCCCCCAGCACCGCCAGCACCCCCGGGGCCTCCGACCCCCCCGGGGCCGCCAACACCTCCAG
>Ga0222749_10001521_pt1 | contig 11761 bp, 10 predicted proteins | sample IncBWH2Mmetat_FD_197234 | JGI IMG/M metagenome (GOLD analysis project Ga0222749, IMG submission 197234) | Metatranscriptome of lab incubated forest soil microbial communities from Barre Woods Harvard Forest LTER site, Petersham... | ecosystem: Environmental > Terrestrial > Soil > Temperate...
CCGCCCCCGAGACGTCGAGCTTCTCGAGCTTGGCGATATAGTCGAGGATCGCGCCCAGCTGCTGTTCGTACCGGGCCAGCTCCTGGTCGGTGAGCTGGAGCCGCGCGAGCCGCGCGACATGCTCGACGGTCTTCCGATCTATGGCCATGGCGGGGGTACTGTAGCAGAGGAGCGGCGCATGGTCCAGAATCGACCTCCCGGGCCGCCCCGGGTCGTCGTATAAGCACAGTCCGGTGGTTTTGGTTGACTCGAGTTGGGGAACGGGCCTAGAATCCCGCCATCCCCAGTCCAGGTGAGGAGAGGAACCATGAGATCCCATCTGACCCGCGGGCTCGTCGCCCTCCTGCTCCTGGCGACCTTCGGCTTCGCCCAGGGGGATCCGGCCGTGATCAAGATCGTCTCGAGCCTGCCCCGCACCGGAAGCGCCCGCGGTCAGACCGATACCATCGTGAATGGCATCATGATGGCGATCGAGGAGGCGGGTTCCAAGGTCGGGGCCTTCATCATCAGGTATGAGGACCTCGACGACGCGACCGCCGCGGCGGGACAGTTCACCCCGGAGAAGGAGGCGGCCAACGCCGACCAGGCGATCAAGGACCCCGACGTGATGGTGTACATCGGAACCTATAACTCCGGAGCCGCGAAGGTCTCCATGCCCAAGCTCAACCAGGCGAGCATCCTCATGGTCAGCCCCGCGAATACGGCGACCGGCCTCACCAAGCCGGGCAAGGGGGACGCGGGCGAGCCCGAGGTCTATCGTCCCGCCAAGAAAATCAACTATGTGCGGGTGGTCCCCGCCGACGACATCCAGGGCGTCGTCTCCGCCGACTGGGCCAAGAAGCTCGGGCTCACGAAGGTCTTCATCCTCGACGACCGCGACGTCTACGGCAAAGGCATCGCCGATCTCTTTCAGGCGCACGCCGAGGAAATCGGCCTGAAGATTCTTGGGCGGGAGGGGATCGATGCCCAGGCCCAGGAATTCAAGCCCCTCATGACCAAGATCAAGGCCGCGAACCCTCAGCTGATCTATTTCGGAGGGACGACCCAGAGCAAGGCCGGCCAGCTGGTCAAGGACATGCTCGCGGTGGGGCTGGATGCCAAGTTCATGTGTCCGGACGGATGTTACGAGGAGGCCTTCATCGAATCCGCCGGGGCCAACAATCTGAACGACCGGGCGCTCATCACCTTCGGCGGGCTGCCGCCGGACAAGCTCATCGGAAAGGGCGCCGTCTTCGTCTCCCAGTATCAGAAGAGGTTCGGCAAGATGCCCGAGGGGTACGCGATCTACGGCTACGAGTGCGGGAAGGTCGCCCTCGAGGCGATTCGCCGCGCCGGCAAGAAGGACCGGGATGCGATCCGGGCGGCGGGGGTGTCGATCAAGAATTTTGACGGGGCCCTCGGAAAGTGGTCGTTCGACAAGAACGGGGACACGTCTCTTCGAACGATGAGCGGGAATACCGTGAAGAACGGGATGTTCGCCTTCATCACGGTGCTGGGCGAGGACTAGCTCGAGGCCGATGGAGATCTTCCTCCAGCAGCTCATCAACGGCCTCACCACCGGAACCCTCTTCGCCCTTGTCGCCATCGGATACACGATGGTCTACGGCATCATCGAGCTCATCAATTTCGCCCACGGCGACCTGTTCATGCTGGGCGCCTTCCTGGCGCTCGAACTGGCCACCCGGATGCATCTGGCCGCGGCGGGCGTCGCCGGGGCGGCCGGCGGGGTGATTCTCATCTTCCTCCTCTGCATGGGGTTTTCCGCCGCGATCAACTTCCTTCAGGACCGGATCATCTACCGACCCCTCCGGAACGCCCCGAAGCTCACGCCGCTCGTCAGCGCGATCGGCGTTTCGTTCGTCTTCATGGGGATCGGCCAGATCTGGAAGGGCGTCGCCGACATCAACTTTCCGGACATCGTTCCGAACCGGAATCTCCTGGGCCTGGAGGGGCTCCGGTTCACCGCGAAGGACCTCCTGGTGATCCTGGTCACCGTGCCGCTCATGGCGGGGCTCACGATCTTCGTCCGGTTCACCCGTCTGGGCAAAGCGATGCGGGCGACCGCGCAGAATCCCGTCGCCGCTCGCCTCATGGGAATCGATGTCGACCGCGTCATCGGCTGGACGTTCGCCATCGGCGGCCTGCTCGCGGGTGCGGCAAGCGTGATCTACGGGCTGACCATCAACACCGTATCGTTCCAGATGGGCTACCAAAACGGCCTCTATGCCTTCACAGCCGCCGTTCTCGGGGGCATCGGAAACCTCCCGGGCGCCATGCTCGGGGGCATCGTCATCGGTCTCGTCCGGTCTCTGGGGAGCCAGTATGTGGGCGAGCAGTGGACGAGCGCGCTCGTTTTCGCGATCCTCATCCTTCTTCTGGTCTTCCGTCCTTCGGGCCTCCTGGGAGCCCGTACCCGGGAGAAGGTATGAGCCGGAGGGCCGAGCGGAAGATCGCCCTGGGGGTTCTACTCGTCCTCCTCGCGCTGCCCTTGAGCTCGCTCCTCCCCTGGCCGGCGTGGATCCTTCAGATGCCGGCGGTGGGACCGCTTGTCCAGGCCCTCCTGAGTCCCCGGTTCGGCGGACAGATCCGCGATATTCTCATCTTCTGCATCCTCGCCCTCGGCCTGAACGTGGTGGTGGGCTATACGGGGCTCCTCCAGCTGGGCATCGCGGCGTTCTTCGGGATCGGGGCCTACATCACCGGGATCCTGACGGTCACCCAGTTCCCCTTCCAGTGGAACTTCTGGCCCGCCCTGATCGTCGCCACGATCGGCTCGGGGGTGGCCGGGATCCTGCTCGCGGCCCCCACCCTCCGCCTCCGGGGCGATTACTTGGCGATCGTGACGCTCGGATTCGGCGAAGTGATCAAGTTCTCGATCAAGAACCTGGAGAACATCACGAACGGATCGCGCGCCCTCAACCCGATCCCCGCCCCGGACTCGTTCCTGGACTGGAACGGCAACTTCCGGTGGTACTACTATCTCGCCCTGGCCGTCCTGGTCCTCGTGGTCCTCCTCCTGCGCACCCTGGAAGACTCCCGGATCGGCCGCGCCTGGTTCGCGATCCGGGAGGACGAGCTGGCGGCCTCCTGCATGGGCCTCAATGCCGCCCAGGTGAAGCTCTCGGCGTTCGCGCTCGGCGCCGCGCTGGCCGGCCTTGCCGGCTCGATCTACGCCGCCTCCCTCAACCAGACCGGGGGACCCGACTCGTACACCTTCAACCGCTCGATCACGGTCCTGTGCTTCCTGATCATCGGCGGGATGGGCAACCTCCGAGGCGCCATCGCGGGCACCTTCGTCCTGATGGGGTACGACAACATCCTCACGCCCGCGCTCGACGACTGGATCCAGAAGAGCGGCACGAGCCTCCGGTTCAGCACGTTCAAGCTCGTGGTCTTCGGACTGGCGCTCATCCTGATGATGCGGTTCCGGCCCGAGGGGATCTTCCCCTCCCGCCGCGCGGAACAGGAGGCCGAGTAGTGGCACTCCTGGAAGTGAGGGGATTGACCATGCGATTCGGCGGTCTCACCGCCGTGAACAAGGTCGACTTTGCCGTCGAGAAGGGCCAGGTGTTCTCCGTCATCGGCCCCAATGGCGCGGGGAAGACCACCGTCTTCAACGCAGTCACCGGCATCTACGAGCCCACGGAGGGGTCCATCCTCTTCGAAGGCCGCGATCTCCGCCGGCCCCTCACGCGCCGGGTGATCGCCGGGATCGTTCTGATCGGTCTGCTGACGGGCTTCGCGCTGGCGGCCTTTTCCGCCAACATCGACAAGCTCTGGCGTGCCGTCGTCGTGCTGAACGCCACCGATCCCGGTGAGCCGTTCCCCGTCGGCAAGGCTTGGCGCGATTTCTGGGCGTTCCTCGATGCCGCCGTCATGGCGGAGCGCGAGCAAAACCGGCTCACCGAGCTCGAGGTGAAGCCCAGGAACGGAAAATTCGTGATCCGGAGCCGCGAAAAAAACATCCCGCTGGAGACGATCGACGACGAGGAGATGGCGAATCGCCGTCTCGAAGTCCTGCAGGGCCTGGTCAACCTCGTCGGGAGCACCCGCACCACGATCAAGGGAGACGGGAAGTGGCTGGTCGTGACCCCGGCCCGCCACTATCTGGGGCTCCACGACACCGAGGCCTCCGCGAAACAGCAGGTCCAGGACCTGAAGGATCTGCCGGAGGCACAGATCGTGGAGAAGGAGGGCAGGGTCCTCCTGGTGAAGGGCGGCCGCACGCTCGCCACGCTGGCCCAGCGGTTCGAGGCGGAGGACTACCGGTCTTCGCTGGCCTTCGCGCGGGACGCGACGGCCGAGAAAGCGGACGGAAAATGGATCACGCAGGACGACGGTCGCCGGGCGGTTCTGGAGGTGTCCGACTCCCGCGAGAAGGCCCGCCAGCGGCTGCTTGACCTCGCGGTCGCATCGGGCAAGCTCAAGTGGCGCCTCTTCACCCGCGCCTCGCCGATGCTCTTGGGAATCGCGCCGACGGCGGAAGGGGCCCAGGGGGAGGCCCGGCTTTTCCAGGAGAAGATCGACCGTGCTGAAACCGAGGAGCTGGCGGCCCTCAAACACGCCCAGAGGCGGGAACGCGCCCTTGTCTGGTCGATGCTGGCTCTGGGGCTCGGGATGGGCGCCGGCGGAACCTTCGTCATCTGGAGCCGGGCCCGGCGCACGACCGACTACATCACCCGAAACGGCCTCGCCCGCACCTTCCAAAACATCCGTCTCTTCCCGGAGATGCTGGTCATCGAAAACGTCCTCATGGGCATGGACGCGCGGCGGACGACGCCGTTCTGGTCGATCGCGCTCCGTCTGAAGTCGGCCCGCGACGAGGAGTCCGCCGCGAGGCAGAAGGCCCTTTCGCTCCTGGAATTCGTCGGGCTGGCCACCAAGTCCAAGATGGTCGCCCGGAACCTCGCCTATGGCGACCAGCGGAGGCTCGAGATCGCCCGCGCTCTGGCCACGGAGCCGCGGCTCCTCCTCCTCGACGAGCCCGCCGCGGGCATGAATCCCGCGGAGAGCGTCGAGCTCATGCACCTGATCCGCCGGATCCGCGACACGGGGGTCACCGTGCTCCTGATCGAGCACCACATGAAGGTCGTCATGGGCATCAGCGACCGGATCGCGGTCCTCCAGTACGGCTCGAAGATTGCCGAGGGGACCTCGGAGGAGATCAGGAAAGACCCCCGGGTGATCGAGGCCTACCTGGGCAAGGAGGAGGTGACCTAGTGCCTCCCCTCCTCAGGCTCGAAGACATCCACGCCGGCTACGGGCCGATCGAGGTCCTGAAGGGAATCTCGCTCGAGGTGAACGAGGGCGAGATCGTCACGATGATCGGCGCCAACGGCGCCGGGAAGACCTCGACCCTGATGTGCATTTCGGGCTGCAATCGCGTGCGCTCGGGACGCATCGTCTTCCGGGGGGAGGAGATCCAGAACCGTCCCGCGCACCAGATCGTCACGCGCGGGCTCAGCCAGTCTCCGGAAGGGCGCAAGATCTTCCCCCGCCTCACGGTCCTCGAGAACCTCCAGATGGGCGCGTTTACCCGCCGGGACCCGGCCGGGATCCACGCCGATCTCGAGCGCGCCTTCGTGATGTTCCCGATCCTGAAGGAGCGTCAGGCCCAGGCGGGCGGGACGCTCTCCGGCGGCGAGCAGCAGATGCTGGCCGTGGCGCGGGCGCTGATGTCGAGACCCACGCTCCTCCTGCTCGACGAGCCGTCGCTCGGCCTGGCCCCCATGATCTGCGTCAGGATCTTCGACGTCGTCCGCGAACTCAACCGCCAGGGGACGACGGTCCTCCTGGTCGAGCAGAACGCGCGGATGGCGCTCAGGCTCGCCCACCGAGGCTACGTGCTGGAAACCGGGACCCTCCTTAAGTCGGGGCCCGCGGAGCAGCTGCTCAACGATCCCAAGATCAAGGATGCGTACCTGGGGGAGTAGCCCTCCGGAGGTCCCGATTCCCAACCGGGCGGCGATCCAGGACCGCTCCTGACCGCCCGGCCAGGGGCCGGGGGATTTTCCCGCCGCCGGGCCTCGGGGCTCGCGGACCCCGGCCCCCCGGCCTCCCCCGGGATCGCCCCGGCCCGGGTCCGAACGGTCGGCCGGACCCGCCGGGACTGAAGGATGGAGCTCGATCCGGTCCCCCTCCCGCGCCTTATGTTTGCCGACTCGTCCGCTCGTGTGCTATAACCCCCTCCGTGTCCTCCCCGAGCGTGAAGGCGTCCCTCGACGGATGGGTGGACGAATGCGCGCGTCTGACGCAGCCTGATCGGGTCGTCTGGTGCGACGGCAGCGAGTCCGAGTACACGCGGCTGACCGAGGAGATGTCGCGGGACGGTACCCTGGTGCGTCTCGACCCCCAAACCTACCCCGGCTGCTTCCTTCACCGGAGTCACCCCTCCGATGTGGCGCGCTCCGAGAATCTGACCTTCATCTGCACCCGGAGCCGGGACGAAGCGGGGCCCACCAACAACTGGATGTCCCCTCGCGAGGCGGAGGAGCGCGTGGGGCCGCTCTTCCGGGGATGCATGAAGGGACGCACCCTCTATGTCGTCCCCTACCTGATGGGGCCCGCGGGCTCGCCCTACAGCAAGATGGGGGTGGAGCTCACCGACAGCGCCTACGTGGCGGCGAGCCTTCGCATCATGACCCGCATGGGCCGCGTGGCGCTCGACCGACTCGAGGCCTCGCCTGATTTCGTCCGGGGACTCCACTCGCTCGGCGACCTGAGCCCGGAACGACGCTTCATCTGCCATTTCCCCGAGCAGAAACTGATCTGGAGCATCGGTTCCGGTTACGGGGGGAACGCGCTCCTCCCGAAGAAGTGTTTCGCCCTCCGCATCGCCAGCTGGATGGCGCGGCAGGAGGGCTGGCTGGCGGAACACATGCTCATCCTCGGCCTCGAGGATCCGAAAGGGAACATCACCTACATCGCGGCGGCGTTCCCGAGCGCGTGCGGGAAGACCAACCTCGCGATGCTCGTGCCGCCCGCCAGCCAGCCGGGCTGGAAGGTCTGGACCGTCGGAGACGACATCGCCTGGATGCACTTCGGCCCTGACGGCCGGCTGTATGCGATCAACCCCGAGGCGGGGTTTTTCGCGGTCGCGCCGGGCACGAGCGCCAGGACGAACCCCAACATGATGGCCACCATCGGACGGAACACGATCTACACCAATGTCGCGCTCCGGCCCGACGGCACGCCCTGGTGGGAGGGGATGGATGGCCCCGTCCCCGGCCGGGCCGTCGACTGGCAGGGGAGGCCCTGGGCGCCCGGCGCCGGCAAGGCCGCCCACCCGAATTCCCGGTTCACCGCCCCCGCCCAGCAGTGCCCGGGAATCTCCCCGCGATTCGACGACCCCTCCGGAGTTCCGATCTCCGCGATCATTTTCGGGGGCCGGCGGGGCCGGGTGGCCCCCCTCGTCTACGAGGCGTTTGACTGGCGGCACGGAGTGTTCGTCGGGGCCGCGATGGGGTCCGAGACGACCGCCGCGGCCACCGGCCAGGTGGGACTCGTCCGGCGCGACCCGATGGCGATGATCCCCTTTTGCGGCTACAATATGGGCGACTACTTCCGCCACTGGCTCAAGATGGGCACGGTCAGCGACGAAGCCCCTTCGATCTTCCACGTGAACTGGTTCCAGACGGACGCGGGCGGAAACTACCTCTGGCCGGGTTTCGGGGAGAACATCCGCGTGCTCCGGTGGATCCTGGGCCGGTGCCGGGGCGAGGCCGAGGCCGTGCGCTCGCCCATCGGATACCTCCCGACCCGGACTTCGCTCGATGTGTCCGGGCTCCGGCTGGCGGACGGGGCCCTCGACTCCCTCCTCTCCGTGGACCCCGGGCTGTGGAAGGCGGAACTCGAAGACCAGGCGCAGTTCTTCAAGCGGTTCGGCGACCGCCTCCCGGCGGAGATGTGGGACGAGCACGACCGTCTCCGGCTTCGGCTTGAGGGGGCGGGCGGTCCATGAGGATCGTCGCGATCGATCCCGGGACGCTTCGCACCGGGTACGCGGCGTTCGCCGTGAACGGACGCTCGCCCAAGCTGCTCGAGTGCGGCCAGGTCTTCGTCCGGGGCAAGGATCTCCCCGAGAGGCTGCTTCACATCCACCGCGGCATCGAACGGCTCTTCCGCCGGCTCCGCCCCAAACAGGTGGTGATCGAGCGGCCTTTCGTGGGGATCAACAGCCGCGACGCCCTGACGCTCAACGCCGCGCGCGCCGTCTGCATGCTGGCGGCGGCGGCCTCCCGCGCGCGGGTGTACGAGTACGCGCCCGCCCAGGTCAAGAAGACCGTCACCGGCAACGGGCAGTCCTCCAAGGAGTACGTGCAGCGGATGGTCCAGCTCATGCTCCGGCTCAAGGAAACGCCCGAACCCGATGTCGCTGATGCGATCGCCCTGGCCCTGTGTCACGTGAACCGAATATGAACGAGAACCCCGGCACCCTGATCGGCCTGTCCAACGTGATGACGCGGGCGTCCGCCCGGGTCGCCCCGGGGCCCGACCCCGACGCCGTGCCCGGACTGCGGGACCGCCTCCGGACGCGCGCGATGAGGGCGCTGGAAGGCCGCGAGTCGTTCATCCACGATGCGGTCATCCAGGGGCGCCGGGTGCGCCTCTTCTCCAATTCCCACCACCTCGCGGACTTCTGGAGGGAGAACTGGCCGGGCGAATCCGACTGGAAGACGCTCACCGGACGGCCGCTCCCCCGGGAGACAACCCTGACGGTCCATGCGATGACCGGCGTCGACGGGGAGCCGGAGGCCTCCTACTACTCGGCGGCGAAGAGCGAGGTCTACCTCTTCAACAGCTCCTACTACGGCGATCTCCGCGCCTGTTCCATGGAGGCGCTGGGACGGACGTTGTCCGGGGAAGGCCGACTCCTTCACGGCGGCGCCGTCGAGTCGGGCGGACGGATGCTCCTCCTCCTGTACCCCCGGGAGCTCGTCCATCCGACCCCCCCCTGGGGGCTCCTGGAGGCCCCCGGTTCGCGCCTTTTGGCCGACGGGTGGCTCTTCCGGGATACCGCCTCCCGGCTGCACGCCATCGAAAAGGGGCTCTACCTCCGCACCTCGTTCGTCGAGAGCTATCCCGATCACGCGGCGAAACTGCTCCGTTCGAAATTCGAGAACGTGCCCGATGCCGCCCCGGCTCTCGCCGACCCGAAGATGCCCTCCCTTCAAGGAATCCTCGACCAGGCGACGAGGAACGACCCCCGGCAACTCCTGCGCGGGTTGCCGCCGGACCGCCAGAAGGACCTCCTTCTCCGCCTCATCGTCTCCGCCGATTCGCGGGTCATGGTCGACCCCGCGGCCCTCGTCGGAAAGTCCCGCGTCACCCGCGGTCCCGCCGCTCCGGCCGCCGTTTTCGATCTGAAGGCGGGTCGGGGCGCGGAGTCGGTCCGGCCGGCGAAGCTCGAGGGGTTCGCCTGTCCCTGTTTCGAGGTCTTCACCGGATCGGTGGCCGGGCACCCTCGAGAGCTCGCGCGCCTGATCGCCGCCCGATAGACAGTCGTTTTATGCAGTGCTATAGTAGGTCCAAAATTAGGACGGTGGGGTGATGATGATGACCGAAGGCGTTCTCGTCCAGTCCGATCTCGCCGGCCTCAAGCTCGTCTCCCGCGGGAAGGTCCGCGACATGTATGACCTGGGAGACACGCTCCTCATCGTGACGACGGACCGGCTGAGCGCGTTCGACGTCGTCATGGCCAACGGCATCCCCTTCAAGGGAAAGGTGCTCAACCGGCTCTCGGAATTCTGGTTCGGCTTCCTCGGCGTCCCCCATCACCTGATCACCTGCGACGTGGACCGGATGCCCCCCGAGGTCCGGAAGCACCAGGAGGTGCTCCGCGACCGGGCCATGCTCGTGAAGAAGGCGCAGCCGTTCCCGGTGGAATGCGTCGCCCGCGGCTACCTGATCGGCAGCGGATGGAAGGACTACCAGGCGAGCGGGGCCGTTTGCGGGATCACGCTCCCCCCGGGGCTCCCGCAGGCCGCGAAGCTCCAGGCCTCCATCTTCACGCCCGCCACGAAGGCCGTCACGGGCCACGACGAGAACATCGGGTTCGACGTCATGGCCCAGACGGTGGGCGAGCCCACCGCCGCGAAGCTCCGCGACCTCACGCTCGGAATCTACAAGAAGGGCGCCGACTACGCCGAGACGAAGGGGCTGATCCTGGCCGACACGAAGTTCGAGTTCGGACTCGTGAAGGGGGAGATCACCCTCATCGACGAGGTCCTGACGCCCGACTCCTCCCGCTACTGGCCTCGGAGCGAGTATCGGGTGGGCATCTCCCCGCCCTCGTTCGACAAGCAATTCGTGCGCGACTACCTCGAGTCGATCCGCTTCAACAAGAAGCCGCCGGGCCCGGCCCTCCCCGAGGAGATCGTCCGCAGGACGAGCGAAAAATACCTCGAGGCCTATCGCGTCCTGACCGGAAAGGAGCTCAAGGCCTGAGGGACCGCGCCGGCATCGCAGGCGTCCTTCGCGCGCTGGCCGGGCGCTACCCGCTCACGATGCTCGGGGGCTGGCAGGCGAGCCGGATCACCCCCTACCGCCACCTGATCGGAACGATCCTCTCCGCCCGCTCCCGGGACGAGATGACCGACCGGATCACGGAAGCCCTCTTCCGTCGGTATCCCACCCCCCGCGCCCTCGCCCGTGCGGACCGGCGGTCCGTCGAGCGCATCCTGAAGCCCATCGGCTTCTACCGGACCAAGGCCCGCTACGTCACCGGCGCGGCCCGGATGGTCCAGGAGCGCGGCGTCCCGCGGACGATCGAGGGGCTCATGGAATTCCCGGGCGTGGGCCGAAAGGTGGCCAATTGCGTTCTCGTGTACGCCTACGGCCAGGAGGCGATCCCCGTGGACACCCATGTCCACCGGGTCTCCAACCGGATGGGCTGGGTCCGGACGCGGACCCCCGAGGAGACGGAGCGCCGGCTGGTCCGGATGGTCCCGCGCCGCCTCTGGACCGTGGTCAACGAGGCCCTGGTGGCCCACGGCAAGAGCATCTGTCGGCCCATCGGCCCCAAATGCGATCGGTGCCCCGTCCGCCGGCGGTGCCGCCGGGTCGGCCTCCGGTGACGGTCGCGCCGGCCCTTCACCCCCTCCACGGGGCCCGTTCTCCCGGTCGGGAGTCCCCCTGATCCGGAGCGTGGGGTGCCGGAATCGCGGGGTTCTCCGGGATCGCGCGGAAGCGCCCCCTCCCGCCCTCCCCTCGCGGAATCGGTCGCCTAGCGGCGAAGGGACAGCCGCTTGAGCGCGAGGCGGACATGATCGGGATCGATCTCAAAGCCGAGAAATCGGCGGCCCAGACGGCGGGCGACCACCGCGGTCGTCCCCGACCCCAGGAAGGGGTCCAGAACGAGGTCGCCGGGGTTGCTGGAGGCCCGGATGACGCGCTCGACCAGCTTCTCCGGCTTCTGGTACGGGTGCGGCGTATTCTCCGGCATCGACCAGAAGGGGACGCAGAGGTCCACCCAGATGTTCGAGGGGTGCGTCATCCGGAACCGTTCGCCGTCCTTTTCGATCCAGTCCTTCGGCTTCCCGTTCACCCGGTAGGGCGCGACGACGGGTTTTCTCCACTTCACCAGGTTGAAGGTGTACCCGTCGCCCTTCGTGGCGAACCAGAGGTCCTCCATGTTCTGCTTCCAGTTCCTCTTCGCCCCCCGGCCCTTCTCGCGACGCCAGGTGATCCGGTTCCGGATCGTGAAGTGCCGCTGAAGGAGGGACTGGATCGTCCCGGACCCCTTCCAGTCGCAGCAGACGTA
>Ga0222749_10001522_pt1 | contig 11759 bp, 10 predicted proteins | sample IncBWH2Mmetat_FD_197234 | JGI IMG/M metagenome (GOLD analysis project Ga0222749, IMG submission 197234) | Metatranscriptome of lab incubated forest soil microbial communities from Barre Woods Harvard Forest LTER site, Petersham... | ecosystem: Environmental > Terrestrial > Soil > Temperate...
GTCAGGGTCAAGCCGCTATTGGTGCCTGAGAGACTACCGCCGCTGTTGGTGAAGTCCACCGAATTATTTGCGAACGCCGCCATCGGCAGCGCTAGAGCTAGCAAGAACAGCAGTATCATCCGTTTCATATCTACATCCTCCCACGATCAACGGCTTTTCATTTTCTTGTTCTTGCGGCCCCATCACCCGCAAGCTGAAGCGCACGTAGACCGAAACAACTCCACACCGAATTGAGCACACAAGATGCCAAATCCACTAATCCATCAACCCATTGTTTCTAAATAAGTTAGCTAATTAAGCTCAGACCTAAGCAAACACCTGAGTGCAAAGTGCTGCACACTGAATCAACTTTATTGCGACTTACAGCTCCAAGAGGCCATGGCGGGCTAGAGCTGGTTCAACCAGTCAGGGACGGCAACCGACCCGCGGAACCCAGCAGGAAGATCGCCCCGACAACGATGCTATAAGCCGACGTCGCCAATGTCAGCGCCCGCAAGGCATACGGTCGGGCCAGGCTCGCCGAAAACAGCCCAGCGGCCGAAGCGCAAAGCAACGTATTCATAAAGAGAAGGCCCACGATAAACATCAGCAGCCCAAGTAGCCCCAGGCCGGTTCCACCCAGGTTCGCCGCCATAAGAAAGAGCAGGATCTGAGTCGGGGTTTCCGCGCCCAGTCCATGAACTGCACCGACCGCGAAAGTTGATGTATTCCCATATCCGTCTTTGAAAACCTGTGGCGGTTGCACGCGCGTGCCGCCGAACACGCGACTCAATCGCCAGTAGACCCACAACGCCCCATTTACCAGGATTGTGATCCGCGTACGAGGCGCATGACTGTGTGCCCAGGGACGGAAGAATGTTCCCAGAACATATAGTCCCAGGACCAGCAAAGTCACGCCGACCAACCGCTCTGCCCAGCGATCGCTGGCTGGAGGCAACGAGATGCGGAATATGACCGCCGCGCTCCCCAGCACGGCTACAGTGGCCGCATGCCCAGCCACGTAGAGCAAGCCGTAGCGCATCGCGTCGCGGGGACGAGCTTGTACGCTGCTGATGTCGCTGATGGCTGCGATGTGGTCGTAGTCCAGGCCATGCCGAAATCCCAAGAGAGCGGCGGAACCTAGCGCGAGTCGCAGATTAACAACGTCAGCCATTCGAGATTTGGGAATCCAGGACGCGGTGCCCCTCGACCGTTGACGATGAATGTCGGGTGGCTCCAGCCTCAGCTACGATGTAAGAAATTCGCGGGCTGACCGGAGGTCTAGGCTAGCACAATTAATGCAGTACAGTCGCCACTAGGCGAGGTCTTTCTTGGGTGGAACGGGTCGATCGATAAGCTCGCGCAGGCGTCGGGAAAGAATCGAAGCGAGAGAGCGATAGAAGCGGGATCCCAAATGGGGGAACAACTCGAATAACGACTGCAGCGTTGGCCGATCGAGATAGTACGCCAAAACGGGGTCACCGGCGACGACATCGGCGGTGGCCGGCAGTTCGTCCAGAAATGAAATCTCTCCGCAAACTTCCCCAGGACCAATCTCCCACGCTTTGCCGTGCCCGGCAATCTGCACCGATGCAGTCCCTTTGACCAGGAGGTAAACACCATGGGTCCGTTTGCCACGATGCACGAACTGCTCTCCGGCCTTGAACTGCATGCGGCTAGCCTTGTCGGCGATGAGGGCCCAATCGTTTGCTGTGAGATAGGCTAGCCCGTTCTTGGCCGACAACAGTACCGCAACATCTTGCTGCTGAGTATCTTTCGACATGGCGCGCTGGCTCGATGACCGGAGACGTCCGGCGGCGGTTTAACGGAACAACAGGGCTGAGAGGAGACTAACAGAACCCGGCCTTCAACGGAATCAGCCGCGAACCACGGCAGTCATGAAGTACGATTGGGGTTAATTTGAAATGGAGATGAATGGTGCGCCCTGAGAGATTCGAACTCCCGACCTTCTGGTTCGTAGCCAGACGCTCTATCCAACTGAGCTAAGGGCGCAGATCTGAATGGAGGGTGAAAATCCTTTTGAATTATAGCAAGATTTTGATTCAGGAAATTACGAGGGCGCCGCGTTCACGCGGAAGTTGTCGCGACCCGCGCGGCATGCGGCTGAGTCCAGAACCGGAATTGCCGGATCACCTGACTGGTGTTTGTGATCGGCCCTTAGCGGTCCGCATGAAGACGCGCGGCAAGGAGTTCAATATTTTTCGTGAAGCATTTAGGATGGCCCCGTTTTTGCGCCTCCCGCGCGAAGTAAAACTTTCCGCGTTGAGAGCAATTCCTACAACGACCCCAACCAGATCGCTGTGCGTTTTCAATCACTTAGAAATGGCGGGGTTCTTGCATTAACTCAGAACAGACGAAGTGGCGCGCAACGGGGTGCTTCAGAGAATAACTTCGGCCAGAGGTTTTCTGTGAGCACCCCTTGCTTTATTTCGCGCCTAGGATGGCCCTCCCCCCTCGTTTTTTAGGAAACGAGTTTAAAAGACCATCTGAATTTCGTTCTGCTTCTGTACTCCAAGTCAGGCCAGCGCTACCGGCTCCCGCACATCGATTCCTGCACTGCGTAATAGCTTCGCGACCGCATCCTGCTTCATGCGTGACGCGTCGTACTCCACGCGCACCGTGCGCTGCTTGTTGTCGAACCGCACCGATCGGATGCCGTACACTTCGCGCATGGTGTCGATGGCGCGCAGTTCGTTTTCCCCCGGCAAAGACCCGTAGTTGAAAACCACGTCGAGGTAGGTCATACCTTCAAGCCCTTCTGTATGATGAATTTGGAATGCCGGCCTGAGACACCGGATGAATCCAATATAGAGCATTCCCAATCGAACAGGACAGAGCCATTCTTGTTTGGCGAAGATGATGAGCGACGATCGAAGTCAGTCGGCGAACACCGCCGCGTCCACGGCACAGCTGGAGAAGGACCCCGTTTGCGGGATGAATGTAAATCCTGCCACGGCGAAACCCACTCATGAGTATGGCGGTAAAAAGTATTACTTCTGCGCGTCCTCATGCGCCGAGAAGTTTAAAGTAGATCCGCAGAAGTATCTGAGTGGAGCCGCGACTGTCGCTCACGGAGTCGTGCTCCAGCCCGTGCCGAAGCCGGTAAGTTCTCCCACCACAGCCTACGTTTGCCCGATGTGTCCCGCGGTGCGCGAGCCGAAGCCGGGTGCGTGCCCCTCATGCGGAATGGCCTTAGAACCAGAGGTGCCGCTAGCCGCCACTCGGACCGAATACATCTGTCCGATGCATCCAGAAATCGTCCGCTCCGAGCCGGGTTCGTGCCCGATCTGCGGCATGGTGCTCGAGCCACGGACCGTCACCTCGGCGCAAGAAGACAATCCCGAACTCCGCGACATGACCCGAAGATTCTGGGTCGCAATCGTCTTCACGGTACCGCTGCTCGTCATCGCGATGGGCAGCATGGTATGGCCCCACGAATTCATGCAGGTGCTGTCCGGGCCGCGGCTGCCCTGGTTCGAATTCGCGTTGGCCACCCCGGTCGTTCTCTGGTGCGGTCTGCCATTCTTTCAGCGCTTCTGGACTTCGCTGGTCAACCGAAGTCCCAACATGTTCACGCTGATCGGGTTGGGCACCGGGGTTGCGTACGGATACAGCGTGGTCGGCACCATCGCTCCCCAGATTTTCCCGGCGGCGCTTCCAAGGATGGGCGGATATCCCGACGTCTACTTTGAGGCGTCGGCCGCGATCACAACTCTTGTATTGCTCGGGCAGGTCATGGAGTTACGTGCACGCAGCCAGACCAGCTCCGCAATCCGTGCGCTGCTGGATCTGAGCCCAAAGACTGCGCGCTGGGTAGCGCCCGACGGCAGCGAGAAAGACATTCCACTCGATCGGGTAAAGCCGGGCGACAAACTCCGCATACGTCCGGGAGAGAAGGTTCCCGTAGACGGCACAGTGCTCGAAGGCCGCAGTTCGGTGGACGAATCGATGATCACCGGCGAATCGATCCCGGCCGAGAAAGAGCCAAACAGCAAGGTCATTGGGGCGACGATCAACTCAACCGGATCGTTCATCATGCGAGCCGAGCGAGTCGGCTCCGAAACTCTGCTCGCGCGCATCGTGCAGCTGGTTGGACAAGCACAGCGCAGCCGCGCTCCGATTCAGCGCCTCGCCGATCGCGTTGCGGCGTGGTTCGTGCCGGCGGTCGTAGCCGTTGCTGTGATCACATTCTTGGCGTGGTTCTTTCTCGGTCCCCAGCCGCATCTCGCGAATGCCATCGTCAATGCTGTCGCAGTCTTGATCATCGCTTGCCCGTGTGCCCTCGGCCTGGCCACTCCCATGGCAATCATGGTAGGTACTGGTCGCGGGGCTCACGCCGGTGTGCTCATCAAGAACGCTGAGGCGCTGGAAACTCTCGAGAAAGTCGACACCCTCGTCGTCGACAAAACCGGAACGCTCACCGAAGGCAGGCCAGGGGTCGTCGCCATCTCCGACGCCTTGGAGAAGGATCCCGAACTATTCCGCCTCGCCGCCAGTCTGGAGCGCGCCAGTGAACATCCTTTGGGGAAAGCTGTGGTGGACGCGGCGGTTGCGAAGGAGCTCAAGCTCTCGCAACCGCAGGAGGTTCAGTCCATCACCGGAAAAGGCATCGTCGGCATCGTCGATGGACACAACGTAGCCGTTGGGAATCCCGCGCTGATGGTCCAGCTTGGAGCTCTGGAGGCGCCAGGAATCAACACCGCTCCGCGCCTTGACGATGGAAGGCTCTCAGTGGCTGTGGATGGAAAATACGTGGGCAACATCCGGGTGGCAGACCAACCAAAGGCATCCGCACCGGATGCCTTGCGCGATCTCAGGAATCAGCATCTGCGCATCGTGATGCTCACCGGAGACAGCAAGCCCATCGCCGCTGCTATCGCCAAGAAACTCGGCATCGATGAGTTCGAAGCCGAAGTCCTGCCCGAAAGAAAATCCGAGGTCGTCAAGAAGCTGCAAGAGCTGGGAAGACTCGTCGCCATGGCCGGCGACGGCATCAACGACGCACCAGCGCTTGCTCAAGCCGACGTCGGAATCGCCATGGGCACCGGCACGGATGTCGCGATGGAAAGCGGCGGCATCACTCTGGTCAAAGGGGACCTCACGGGAATCCTTCGCGCCCGCAAGCTGAGTCAGGCTACGATGCGCAACATTCGCCAGAACCTGTTCTTCGCGTTCATCTACAACGCGATTGGAGTGCCGATCGCCGCCGGAGTGCTCTATCCGTTCTTTGGAGTGCTGCTGAGCCCGATCCTCGCAGCCGCGGCCATGAGCTTCAGTTCCGTGTCGGTCATCACCAACGCCCTGCGCCTGCGCAACGTAAAGCTATGAGAAGTTAAATGTAGCCCCGGACGCCTCGTCCGGGGTTGCGCGAAGCGCAATCACAGGGCTGAAAGTATTTGGGTACTCCATTCACGCGCCCCTGCGATTCGCTGAGGGGCGCTGGGCGGACGAGGTGTCTGCCCCTACTCGATCTCTCGTCACGGCGTGCTGCGGGGGGTCAAGGCTAGTCCGACGTGCGATCGTTCTCCTCATCGCGCCGCTTGCCGTAGCGCACGGCAAATCCAAGTCCCAGCGACAGAATCCCCAGCGGCGGCACCAGCATAACAAGGATCGCGCGATTGATGGCCTGTTGACCCTCTTTAGGCGTGGCCTTCGCATTCGCCCGGCACATCGCGCAACTCTGAGCGAGCGCAGGAGCGCTTGAGAACATCATCAGTAGCAATGCCGTCAACCAGGGCCTGCACACTACACGCCTCCTACTGCACTCCGAGCTGCCTGATCCGCTCCGCATCGGGGAAGAAGAAGAAATACATGATCACGAAACACGTCACTACCGAAAGCACGAGCAGCCAACGCATCAACGCGGTTTCAAATTTCAAGTGCATGAAGTAGCCAATGATCAGCGCCGACTTGATCACCGACAACAGCAGCAGCACCTCGAGCATCCGTACCGGAGAGAACACCTGCCTGTATCCCAACACGACTTCAATGGCAGTGAGTACCAGCAGTGCCGCCCAAACCCAGAAATACTGCCCCTTAGTGTCATGTGTTGCCGTATCGTGCATCTCAGGCTCCCTCAATCAAGCTCGAATTGGGTGCCCCATCCTTCTTTCGCGTTTTCTGCGAAAGAGAGTGGGGATTTTGACTTCTCAGACGTGTTCCGACCCCCGCCTAGCTGACTTTAGTCGACATCAAATACACCAGCGGGAATATAAACATCCACACCAGATCGACAAAGTGCCAATACAAGCCGCAGACTTCAACATCGTGCGCGTCATAGTCCTTCGGCTTGAGAAGCACAATGACCGCAGCAACGAGCAGCCCGATACCAAGTGCGTGTACCGGATAGTGAAATACGTTGCCGGACGGAATCATGAACGCGCCGGCAATCCAGATCACCGCCAGGGCCGGCAGAAACCATTTGCGAAACGCGATCACTCCCAGATAGATCACGCCGATCGTCACGTGCAGCATGTGCATCGCCGTGAGCCCGAAAAAGGCCTGCGGAAATTGCGGGATATTTTTCGAGATATCCGCCAGTTCTCCCGAAGTCGCTGTCTTGGAGACTCCGAGGATGGTCTGGAACCCTGAGAGTATCAATCCCTCGCTAATCAGTTTGCTCCACTCCATGGCATGCAGCATGATGAACGCCGTACCGAAAACCATCGTAGCCAGCAACCAGTTGCGCATCCACGGGCGGTCGCCGCGCTCCGCGGCGAATACAGCCAGCACCATGGTCAGCGAACTCGACAGCAGGCACGCCGTCATGATCGTCGCATTCGCGATGCTCTCGGCGTGAAAAGGTGTCGGCCAGGGATTGGTGTAAATCCGGTTGTAACTGAAGGCGAACAGCAGAGCGCCAAACGTCAGCGAGTCCGAGGCCAGGAAGAGCCACATCCCGACTTTCTTGGAGTAAGCTCCGAACAGCGGCGCCTCGTACTCTCCGGGTGCTCCATGCTGGACCGCATCATGCTCGATCGTAGCTTCCGCCATTCCCCAGTTCCCCTTTCGTCCGCCGGAAAATCATCAACCACAAAGGACACGAAGGTACACTAAGGACTTCCTTCGTGAACCTTCGTGTCTTTCGTGGTTATTGCCTTTCATTTATCTAGCTAAACTCAGAAGCAAGAAAATGTAAATCCACAACGCCGCCATGAAGTGCCAATACCAGGCGGTGATATCCACGGCAATTCGACGCGCCTCAACCGGCCTGCGCAGCAGGGAAGCGCTGGCCGCCCAAATCAAGGCGATCATTCCCCCGCCAAGATGCACCGCGTGCGCAATCGTCAGCAGAAATGCGAACGAGCTGCTCGGATTCGTATACACGAAGAATCCCCGCGTGTGCATCGCCGACCATGCCAGCCATTGCCCAATCAGAAAAGCGAAGCCCAGCACGACCGTGATACCCAGCCACGGAAAGTTCTTTTCGTCGCCCAGCGAAATCCCTGGAATCGAACTCACCGGGGCCAGAGCCGCTTCCCGCGCGGCCTTCCGCCTCGCCAACTCCATCGTGATGCTGCTGAACAGCAGAATTGCCGTGTTAATCCCCAGCAGCACCCAAGGCAGATCCACGCTGCCCCAGTCGCGGACGTAGCTGTTCGATTCGCCCTGAAACGTCGGCAGCCCGCGGCGGAAGATGTACGCGCTGGTCAGCGAGATGAAAACCATCCCGACCGTCGCGATCCCGCAAATCAGGCCCAGCCGAGCCCGCCGCAGTCGCGCGCCATAATCCGGAACATCGCCGCTGCGTCCATCGTCTCCTCCACCCGTAATCGGGGGCGCAGGAGGTTTGTGGCCAATATCATCAATCGGAGTGTTTGGGGTATACGTCGCCATAACTACTTAGTGCGCCACTGCGTCCAACTGGTTGCCGAACCTGTATCGTCGGCAGATACCGGGTGCCCCATCCTTCTTTCGCGTTTTCTTCGAAAGAGGGTGGCGATTTTGACTTCTCAATGTTTCGGCTCAGTCGGCGGATCTGTCTGCATCACAAAGTCCTTCGGCGCTCCCGGCACTCCGTACTCATACGGCCCATTATTCACAACCGGAGTCTTGCCGCCGAAGTTGTCGTGCGGCGGCGGAGTGGTTGTCGTCCACTCCAGCGTCGTCGCATCCCACGGATTGTCGCTGGCCTTCGGCCCTTTAAACATGCTCCAGAACAGATTAATGACGAAGATGAACTGCGCCGAGATTGTCACTATCGCCGCAAAGGTGATAAATGTCTGCAGCGGAAGCAGCTTGGTCTGATACGCAACCTCGGTGAACTGCGAGTAGCGGCGCGTCTGTCCCGCCATACCCAGGTTGTGCATCGGCATGAAGATCGCATAGGTGCCGGCGAGCGTGATGAAGAAGTGGATTCTGCCCAGAGTCTCATTCATCATCCGGCCAAACATTTTCGGGAACCAGTAATAGGTCGCCGCGAAGATGCCGAAGATTGCCGCCACACCCATGATCAGGTGGAAGTGCCCCACCACGAAGTACGTATCGTGCAACTGTATGTCGAGCACCGGCTGCGCCAGGAACGGCCCGCTCAACCCGCCGGATACAAACAATGAAACAAAACCGATGGCATACAGCATCGGAGTATCGAAGCGAATGCGCCCTTTCCACATCGTGCCCAGCCAGTTGAAAGTCTTAATGGCCGATGGCACTCCGATGCACATGGTCAGAATCGAAAACGCAAATGCGGAGTAGGGGCTCATCCCGCTCATGAACATGTGATGGCCCCAGACCATGAATCCGAAGAATCCGATGGACAGCATCGCGTACACCATGGCGCGATACCCGAAGATCGGCTTGCGCGAGAAGGTCGACAATACCTGCGAGGCCACGCCCATGCCCGGCAGGATGGCGATGTAGACTTCAGGATGCCCGAAGAACCAGAACAGGTGCTGCCACAGCAGCGGAGATCCGCCCTTGTGCGCCAGAACCTGGCCGTTCACCACGATGAGTGGCACATAAAAACTGGTTCCCAGATTGCGATCCATCAAGAGCAGGATTCCCGCGGAGAGCAGCACGCCGAACGCGAGCAGTCCCAGAATCGCTGTAATGAACCAGGACCACACGGTCAGTGGCATGCGCATCATCGTCATGCCCTTGGCGCGCAGGTCGAGTGTAGTAGTGATGAAGTTCAACGCGCCCATCAGCGACGCCACGCAGAAGATCGCGATGGCCGTGATCCACAGATCCGCTCCGAGCGCTTCGCCTGGTCCGGCCGACTGAATTGCACTCAGCGGCGGATATCCCGTCCATCCATGTAGCGGCGCACCGCCTGGCACAAAGAACGCGCACAGGATGACGATGAACCCGAGAAACGTCGTCCAGAACGACAGCATGTTCAGGACAGGGAACGCCATGTCGGGCGCGCCGATCTGAATTGGGAGCACGTAGTTGCCGAATCCACCCTGGGGTGCCGTGGTCAGCACGAAGAACACCATGATGGTGCCGTGCATGGTCAGAAACGCAAGATAGGTTTCCGGCTTGATCTCTCCCACCAGCGGCCAGTTCGCGGTCGGCCAGATCATGTGAACACGCATCAGCAGCGACAGCAACATTCCAACGAACACCGCCGTGAGCGCGAGGAAGAAATACTGGATCCCGATAACCTTGTGATCGAGGCTGAAAATATATTTCCGAATGAACCCCTGAGGTGCGTGCGAGTGAACCGTAGCCGCGGTCGCCATTACTATTTCTCAGCCTCCCGTGCCGCCAGCCACTTGTCAAAATCCTCCTGGCTGACGACGTGGACCATACCGTGCATCTTGTAGTGACCCAATCCGCAAAGTTCGGCGCACGCAATCTCATATTCGCCGATCGCAGTGGGTTTGAAATGCATGTGGATGTTCAGGCCCGGCACCGCATCTTGCTTGAAACGCAGCTGGGGCACGAACAGGTCGTGAATCACGTCCACCGAGCGCAGGCTGAGATCGACGTCGCGATTCACTGGCAGATACATCGTGCCCGTCACGACATCGTCTTTCGCCGAGGGATCGGAGGTGTCCAGTCCCACTGCCGCTTCGCCGCCCGCCGAGGGATCCATCAAACTCATCTTTGTCGTTGCGTAGGTGCCATCGGGCCCGGGATAGCGGAAGTACCAGGCAAACTGCATGCCCGTAGCTTCGACCTGCACAGCACCTGCCTCCGGCGGGTCAAAACGCTGACTAGCCCAGACACTGCTGCCCATCAGATTCAGTCCGACGAACAGTATCGTGGTCAGAGTGGTCCACACGATTTCAAGCGTCGCGTTCCCGTGCGAATAAGAAGCCGGCGGAGCCGATGGTGTCTGACGGTATCTCCAAACGATGTAGCCCAGCCCGAGCTGCGCCGCTAGGAAAACAATTCCCATGATGATGAAGGTGATGGTGAATTGTCTGTCGATGAAACCCGTAGCGGCGGACGCGCCTACAGGCAGCCACCAGGTCTTGGCGACAAAAAAGTACGTGCTGATCAGAGTGATCAGCCAGATCAAAGCCATTAACGCGAGGCCCATTCCCCAGTCCCCCTAGCCTTAGGACGGCACAAAAGGATCTCTCCCCACGGCTGTGTCGCGTCCCACAACGCGAGCACCAGTCGGCGGCGAGTGTAACACAGCCACTTGGCCACAATGCAAGCGAGTCGGGGAACAAAATCTTCAGAAGTACACCCGAGAAAAATAGATCAGAGTGCTATATTTATTTTTTCTACAGGAGATTCCTGAGACGAAGCGCATGCTTCTAAGGTCACAGCGCGTGGAGTATAAGTTTTTCCTCCGTGTTCCTCTGTGCCCTCTGTGGTGAGCGCATTTGTAAGCCAAGTCTATTTCTCCGACCACTCCGGCACACGCCCCGGAGTCCAAGGCGCCCCCGCAGCCTCCATGTCCTTCTCAAGTTTCGCCAGATCGACATCGACCAGTGTCCGCAATTTCGCCAACTGATCCGCAAACTCGGCCGCCGCAACCCCGTACGACTCCACATCCGACTGCGTCGGCTTCGCCATCGAGAATCTCTCTCCTTCGATGATCGTACCCACGCGGTCACCGATCGAAGAAGGAATCGGCTCATTCCGCTTGGCGATCTCAATATCCCCCTGCAACGCCCGCAGGATTTCGCGATCGCGCTCCTCGAGTGAATCCGCCACAGCTCCCAACTGCTTCTCCGCCACCGGAGTTTCATGCAAGGCTTCGCGAATCTGCTTCAATCGCTCCTGAGCGTCCTCCGCCGTGCGGTTTGCGCCGTAGACAGCGCGGTAGAGCCGCGACACTTTGCGCAGGAATTCTTCTTGCGCCGCCCGTTCGGCGGGGGTCATGGAAGCCGATTGTTCCGTCGTCACTTTGAACGACTGCGGCCCTGCTACTTCGCTGACAACTCCGCCGATTTTTTCGAACATTCGTACCGAGTAACTGCCCGCCAGCACCAGCGGACCTTGATCCGACGCGTCGTGAAAAAATCCCGCCGTATCCTCCTCGTGCTTGACGACCTTCGCTGCCGGATAGCGCAGATCCCATGCGGCCCGGTGGAAGCCCGCATCCGTCGAGCCCTCTACTCGCCGGATCGGCGCCCCACTCTCGTCGTACACCACAAAATAAACTTCCGGCTTCGCCTCCTCCGCCTCGGCGCGCAGTTCGTCATTCGACGGATAGGGCGATGTCTCGCTCTTCCTCGCGGCTTCTTTCTCTGCCTCCTGCCGCTTTTCTTTCCTGGTCTTGATCTTCTCTTTCAGATACGCGGTGAACACCGCGCCATATGGGGGATTGTCCGCCGCAAAGTACGAATCCCCCTGGA
>Ga0222749_10001526_pt1 | contig 11731 bp, 7 predicted proteins | sample IncBWH2Mmetat_FD_197234 | JGI IMG/M metagenome (GOLD analysis project Ga0222749, IMG submission 197234) | Metatranscriptome of lab incubated forest soil microbial communities from Barre Woods Harvard Forest LTER site, Petersham... | ecosystem: Environmental > Terrestrial > Soil > Temperate...
CGAGAACGACGAGCGGACATTCCTCTGCTGGTCGAATACTTCATCGATCGCTATGCAAGCAAAGCTGGCAAGACCATAAGGCGCGTCAACAAGAAGACGCTGGAATTGCTTCAGTCGTATCCTTGGCCGGGAAACATTCGCGAACTGCAGAACGTCATCGAGCGTTCGGTGATACTTTGCGAAACAGAGATTTTCTCGATCGACCAAACCTGGTTACCAAAGCAGCCGCCTCTGCCAGAACCGAAAAACCAAATGGAGCTTCCCCGAAGTCTCCTGGCGCAAGAGAAGGAAATGATTGAGGCCGCCCTGAAAGAGGCCCGTGGACGTGTATTTGGACCCACCGGGGCTGCGGCCAAGTTGGGCATACCGCGGTCGACGCTGGAATCGAAGATTCGGTCGTTGAGAATCGACAAGAATCGCTTCAGGACTTCTCCGTAAACTTGAGGCTTTCGTCCGGTATTCGGCCAGGAAGCGATGCGGTTACCCGCGACGTTGAAAAGGCGTTTGGGATCCTATGAAACATTTTGAGCAAGGTGCAGGACTGAGAACGGCGAGTATGGATGTCGTCGATCACTGGATTAATGCCCGGCCGCGCGCACAGGCTTTTCGTCCGAAGGCTCGTCTTCGCGGATTCCGCCGTAGCGCCGCTCGCGCTTCTGGAATTCCAGTAGCGCCTCCAGCAGCCGGGCTCGGTTGAAGTCCGGCCAGAGCGTCTCGGTAACGAAAATCTCCGCGTAGGCGATTTGCCACAGCAGGAAATTGCTCACGCGCATTTCCCCGCTCGTGCGGATCAAGAGATCCGGGTCCGGCAAACCATCGGTGTACAAATGCTGCGAAAGCTGGTCCTCGGTAACTTTGTGGGAGCCGCCGTGGCCATTGCGCTCCGCAAGAATCGCATTCATGGCATCCACAATCTCGGCGCGGCCTCCGTAATTCAGCGCCACGCACAGGACCATGCCTTTGTTCCCTGCCGTCTTCTCCATCGCGTCCTGAACGTCGTTCTGCACGCCAGCAGGCAGCTCGTCGATGCGCCCGAGAAATCGCATCCGAATATTATTTTTCTGCAGTAGCGGCATTTCCTTGCGCAGATATTCCCGCAGCAACTGCATCAGGAAATCGATTTCGGCCTTGGGCCGACGCCAGTTTTCCACGGAGAACGCGTAGAGCGTCAGCGCTTCGATTTTTAGCCGCGCGCAGGTCTCAATCGTCGTCCGTGCGGATTGTGTCCCGGACCGATGCCCCGCGATCCGCGGCAGATGCCGCTTCTGGGCCCAGCGCCCGTTCCCATCCATGATTACGGCCACGTGCCTCGGCAGCCGCTTCAAATCCAGCTTTTCGAGGAGCAGTGACTCTTCCCCCGTCACCGGCCCTAACTCAACCGGCGCGGCAAGATGAAGAGTTCTATGTGATTTGTTGTGCAGCACGGCGCTTTTGAGGTCTTCCTGGCACTTCTTCTTTACGCCGCAAAGTTAACATACGCTTTGGCAGCCGCGCAATCCCGTGTTGTCTTGTCGTATATCAGGGAGATCAGGGCGCCGGCGCGGAACTCTGGAAGATGCTCGTATAGGCGAGAACCAGCGTCAGTCCGATCATAACGATGGCCGTCACCCACGCCACGATGTTGAATGCCGTCGTGTTGACGTATTCCCCCATCAGGTCGCGCCGGTTTACCAGCAAGAGAATGAAAATCACCACCACCGGCAACCAGATTCCGTTGCCCACCTGCGAAAAAATCAAAATCTTCCACAGCGGGGCGTTTGGCAGCAGCACCACTCCGGCTCCGACCACGATCAAGACGGTATAAAGCCAGTAGAAGATCGGGGCTTCTTTGAATTTGTTGTCGATTCCCGCCTCGAACCCTAGCCCCTCGCAAATGACGTGGGCTGTGGAAAGCGGCAGAATGGAGGCGGCGAAGAGTGAGGCGTTCAGCAGTCCGAACGCAAATAGCGTCCCGGCCCATTTGCCAGCAAGCGGGATAAGCGCCTGGGCGGCTTGCGCGGCGTCGGTAATGTCCCGGTGGCCAGTGGTATAAAGCGTCGCCGCCGTGCACACGATGATGAAAAATACAATCACCATGCAACTTACGCTGCCAAATAATACGTCCGCACGCGCCTTGCGATATTGGCTGGGTCCAACTTTTTTCTCCACGAATCCGGCCTGCAGGTAGAAAAATTGCCAGGGAGCAATCGTGGTTCCTACAAGGCCCGTCAACATCAGCAGGTATCCGGATTCAAATCGAAGATTTGGAATCACGGTATGCTTTGCGGCGATCAGCCAGTCCGGCTTGGCCAGGACCGCGGAAAACAAATACGACAGGTACAAGACGCACGCGAACAGAAAAATCACCTCGACCTGGCGATAGGTCCCGCGAAGCACCAGGACCCATACGATGATCGCCGCGATCGGCACGGCAATGTATTTGCTCACATGGAAGATTTGCATTGCCGCGGCGACGCCGGCAAACTCCGCCACCACGTTCGCCAGGTCCACAAAGAAGCCCGTCACCATTACAAAAAACGTCGGCCGGAACCCGAATTCCTCTCGGATGAGGTCGGAAAGCCCCTTCCCCGTCACTACTCCCATCCGCGCGCACATCTCTTCCGTGACGTACAGCGCAATGGTCATGGGAATCAGCGACCATAGCAATGCGTACCCGTATTGCGCCCCCGCCTGGGTGTAAACCGATATTCCACCCGCATCGTTGTCTACGTTGGAGGTAATCAGCCCGGGGCCCACCACGGCGAGCAGCAGCGTCAAGCGACGCCGCAGTCCACGGATTTTCTTCTGCAAATCCGTGTCCCCGGCGCGGACGCGATCAAATCTCGTAGTGATGGCCTGCCAGTTCATCGCTCGATTAAATCCCTTCCTAGTCTTTCACCAGCCGTGACACCACATCGTCCACGGTAATCGCCCCGATGGGTTGATTCTCTTCGTTGATCACCGTCAACATCCGCAGGTTGTACTTATCGAATAGCTCGAACACTTCCTTGTCGTCCGCGTTGGCGGGCAAACTGAGCAGCGGCTCCATTTTCAGTTCCATCATGCGTGCCTCTCCTGCCGCCAGCAGCAATCGCGACAATGGCACCGTGCCGGAATACTGCGCCTCAGGATCCAGCAACACGATGGTATCGAGTTGATCCAGGTTCAAATCCTGGCTGCGCATCCACGCCAGCACTTCATCGCGCGTCGATCCTTCCCCAACGAATAGGAATTCGGTGTTCATCATGCCGCCCGCGGTGGCAGGATCGAACTCCAGCAATTCGCGCACTTCGTCCGCTTCCTGCCCGGGCATCTCGTCCAACAGCTCTTCGGAAGTTTTTTTCGGCAAGTCGGCGAGCAAGTCCGCGGCCGCGTCGGGCGCCATCTCTTCGAGAATGTCCGCGGCCTTCTCCGGGTCCAGTTTCTCGACGATTTGCGTCGTCAGCCGCTCGTCCAATTCCGCAAGAACCGCCGCCGCGGTTTCTTCATCCAACGACGCGATAATTCCCTGCCGCTCCGCCGCCGAGAGGTCCTCCATAATTTCGGCCAAATCGGCGGGATGCAGGTCTTCCAGTTTTTCGTGGGTGATACGAAGCTTTACGCGACGCATCGGGTCCGGCTCGACCAGGTTCACAAATTCCCAGCGAATCGAACGCTGGGGCAACTTGCTCTGCAGTTTTCGGACTAGCAGGGACGGCACAACGCCTTGTAACAGCCGCCGCACCGCGCCGGGGATGCCCACGTCCACCTGCGTCACCCGCAATTCGACGTTGCCGTTCGAGCGCAGCTCCGTCAGGTCGACATCATTTACACGCACGACCTTCCGCCCATGCGTGTCAATGATTTGCTGATCCATCAAGTCCTTTTGTACCGCGAGCCATGACTCATTGGGGCGGTAAAGGTCCAGCGCGCGCTCGCTCACGTTCAATGTCATGTTTCCGGCGGACACCGTGGCGATCTGATCGTGCTTGGCAACCAGCGGCTGGTAGCTGCCGCGCGAGAGAAGGTAGTGCGACACGCGGTTTGGCGCTTCGGCCGGCTCGATGAAGAACTCGCGTACCCGCCCGACAAAATTTCCTTCGGCATCGTACGTCTTCGAACCCATCAATTCTGTGGCGTATATTTCCATCTGCTGCTCCCTATTGCCGGCCGATCCAGCCCCGTTCGGCTTGACTGCGCGGGCGGCTCGGACAACAAAAAACCCGCGCCCCGTTCATCCTCGGCCGCGGGCAAGTACCTCCTATAGCTGCACTTACCGCTAGCCGCTGGTGAACCCTCCCCACCCGACTGCCTGGGCCAGTGCTTGCGCCCCGCGCGAAAGGATCTGCATACCCATCCGTTGGACCCGCTCAAGCCCTGGCCGATTGGGGCCAAGTTCGAGTTCGCTGCGCGCAATCATCGAGAGAATTCACTCCGTTGCTGTGCAACCGACGCGCGGCCAAATGAAAATGACCGTTTTTTCGGCCGCAGGTGAATTGATAAGCCGCCGCGCGCTGGGTTGTCAAGAAAAAACGGCCATTCAAGCGATTTTTTTGCGTGGAAGGTTACTTCGAGGGCTTCTTCCCATCCGGGAAGACCATGTTTCGGGGCTGCTCGCCCTTGCGGCGGCATTCTTCCATGTACAGAACCAGGTAACTTTTCAAAACGTAGTCGCGTCTCGAAAAGCCGAGTTCCGTTGCGGCCCGGTCGATGGCCTCCGCCGGCCCTTCGAGTTCCACAAACGTCCCTATGGGAGTTTCATCGAGCTCGATCAAGAGCTCTCGCGCCCAGGCCTTCGAGGCCGTTAACCGGAACGTCGTCCGGTATTTTTCATAGCGGAACCATCCGCTCATGCCCAGCCCCTCGAAGATTTTGGTCAGATTTTCTGACCCGCTGACTTCCAGCTCAATTTCATCGCGGACTTTGTAGCGTCCGTGCCGGGCATGGTCGGAATCCGGCCGTGTTGGCGGCTGCTTGAAGGTCACGACGATACGCTGTTTCGAACCGGCAGTCTTGGACTTCCCGCGCAATTCCGGCGTCTCCGTTCGAATGCGCAACAGTTGCCCGTGTTTCGCGAGTCCCCCGTCAGGCGTATCAAAGATTACGTTTTCTTCATGGACTCGCCCCGTCGCGCTGCCGAACGGACGCGCCCCCATGCGCTTTAGGGCTCGATGGAAAGCCCGAACGTCGCCAATCTTCAGTTTAATTTCAGTTTCCTGTGCCATCTGCGCGCCCTTCTAACGCATTAGCCTGCTTTCTCCCGCCGTGGAGTTCCGTTAGTATAGCGGACGCACGCATTCCTTGCGCTCGGCGCCCAGATCCGCCGTACACCGCAAAACGGGCCAATTTCAGTTACACGACGAACAAAGGAACCATGCCTCCGGAAATCAAAACCGCAGCGCCAATGCCGCCACGAGAAAACTCATCGAATCCCGTTCCTCAGCCTCCTGTCGCTCGGCGCGAACCGGTCGAGCATCTCCTGCACGGTGACCGCCGCGTCGACGACTATGGCTGGCTGCGCCAAAAAGAAAGTCCTGAAGTCATCGCCTACTTGAAGGCCGAAAACGCTTACACCGACGCCGTCCTGGGGCCCACCGCACAATTTCAGGAGAGTCTCTATCAAGAAATGCTACGGCGCATCCTGCAAACCGACCTCTCGGTTCCCTATCGGCTCCGCGGCTACCTGTACTACACGAGAACGGAGGAAGGAAAACAGTATGCTCTTCGTTGCCGCCGGCGCGACGCTGAGGGCTCGCCTGAAGAACTCCTGCTGGACTTGAATCGGCTCGCGGAAGGCCACTCGTTCTTGGGGTTGGACGCTTTCGAAGTGAGCGACGACAATCAGCTGCTCGCCTATTCGATCGACACCACTGGATTTCGGCAGTACACGCTGCAGTTGAAGGACCTTCGCACGGGCGCTACGCTCCCAGAGCGATTCGAACGCGTCACCAGCGTTGCCTGGGCCTCGGACAATTGCACGCTCTTCTACACTGTCGAGGACGAAATCACAAAGCGATCTCACCGGCTTTACCGGCATGTTCTCGGCACCTCCGGGCCGGACGTTGTGCTTTATGAAGAAACCGACGAGCGCTTCCGTCTCGAAATTGAGCGGGCGCGCAGCGGCGCGTTTGTTCTTCTTACGACCGTGAGCCACACGACCAGCGAGGTTCGCTATTTGCCCGCGGACCACCCTTCCGGCGAGTTCCAGTTGATCGCGCCGCGCGAGGATAGCCACGAGTATTACGCGGACCATCATCCCGACGTGTCAGGCGGCGCTGGTGGCGGCGTCTTCTACATCCGCACCAATTCCGGTGGACGCACCTTCCGCCTGGTGACGGTGGCAGTGGCCGATCCGCGCCGGGAATTCTGGCGCGAGGCTATCCCCAACCGCGCGGAAGTCATGCTTGCCGACGTGCAGGCTTTCGAAACGCATCTGCTGCTGTTCGAACGCGAGGGCGGCCTCCCTTATCTGCGAATCGTGGACCTGCCCACGAACGATTCGAACGCTCTCGCAGGGTCGCATCGCATTGAATTCACGGAGCCAGCGTATAACGCGTCTATCGGCGACAATCCGGAGTTCGTTGCGTCGCACGTTCGCTTTCAATATGAATCCTTCGTGACGCCGCGCTCGATTTTCGATTACGACGCGCGCACTCGTGAACGCACGCTTCGCAAGCAGCAACCGGTCCTTGGTGGCTACGACCCGACTCAATACGTCAGCGAGCGCCTGCACGCGACGACGTCGGACGGCACGCGCGTGCCACTCTCTGTCGTCTACCGGCGCGACACTCCCCGCGATGGTTCCGCTCCCCTGCTCCTCTACGGCTACGGCAGCTATGGCATCTCTGTTCCCGTCAATTTCAGTTCGAACCGCCTCAGTTTGCTTGATCGTGGCGTCATTTACGCCGTCGCTCACATCCGTGGCGGCGGAGAACTTGGCAAACCCTGGCACGACGCCGGCCGCATGAAACAAAAACGCAACACCTTCACGGATTTCGTGGCTTCCGCCGAACATCTCATCGCGCGGCGTTACACCGCGCCGGAAAAATTGATCATTGAAGGAGGCAGTGCCGGCGGCCTGCTGATGGGCGCGGTTGCCAACATGCGCCCCGATCTCTTTCGCATGGTCATCAACCACGTCCCATTCGTTGATGTATTGAACACCATGCTTGATGCATCGCTTCCCCTGACCGTCGGCGAATATGAGGAGTGGGGCAATCCGCAAATCGTCGAAGACTATTTCTACATGAAGACCTATTGCCCTTACACAAACCTCGAGCAAAAGGCCTACCCCGCCATGCTCCTGAAAACCGGACTGAACGACAGCCAGGTCATGTACTGGGAGCCGGCCAAGTACGTCGCCAAGCTGCGCACGTTGAAAACCGATTCGAATGCCCTGCTGCTCAAAACCAACATGGGCGCGGGACACGGCGGCGCTTCCGGCCGCTACGATTACTTGCGCGAGATTGCGCTAGACTACGCGTTCTTGTTGACGCAGCTCGGTATCCGCGAATGACAAATAACGACTGACGAATGAGCGAGCCTACATCCCCGTTGATGCAGCAGTATCACGCCATCAAGGCGCGTTACCCGCACGCGCTGCTGCTGTTCCGCTTGGGCGATTTCTATGAACTCTTCTATGAAGACGCCATTATCGCTTCGCGCGAATTGCAAATCACTCTTACCTCCCGCAATCGCGAAAAGGGTCAGCCCATTCCCATGTGCGGCGTTCCCTATCACGCCGCCGAAGGCTATATTGCGCGGCTGATTCGCGCTGGATTCAAAATTGCTATTTGCGACCAGATGGAGCAGCCCGGCCCGGGCAAGAAGTTGGTCCGTCGCGAGGTCGTGCGGGTCATTACTCCCGGCACAGCTACGGACGCCACTGTCCTCGACGCGCGTGAAAACAGTTTTCTCGCTGCCGTCGCGCGGCACTCTTCGGGCTCGCCCATCGGCCTCGCCTACGTTGATCTTTCCACTGGCGAATTTCAAGCCACGGAATTTTCCGGGCCAGGCGCGGATGAAGCGCTGCGCGACGAGCTCCAGCTTCTTCACCCTCGCGAGACTCTACTTCCCCGGCCCCAGCAGCTTTTTGAGACAGCGAAAACTTCGCTCCTCGAAGGCGTGGGCGGCGTGGAGTCTCGTCTTGAAGACTGGATATTCCAGAGCGACTACGCCGAGCGCATCTTGCGCGAACAATTTGGCGTGGCAGAGCTGACCGGTTTCGGCCTCGACAATCATTCGCAAGGGGTTTGCGCCGCCGGCGCCATCGTTCACTATCTTCGCGAAAACGCAGCGCGCTCCGTCGACCGCAGTGCAGCCACCAGCAGCGAATCCGCGCCGAGCCTCGAAGCGCTCCAGCATCTCGACCGCGTTCGTTATTACGAGCAGCAGAATGCTCTGGTCCTCGACCCGGTTTCCGTCCGCAATCTCGAACTGCTTGCGCCCATCTTCACGGAAGAAAGCGGCCGCGCGGGCGGCCCCACGACGCTTATTGCCGCGCTGGACGGCACGGTTACTGGCATGGGCGCGCGCCTGCTGCGTTCCTGGGTGCTGCGTCCTCTCATTGACCGTGAATCCATAGATGGGCGTCTTGGCGCCGTCACGCACCTCGTGCAGCAAACGGTTGTGCGCGGCGAAATTCGCAAGGAGCTCAAAGGCATCCTTGATCTCGAGCGGCTTACGAGTCGCATCACTCTTGGACTGGCGTCGCCGCGCGAACTCGTTGCGCTGCGCAGGTCTTTGGTTCAGCTGCCTGTTCTGAAGAATTTTTTGACGCCACCGCCGGCTGGCGGCAGCGAACTGCTTCGGCATCTTCATCAGGAAATTGATGAACTCACCGATGTGCGCGATCGTTTGGAGCGCGCCATCGCCGACGAGCCGCCCGCGCTGGCAACCGACCCGGGCATGATTCGCAGCGGCTATCACGGCGAGCTGGACGAACTGCGCAATTTGAGCCAGCACAGCAAACAGATTATTGCCGCGATGGAAGAGCGCGAACGCAAGCGCACGGGCATTGCCTCGCTGAAGATTCGCTTCAATCAAATCTTTGGCTATTACATTGAGATTTCGAAGCCCAATCTCCATCTCGCCCCGGCGGACTACGAACGCAAGCAAACGCTGGTGAATGCCGAGCGCTTCACTTCGACCGAACTGAAAGAATACGAACGCAAAATTCTTGCCGCGGACGAACGCATCCTGGAGATCGAACGACAGCTTTTTATCGACGTGCGCTCGTTCGTTGCTTCAAAAGCCATGCGCCTGCGCCGCACGGCCGCCGCGGTTGCGCAGCTTGACGTGCTCACGGCGTTTGCGAAGCTTGCCGCCGATCGCGGGTATGTCCGGCCGGAATTCAACTCCGCCGGAGAACTCCTCATCATCGGTGGCCGTCATCCGGTGATCGAAGAGCTGCTGCGGCAAAAGGGCGAGCGTTTCGTTCCCAACGATCTCTGTTTCGAACCGGGTCGCCAGCAGCTTCTGCTCATTACCGGGCCCAACATGGGCGGAAAATCCACGTACTTGCGGCAGGCCGCTCTGATTGTGCTGATGGCGCAGATGGGTTCGTTCGTTCCCGCGCGCCAGGCCAAGCTGCCAATTACCGACCGCATCTTCACGCGCATCGGCGCCAGCGACAATCTGGCCCGCGGTCGGTCCACTTTCCTGGTGGAGATGAGCGAAGTTGCCGCCATTCTTAATCACGCCACGCCGGCCAGCCTGGTTCTTCTCGATGAAGTCGGTCGTGGGACAGCGACTTTCGATGGCCTTTCCATTGCCTGGGCCGTTGTCGAGCATCTTCAAAAGCACACTCGCGCGCGCACGCTCTTTGCCACGCACTATCACGAACTCACCGAGCTTGCGGACTTGTTGCCCGCGGTGAAGAATGTCCATGTGTCCGTGAAAGAAACGCCTAGCGAGATTATTTTTTTGCGCCGCGTCGAGCCGGGTAGCGCCAACAAGAGCTATGGCATCGAAGTCGCCCGGCTCGCGGGGCTCCCTCGCAGCGTGGTCGAGCGCGCGCGCGAAGTTTTGAAAAGGCATGAGCAGAGCGAGCACGAGCTCAGCGAAACGCTCTCCCCCGGCGCCTCGGATCTAGCGAATAAGAACGGGCATCAGCAGGTGCTTTTCACGGCGCTCGACCGCGAAGTGCTGGAAAAGCTGCGCGGCGCCGACCTCGATCAATTGAAGCCGCTCGATGCACTCAACCTCCTCGCCGAATTGAAGAAACAGATTTCGTGATTTCTCGGTGGTCTCCGTGGCCTGTGTGTTAAAACTCATCGTGTGAGCGAAGCAAAGCCCATGCTGGTCCTTGGCGTTATGTCGGGTACGTCCGCCGACGGCATCGACGTCGCACTCGCGCGGACCTCCGGCGCGCCGCCGCAACTGCATGCCAAATTGCTGGATCACACTTCATTCAAATTTCCTCCTCGCGTACGCGCGGAGATTCTACGCGTCGCGGAACAGCAGTCGATTTCCGCCGGAGAGTTGAGCCAACTCCACGTTCGCCTGGGTCACATTTATGCGGACGCCATTCTCGCGGCACTCAAGAAGTTTGGGGTCGCGCGGTCACGTATCGGCTTGATTGGCAATCACGGGCAGACCATTTTTCATCAGGGCCGGCCGACGCCGTATTTGGGCGTTCGCACCGCCTCCACGCTGCAAATCGGCGACGGTTCCGTGATTGCCGCGCGCACGGAAATCACCACGGTGAGTGATTTTCGCCCCGCGGACATGGCGCTCGGCGGGCAAGGCGCGCCGCTGGTGCCCTTTGCCGACTATGTTCTCTATCGCCATCCGAAAATCGGCCGCGTCTCCCTGAACATCGGCGGCATTGCTAACTTGACCGTCATTCCCGCGGGCGCGCGCCCCGACCAGGTCTTCGCCTTCGATACTGGCCCCGGCAACATGCTCATCGACGCTCTGGTCTCGCATTTCACGCACGGACGCCAGCGTTTTGACAAAGATGGGCACTTGGCACGAAACGGCTTTATTCGTCGGCCACTCTTGAAAGCCCTACTGCAAGATCCTTACCTCAAGCTCAAGCCGCCAAAATCCACCGGCCGCGAATACTATGGCGCCACGTACATCAAGAAAGTCCTGGCCCTTGCGCGCCGCTACAACGTTAAAGCGAATGACCTCATCAGGACCGCCACTACTTTCACGGCCGTATGCGTGTCTGACGCTCTGCACACTTTCGTCCTGCCCAAGCATAAAGTGGAGGAGATTGTTGTCTCCGGCGGAGGCGCGCAAAATCCCTTACTGCTCGAGGCGCTGCAGATATTTACACTCGTGCCACCACGTAGCGTTTACTCTGACGTGGACCGCAGAAAAAAGATTGTTATTTCGGTGATTCTCCCTGTTCCTGGCAAGAAAGCCTCGCCAATGCCCAAAGACATTTCACTGTTCACGATTCGCCGCTCCTCGGAATTTGGAATTCCAGAAGAAGCTAAAGAGGCGTTTGCCTTCGCGCTGTTGGCTTACGAGACGTTTCATCAGCGCGCCTCGAATCTCCCTTCCGCTACCGGCGCGCGCGGCCCTGCTATTCTCGGTAAAATCTCCTATGCCCCGCCGCGTTAGTTTTTCACTCCATCTGCGCCCAGCTTTCATGTCTTAGCGCCAACTAGAACTGCGCAAATCTACTTCAGCGCGCGCTCAATCTCCGCGACGGGGATCGCACCTTCCCTGCCAATCTTCCAGGAATCTCCGTTCAATTCGACAATCGTAGATGCCAGCGTGGCTCCGGTCTCTCCTGCGTCCAGCACCAGCGGGAGGCGCG
>Ga0222749_10001529_pt1 | contig 11726 bp, 11 predicted proteins | sample IncBWH2Mmetat_FD_197234 | JGI IMG/M metagenome (GOLD analysis project Ga0222749, IMG submission 197234) | Metatranscriptome of lab incubated forest soil microbial communities from Barre Woods Harvard Forest LTER site, Petersham... | ecosystem: Environmental > Terrestrial > Soil > Temperate...
CAGCATTTGAATGCTTCAGTAAATACTATCTTTTCTGGGCAAAACATGCCTCCGCCAGTAAAACGGGGCGGGGCGGGGCTAGTGGGACCCCTTTTTTCCGTCGTCGTTGAGAACCATACCGCAAGCTGCGGAACCCACAGCAACGGGCCGCATTGACCAACCTGATTCGGCCTGAGGCCCTGGTCTGCTACCTCAACCAGGTTGGGGCAGTTTTGGAGAATTGAGCCTGAATCCCGGATTTGCTTGAGGCAAAAAACACTCACTTTTTTGCCGGAACGAAAAAGCCCCCGAGGTGTCTTACAGAGAGGAATGAAGAGTTCACCGACAGGATTGAGTGAGAGTTTTCGGGCGGGCCAAATATGGATGGCGAACAATCGCTACCTCTACATTAGCCAAGTCGGAAAAACACTTGTTCATTACCGAATGCTAAGGCATCTGGGCCGAATCGCTGGCTCTGGACACATTGCAAGCAAGCAGGAACTCCAGGCATATTTTGAGCGACACAACGCTCAAGAGGTCATCCTTTCGGCCAAACCCTAGCGGAAGCCTCCGGCTTCTGGTTTTTCCCCCTCCGATTCTTCCCTTTTCGCCCGCCCCTCACCGAAGGTAAGGGCGGGCAAAAAGAAAAGAAGCTGTTTATCTGCCGCACGACGGAGCCCCAAGGTCGAGCCCCCAGTTTACCAACCAACACGCAATCGAACATGACATACATCGAGCAGTTCGAACAGGAGCTCGTGAAGAAGCTCCAGAGCAGCGAGGAGCCGGCAGACATCGTCCGCTGGGCTGGCGAGCAGGTCCTCGCAAGCTACAAAAACGGCATCGCCGCAGGCCAGAAAGGCGCCACGGTCATCCGCAAGGGAGAGAGCCGCCGCCGCGGCTTCCCCGCCAAAGCTCTCTAGTCCGGAGCTTCGATTACCTGCGGGAAGCATATCACGGTGTGCCCTATGCCACCAAGTTCCTCTGCCGCGAAGCGTTCGAGAGCGCCACGTGCCGTGCGCCCATCTCGGCCGAAGTCCTGCGCGCGCGGCTGCCGGAGACCTTGCGGCTCGCCGAAGAGCGCGAGCGGCAGGTCTACGAGGAAACGGACGAGCATGAAATCGAGCTCGTCCGCCAGAGCTTCCGAAACTTCGTCGCGCTCTGCGAAGCCAAGGAACGTGAAACGGGCGAACCCGTAGCCATCGTCGCCAGCTACTGACCGCTCCGTCCCGCGAAATTTGCCCCGATGTCACATCGGGGCGTTTCGTTTGGGGCTTTCGGCTTGGGGCTCTTGGGGCAGCTCGTGCGGCTACCCCACCCCCTTCACCCCTCCATCGTTCCTCCCCAGGGGGTCGTAAGGTGCTTCGCTTGGCCATCCGGCCAGCGCTCCTCGCTTTGGGCATTAGCTGTTCCTACGCTCTTACAGAGGATCCTTCAGCGAAGGAGCCTATGCAAATCTTAACATCCGACCATCCAGCGGCTTGGGCATCGCTTTTTATAGGCACCGCAAGCAAGTGGATATTGCAGTTCTTTCATTAACACCGCGCTTCACTGCTGTCGCGATCGACAAACGTGTCGTGGAAGTGACCGGCAACTCGACACCAGCACAATGTCCTTTTTAGAAGGAGTGCATGCAGACTAATGGGTGACCCCGCCCACGTTTCGAGCCGCCGGCTATTTCGTCGCTTCAGGTGTAGTCGAAGCAGGCTGCATGCATGCCCTTTTTTTCTGTTCCTCTTTGACCTAGTATCAAGACTTGCGGTGCGCGGACGAACGTTCAGATTTCTTTTTCCGCCAAAGGCCGGAGGCGACCACAGTTAGCGAGCCGACGGCAGCTAATGCCAAACACGATGGCTCCGGAACAACACGGTATAGACTAAAGCCCGACTGAAGAGTGCTACTACCGCCGTCGAACAAGGCCAAAGCTGGTAATGTTCCAGTACTCGTGGGACCGCCGGCAACACCCGAGCCCACGTAACTTAACCCAAGCGCCGAACCCACAGGGTACCCATCAAATATTTGCGGCCATTGCGGATTCCAATCGTGGCCTATGTTCGCGGACCACCCCTCGATCTGGTACCAACGTGTTGTTCCGGGAGCCCATCCAGGTACGGCGACTGCGGCACCCCCGCTAAAAAGCCCGGGGATAGATTGGTTGGTAGCGTAAACCCCGCTGAAGACAAAGCTGCCCGGGGCACCGGACGGAGAGATTAGTAGGCCGAAATAGTATATATCGGGCGGACTTATCGCTGGAGGTCCGCCCCCAGGACCTCCGCTGACAAGGGTCGTAGGCGTATTATAAAAAGCCACCAATCCCTGTCCATAAGATGCCGAACTAATAACAAACGACATAATAAGAATCTGAATCCTACTCATAATATACTTCCTGTTTAAAGTTGCGTGCATGGAGGAAATGGCTCCCAGGGTCGGTCCGTAGTGACTAGTATCTTGTCGCGTTCTTGTAAAACTCAGAGATTTGGAAATGAACTCACGTCAACGGTGGCAACGGTCTTCCCGCTACCTTGCCCGTACGCGGCAACGTCGGCAACATAAATCGCTGTGTTGATATTATTTGTCATCACGCCACCAAATCGACCTTGAGGATAACCATTAGCAACAGGCCCTATGAACGCTAATTCATTGTTTACAATCATGAACATTGGGTGCCCGCTATCGCCGCCAACTATATCCCTATCCCAACCACTTATCCACAAGCTCTTTTCAAACATAGCTAGTCCATAATAGTTATTTGCCAATGCGAACCAATCTTTCACGAAAGCAACCTTGAAGGCGCTCGCCGGCTTGGTCAGAATGCAGGGAACCGACTGAAGTTTGCACTCGAGTGGTGGACCAAACCCCGGATCGTTGTTTAGTCTTGTGAATGGGAGCTTCTGTGAGACATCCGGGAGGAGTCTCACCATCGCGACATTTGTTACGGCTTGGTCGAATCGGAGAATTCCGATGTCCACCCATTGACCGTTATTGGTTACAGACACGTGGCTGACACACTGTACCACCTGGTGATGGTTATTGGAGTCGATGAAGCGGTAAAAGAAGTTGCTGAAGAGTGAGCCGCCAGCGTGATAAGGTGACACCGATATCGCATGATAGGGAGTAACCAACACACATGGATTTTGATACCAATATGAACCTGGGGCGGCGGAATTCGACGGGGACATGCAGGTATAGCCGGTCAACCCGTAAACCAGTGAATTCGGGTCATAAGATGCAGGAAAGCCATTGATGTATTGCCAAATGCCCTGGCCCGCAGTCGCAGTCCTGGTTTGCATCGTCGAGATCGTGGAATCCGCCAGGGTAGTAGGCGCTGAAAACGTCCCGGAGATCGTGCAACCTGTCGTGCTTGTCAAGGTAGTCACGTCGCAGGCTGTCGATTCGGTGATGCTAACCGTGCAGCTGTTGGCATACACGCCAGTCGTGCAGGAATCTACGAGGGACGTTTGAAGAGCACGCGTCGTGCTGCAATTCGACCCATCAAATTCCACCGCGGTTTGGGCCCAACGGATACGCATGCAGGATAGTGCAACATTTCCCGGCATAGAATACCATACCCAAACGGCAGGGCCGGAGGTTATCTGAGGACAGTTAACGTTACTTGGGGGTATAAGGTCCCCCTGACCGAAAACGTCGTCATCTTCCATGGTCAAAATCGATGGCTGCGCGGCACTTCCGTCGCAGAGGACTGAACCATCAAGAATCAATGAGGCGCCTGTGCGTACACGCTTAATCACACACGAGGGATCGAAAGTAACGTTCCCGTTAAACACGTTATTAGCGGTTAAGTAATACGAATTACTTACCCCATTGAAGGTGTGAAACTCGTAATCACCGTTGCCTGTCACCATCATCCAATCGAGCACAAAACCGGCGCCTCGTGGGCTTGAGGTCGCAACTTGGATCGCCCGCTTGACAGGCAGTGTCGGTTTTAGCCCGGCAGGCTGCCGTGGGCCCGGGGCAACGGAACCTGGCTGACTATCATCGTTCACTTTTGCCATCTCGGGGAGTTGGGCCAGGCTCTGTACCACGTCATTCCAACGAACCGATTCCGTCAAAATGTTCGGGTTACCTGGTTGCCAGGTTTTTCCCACAGTAACGTCAGTGCTGTTGGTCTCCTCGCTTAGAAAACTAATCTGTGCCGGGACATTGGTATCGGCTACACTAGCGCCGTCCCACGCAAAAGCTCTCCCAGGCGCGAACAACATGTCGCCAAAATCTATTCCTGTATCGATAAGGTCTGAGTCGAGCTTGATGACCACTGACCGGGGCAAAGCTGTCGTAAACCAGGCGTGACGAACCTGAAGCAATGTTGTCGATGGATCCAAGCCAAAGGCATCCGGAGCCGACTTTGGCTTTTTGGTGATGATCGTGTCACACTCGATCCCGGCCTTCGTGCAAGTGATACGCAAGTCGGCTTCCAGCAGGGGGGAATGGAATGCGGATGGGTACAGAACGCGATTTGGGGGCTGCAAGGTACCAGGTGTGGAACCCTGGAGAGGGGCCAGAAGAACCTCCTTGCCCGCGGCCTGGTCGTAATAATACACGCCCATCGGGTAGGTATTGAAAAGGATGTTACTTCTCGTAACGATCTTAATGGCTCCGTCCATTGTGGCCGTCAGTGAAGAGTTGAAGTAAATTCTGTTCGCCGCTTGGAGCATAGCTGCACCACCATCTGGCGTCAACTCAATGAGGTCTTTTGATTCACGCCAAGTTCCTGAATCCAAATAGTTTAAGCCTCCGCAGACCTCCACAAACTGAGGTGTTCGCGTCGTGACCTGTCCGGTTTGGTTATTTGTGATCCATTGCGTAAACTGCCGGGCCGTCGTACACCAGTCGATTGCTGTGCCTGGCCAGGTCGAAGGGTCCGGTAGGGCACTGAACGAGAACTGGTTGGTGATTTGCGCCGGGGGCGTTTGATCCCCGATGACCTGAGCACCAGCGGAGCACAAAGATGCGGCAAGAATGACGAAAGCGTGGCGAGTTTTCATAGAATGATGAGTGTCGTTAGGTCAAAGAGCATTCGGGGTAGGCGGAAGATCACTTCCGCTTGTCTCGATATTCCATAGCGCTTGATTCCGAAACCGAGTGTCCTCCAGAATGTTCACGATTACGAAGCTATCAAATTAGGCGCGTCGCCCGCCTACCGAGTCTTGGCAATCTTTTGCCATCAATTGCGCAGACTTTAAGTCACATCTGATTGAATAAATAATACTTATGTTCCAGTTATGACAAATGCACGTGAGCGGTCCGGCTCGCTCGAAATTTCGATGACGGTGGCAAGATCATCGGACTGCTCCAACGTGGAGTCATTCAGGGAATCCGCACATTCGAAAAGTCGTACCTGCCTTCTGATAACGTGCTTATGATCGCGGTCGAGCTGGGGATGGCCAATCAATACGTCCGTGATCTTTCAATGAATATCCGCCGGGGTATTCGCGAGAAGATCCGTCGAGGCATTCACCACGGAAGAGTCCCAATCGGATATTTGAGCGAACCCCACCTGCGCACCATTGAACCACACCCAAAGAATTTTCCTAAGCTCAAGAGAGTCTTTGAACAGTTCGCCACAGGCCGGTATTCTCTGACCGCAATCCAAAGGGAAATGGCGGCAGTTGGCCTAGCAGGGACCCTGTGCAAAAAGCCCTTGCCACTCTCGTCCATCGGCAGCATCCTTCGAAATCCCTTCTATTATGGCGTGTTCTTCCACAAGGGAGAAATGCACCAAGGCATACACGCGCCGATGATCACGAAACAGACATTCGACGAGGTCCAACGGGCACTTGTTCTCGTGGCGAAGCCTCGGAAGCACCGCGGCAATAAGGGCTTTCAGTTCCTCAATTTCGCCACCTGTGATTCCTGCGGCTATTGCATTACCGCCGAGCGGCACATTAAAAAAAGTGGCCTTCGCTTCCACTAGTACCGTTGCACCCACAAGAATGAGAAGCAGTACTGCGAAAACCGTGGCTTCATCCGCGAGGAGGCGTTCGGCGCAGAGGTCAAGCGGAATATCGAAATGGTCGTCCTGCCCGAAGAGTGGAAGGAAAAGTTCCTGGCCCGGATCGAGACGTGGGAAGCCGACGGCTCACAAGCTAGCCAGACACAGATCGAACGGCTGAAAGCGGAGCTGACTTCCCTCAAGGCGAAGATCGACCGGGTCAACAATGGGTTCGCTGATGGTGCCCTGGATGTGCAGGAGTTCAAAGAACTCAAAAATCCCCTCGTCGCCAAGAAGGTCGAATTTGAACAGCAAATCCTGGCCCTGGAGAAGAGCCGACACAATCGGCTCGAACCGTTGAAAAATTGGGTTTTACAGGCAAATCAGGCTCAGAAATGGCCTTCTGAGGAGAATTGGGTTGAAATGAAGTCATTTCTTCAAAAAGTCGGCTCGAACCGCCTTTTGCGCGCTCAGACCTTAACCGTTTCGTTCAAAAAACCCTGGAATTACTTGACTGAAAACAACCTTGCCCTGCGAAGCGTGAGCGACGCTTCCGAGCGAAATTCAAGATGGTGGAGCCGACAGGAATCGAACCTGCGACCTTCTCATTGCGAACGAGACGCTCTACCAACTGAGCTACGACCCCATTCCATCAGCGGTCAGACACGCTAAGTCTTTGCATAGAATGACGAGGTGCGCAAGGGAGATCCGGCTCACCCGCAGGTGAAATAAGCGATTCTGAGCCCTGAGTCTAGGACGCGAAAACTTCGAAAATGTTCCGGACGATTCGGAAGCCTTCGGAACCCAAGGAGTATTGCACGCTGACCGTGCGGGAAGTGGCGCGGCTGTTTGAGGCCGCGGGGGTTGCGCGCACCGAGCGGAGCATCACCAATTGGTGCCAGCCGAACAAGATGGGAGTAGCGCGTTTGGAAAATTACTTCGACCCCAATGAGCGCAAGTATTTCATTTCGCCGAAGAGCGTGGAACTCCAGAAGGAAAGGGAAGGCTTCGCGCAAGAACGCCAGGGCTACGTTGGAAAGCTGATGAACTTCAACCGCAAGGTTGGGGAATTAGAGACAAAGCTTTTGCAACTGGAGGCCCCGGAAAGGCAGGATGCGAGTGCCCCTGGTGAGAACCCAGCGGCAGCTGCAGGGTGAAGCCAGAACACGTAAGCGTCCTCCGTCGAGAGAGCCTTATGCTGGCGCCGAAGTGCTTGGCGCAGCCGCTCAATTGCCTGAGTCGCATTCATTGTTTTCTGAAGCCAGCTTAACGCGGTCACTTGGACACATTCTGTCCAAGTGAAATCTTTTCCAGAGGGCGTCGGAGGGAAGCCGGTTGACGGGAAAGGCCGGCAAAGGCATGTAAAAGACAAGCATTTTCCTGCTTGAAAACCCAAGCCGACGGGCCGAGAATCTACTACTGGAAAGTGAAGCTGCACATCAACAGCTTGTGTAAAAGACACGAGGGGGCGGAGCCGGTTCGTTGATCAAAGTCAGGCCGGAGCCGGCCGTTGATAATCAAGAGGGTGCAAATGAAGCACAATAAGATCAGCGACTGGCCGTCGTTGAAGTACAGTTGGGCGTTTCCAGGCGCATGACCAAGATCATACTGATAGTTTTCGGAGTCATCGCGGCAGGCGTTGCTCTGCTTGGCGCTCCTTACGTGTATGAAGGCCTGAAGATCCGAGCCCAAATGAGATCGCTTAGGCATCGGTCTGACAATCAGCAGATTGCCGTTTCCTGCGTGAACCTCGTCCATTCCGTTTCTGGAGGTTTGGTCCGGGTCTCGGTGACAGATCCGCGAGTTCCGGAAGTATTGCGCTCACTGCATCCAGGGTACATTCTTGCCTCAACGAATGGTTTGACGATGGAATTTCATGGTGCTTTCGAGCACTACGGCTATAGGTTGCGTCAATCCGAACGCGACTCAAAGCAGTGGACACTTTCGTTTTATAACGAGCAAAACGAAGAGCTTTTAACGACGGTTACCCGTGACTGAAACGCCCAACAACACCATGCACACGGACTCCGCGATAATGTTGAGATTCCATACCGGAGATCACTGGCGCGGAGCCGGTGATGGCGAACGTTTTGCAGGAGACGAGACGGAGTATCTTTATCCAAAGCCACCCCCGCTATGAAAAGGCAGTTCAACGTAGTAATCACGCGAGAGGGAGAGGGCTACGTTGCTCGGTGTTCAGAGGTGGCAAATGCGGTCGGTCATGGTGGTACAAAAGAAGAGGCCCTCGCCAGACTCAAAAAGTGCTTGGGTGAGAAGCTCAGGCCGAATCAGGACGATGAGGAAGCAACCTAAGCCAGGTACGGAACAGCACAACCTTTCACTGGAGCCGACACGCGCCGCGCATCATGTTTTCAGCATTTGCGGCAAATGCGATTGTTTGTCGCTTCGTCGAGGCGCACTGCCCGGCGCGTGCGGCTCAGTTCGACGTTCGGCAACAGCCTCCATCGACAACTCGACCCAGGAGAGTTATTGTCCCTGACAGCCATGAGAAAGAAGCTCGCCAAAAGTCGGTCTGAAGGGGGTTCCGAGAAGCGTTCGGTAACAGGAGCGTTGGGCTTCACTCTGATCGAACTGCTGGTGGTCATCGCCATCATTGCCATCTTGGCGGCGTTGTTGCTTCCGGCGTTGAGCAAAGCGAAGGCACAGGCGCAGTCTACGTCCTGCAAGAACCACCTCCATCAGATGGGCTTGGCTTTGAACATGTATGTCCAGGATTCAAAAGAGTACCCTTATCTTAGAGGGCCTCTACGTCCCGAGGCGCTGGGCAGTTTGACTTGGCCGGACGCTTTGCAGCCTTACGGTAAACTGTATTGGACAAATCGGAGTTATCACTGCCCCGCATATCAGGGACAGATAACTAACTTCTTCACCTTTCCTGTTGGCAGCTACGGTTATAACGCATTAGGAGTGGGACAACTGCCACCCTATGGTGCAGATGGTCTGTGGTTAGGTCTCGGCTATACCGCGAACACCCCCCCCATTCGAGAAAGCGAGGTTTTCGAGCCGGACGATATGTTTGCCGTGATGGATGCAAGGGGAGGATATTCGCAACCGGAATTTGGCTCAGCAGCATTCTCCGGCTCTTACGTGACGGTCTGCACACCCATTACGCCCGCTAATAATAATCTGCAAGAGCAGTTTCAGCAGCCCCGACAGCACGGGGACCGATTCAATGTGTTGCTTTGCGATTCCCACGTTCTTTCAATAAAGATAACTGATCTATTCAATGCAACGAACACTGCGAGCAGCTGGAACCGTGACCATCAACCGCATCCTGAATCTTGGATTACTCAGTGAGTCAGTTTCTAGTCATTGGCTTGCCGAACTTTCGCTGCAGTGGAGGCGCCGATCGCGTCCAGTTTGCATTCCTGCACCGCTGGCGGCGCGCCACTGAGCATCAACGTTCGGTGGGGCCGCAGATGTCCTTCGTGAGCGCCATCAAGTGTTTTTCGGTATGTTAAGCAGGTGAAGGGGTACCAGAAATGGTTGTTGCTCACGCTCGCGTGCGCGTTGGTGATTGGGGGAACAGTTGCTTTCCTTCGGGGAGGGCAACCGCGCTACCATGGCCGCTCGTTGAATCAGTGGCTTGCGACTTATCAGCGTGGTAAGCTTAATAACGACGGGACAACACAAAGCCAAGCTCTCCACGCGGTGCAGCACATTGGCACGAACGGGTTGCCCTGGCTACTGAAGTGGCTCAAAGCTGAGCGACCGCGTTGGAAATGGGGATATTATTGGACCATCGACCGCATCGACTATTTCGCTGGCCGGTCCTTGCTGTATCATCTCCTCGACCATCTGGACGCCAAGGAGGAAACCGACTGTTACCGAGCAGTGACGGCCTTTGAGATCCTCGGCTCGCAGGCGGCGCTTGCGGTTCCCGAGATAACACGCATGGCGGAGAAGAATCCCTTCATGGCCGTGAAGGCGCTGCGGCTCATTGGCCCTGAAGCTCTTCCCGGATTATTGGCCTTGTCCACGAACCAAGCGATTCCAACATTCGTACGGGACGAGGCAAGCCACAGTACTCGCGAAGTAGAACGGGCCCTCAATCCGGGGATTGGGGCTTACGAGACTGGCACAAAGACCAATGGACAGGTGACCCAAAACCCAGCTCTCCGCGCTATAGATGAAATTGGTAACGATGTGCAAGGACGGGTAAACGGAGGGTGTTATACTGTCGAAGGCCGGGCATTGTACGACAGTTTTGGAGTGGGTCGCCAATTCTTGTACGATTTTACTCTGACGGTCAGCAACAATGCTTGGGGCATGGAGTTTGTCGCCGTCCCGCCTTCCGAGTTGCGACAAATACAGGTCTGTGACGGGTCAAATCTTGTGGCCATGGGCTATATCAAGAAAACCCCGGGGAGCAAGGCCTGGAGCGACGGTTACATGCTGGTTGACGAACGGAGAACTCCCCTCTGCGAGCCGGAGGTAGCCCACGCTGTTTTTGTTGGATTTGCGGCGCAGTTCTATCTGCCACCGGGCACAAACGGGCTGCTGTGTCCGCTGTGGCACCCGGAGCGAGAAATTAACCAAAGAGCGTTTGTCGCCAGCGAGTGGAACCTGCCCACGCCTGGCAGGCCACTTGCCGAAATGATCAAGTGCCGCTATGACGCCAAGAGGTGGAATGAGGCTTTGAACAAACCCACCACCTCAGCTACGTCCACTGAAAGTAGTGAGAGCGCCCTCGTTGCCATCTATCAGTCGTTTGGCAAAACGAACCTGGGCGGCGCGGCCTTTCCCACTGGATGCACTTTCAGGGCGTTTGCTCCCGATCGGGAAGACGGAAAGAGCAAGAGTTTGCCGGTCTACGAGATTCAGGTTACAAACATCGCCCTCCGTTCAACTGTTGTTGGCCGATTGTTAGAGATGCGCTTTGAAGGGGTGGCGGTGGTTGATGACTATAGGGGCGTCCAGCATCCTTTGCGTTACAACGTAACAAACTCCGCACCTTTTGGCTTGCCGTGAGTAGCATTGCACTTTGATGAACGCGGAGACATTCATGAGTACGGTGTATCCAGTGCCGAACTCTTGCTGCGGCGAATGCGCCGGCCACGTCCAGGTTGCGTTTGGGAACCATCGGCGGCGCATCGCTGACCGCCGACGTTCGGCAAGAGGAGCGCTATGAAAGCTTCAAGCGGGCAGGTAAAGAGATTCCGCTGCGAATTGCTCGGGAGAGTCGTCGCAGCAAAGACCCGATTGCTGGCGGTGGGGACCGCCTGTCTGGTTACGTGGGCGAGGGCGATAGCAGGGCAGGTGCCGACCGTGACGATCGACCAAGCCAGCCAAGTGACGGGAGTCAGCGCCCTCCTCAGTGGAACCGTCAATGCCAATGGTCTGGCCACGTGGACGTGGTTCCGGTGGGGAACTACGACCGGTTACGACCGAACCAACTTCGCCTGTCAATTGGCGCCGGTCGACGCGACCGTGGCAGTCAGCAACCTGCTGAGCTTCCTATCGACAAACACGACTTATCACTACCAGTTGGTGGCCACCAACAGCGCCGGCCAGACATTCTCACCGGACATGACGCTGACTACCTCGGCATATGTTCCGACGCCCGTGGTCACCATTAACCCGGCCAACAATGTTACGAACGATTCGGCAACTATCACCGGCATAGTCAATCCGAACAGTTACCAGGTCTCGGTCTATGTTTTCTGGGTCTATGTTGTTACGAACGCCGGTATTATCTATCACATGAATAACAGCGAGTTGGTTGAGACGTTACCGGCTCAGAATGGACCTGTGCCCGTCAACATCACGCTCACCAACC
>Ga0222749_10001530_pt1 | contig 11726 bp, 6 predicted proteins | sample IncBWH2Mmetat_FD_197234 | JGI IMG/M metagenome (GOLD analysis project Ga0222749, IMG submission 197234) | Metatranscriptome of lab incubated forest soil microbial communities from Barre Woods Harvard Forest LTER site, Petersham... | ecosystem: Environmental > Terrestrial > Soil > Temperate...
CGCCGCCCCCGAGGCGGCCCCCGCCCCCGCGCCTGCCAGCGACCCCGGCAAGGCGCTCGTCGTCCAGGCGGCGAGCCCGGAGATGGAGAAGATCATCCAGGAGGTCGCCCGCGGTCGGAGCCAGGAGGAACAGGCCAAGATCGCCGAGTCCCGTTCGCACTACCAGATCGCCCTCACCTACCACAACCGCGGGGAGTTCGAGAAGGCCCGGATCGAGGCCCAGAGGGCGGTGGAGGCGGACCATGAGAACGTCGCCGCCCGCAAGCTCCTCAACGACATCCAGCAGATCATGGTGGGCGGCAAGGCGGAGTTCGGCGCGCGCTCCATCGCGGAGGACGCCGCCAGCACCTTCCGCATCCAGATCGAGCAGGCCCAGATCGAGATCACCAAGCACGTCCGGGACGGCGAGCGCTATTACAACGCCCGCATGTACGACGAGTCGATCCGCGAGTTCGAGAACGCCGACTTCAAGATCGCGAACATTCCTTATGAAGTCAAGGCGATGCAGGAGCTCCTCCCCCGGGTGAAGGACTCGATCGTCAAGTGCCGGAACGCCAAGGCGATCGAAGACCGGCGCGTCGAGGAGGAGAAGAAGAGGGTGGCCGAGGCGGAGGCCGAGGCCCACGAGGTCGCCACGAAGCGCGAGGTCGTGCGCAAGATCGCGCGTCTCCTGGAACTGGCGTACATGGCCTTCGACCAGAAGAGGTTCGACCGCTGCATCAAGCTCTGCGACGAGATCCTCCTCATCGACCCGCACTACACCGTCGCCAAGGAGCTCCGGGAGGACTCGGAGAAGACCCGCCACAAGGATGAGTACTACAACATCCTGGCGAAGAAGGTCGAGGAGTGGAAGAGGCTGACCGACGACGACGAAAAGGCCATCATCCCGTGGTCCCAGACGGTGCGTTTCCCCTCCCGGGACGAGTGGGCCGAGATCTCCAAGCGCATCACGGAAAGCGTGCTCAAGCACGAGGGCCTCGGGAGCACGGAGGAGGATCCTGACATCCTCGCCATCAACCGAAAGCTCGACACCATGAAGATCGACCTGGCGTTCGAGAACACGAAGCTCGACGACATCCTCGCCTTCATCCGCGACTTCTCGGGCCTCAATATCGTGGTCGACGCCGCCAACGCGAGCGCGGTCGACCCCAACAAGACGATGACCTTCAAGGTGAAGGATCTCGTCCTCAAGAACGTCCTGAAGCTCCTCCTCCAGCAGATCGGCCTGGACTACCGGATCACGGAGGAGAAGGTCGTGCTCCTCACCGACCCGAAGAAGGCCGGCGGCGGGAACGTCCTGGAGCTCCACGACATCCGGGACATCCTGGTGAAGCTGCAGGACTTCGCGGGCCCGAAGGTCGAGCTCGTCTCCCCCTCCAAGGGCGGCGGCGGCCCCCTGACGGGCGCCACCTTCACGCTCGACGAGCCCAAGGAGTCCTCGATCGGCCAGGAGCAGATCGTCGACCTGATCAAGGAGAACATCGCCCCCGGGACGTGGGAGGGCGAGCAGACGATCGACAAGACGCCCAACCAGCAGCTCCTGGTGAACGCGCCCCCCAAAGTCCACCGCGACCTGCGCGAGTTCCTGGGCAAGATCCGGAGCTACACGGGGACCATGGTCTCCGTGACGTGCCGGTTCGTGGCGGCGTACGACGACTTCCTGGACGACGTGGGCGTGGACGTCATCAACCGTGCGAACGCCACGCTGCCCGGGACGGATACGCCCGGCCTGACCAACACGTCGATCGATGACCCCTCGGGTCAGATCGGAGCGGGCTTCTCCTCCCAGGAGACCGCCCGGCTGGAATCCTGGGACGTTCGCGCCCAGACCTTCCACACCTTCAGCAAGCTCGACCCGCTGACCCAGATCGGCATCGATCCGATGTCCAACCGCCTGTTCAACCAGGGCGGCCTCGGGCTCCAGTACCAGTGGCTGGGCGAGCAGGCCCTTCAGATCGCCCTCCGGGCCCTCCACAAGGGGCAGAAGGCCACGCTCGTCCAGGCCCCCCGGATCACGGTCTTCAACACCCAGCGGTCGCACGTCATGTTCCTGACGCAGATCGCCTACATCCAGGACTACGAGCCGCAGGTCTCCACCCTGGCGGCCGCGTACGATCCCATCATGGGCATTCTCACCCACGGCGTCGTGCTCGACGTGCGCCCCATCGTCTCGAACGACCGCAAGTACGTCACCCTCGAGCTCAGGCCCTCCCTCGCCCAGCTCCAGGTCATGCGCACCATCAGCATCCGGCCCGGCCTGGACATCTTCCTCCAGCTCCCGTGGGTGGTCCTCCAGAAGGCCGAGACGACCGTGACCGTGCCCGACCGCGGGTCCCTCGTGATCACCGGCTTCAAGGACATCCTGATGCGCGACATGACGTCGGGCGTGCCCTTCCTCGAGGACATCCCCGTGCTCAACTTCTTCTTCACCCGCAAGGGCAAGGCGGATGAGAAGCGGCGGCTCCTCCTGATCGTGTCGCCTGAGATCATCGACCTGGCGGAGCACGAGGACCGCACGTTCTAAATCGGAGTCTTCCCGAAGGCCCCGGGGATCCCCCCGGGGCCTTTTCTTTTGTCCCGCCCCTTCCCCTCGCGAGTCTTGATTCCGGATTCTTCGTTAGGGTACGATCAGGGCCTCGTGACGCTCAAGGCGATCTTCTTCGACATCGATGACACCCTCTTCTCCACCACGGAGTTCGCCGAACGGGCGCGGCGCGGGGCGGTCGACGCCATGCGCCGCTGCGGGCTCCGGCTCCCCTCCGATCACGTTCTCCGGGAGCTCATCGAGGTCATCTCGGAGTTCTCCTCGAACTACGAACACCACTTCGACAAGCTCCTCCTGCGGCTTCCCCGCCGGTCCTTCGACGGCGTGAACCCCGCGGTCCTGGTGGCCGCCGGCGTCCACGCATATCACGACGCGAAGGTCCGGCAGCTCCGTCCCTACCCGGAGGTGCCGGCGGTCCTGGCCCGGCTCGGGCGCACGGACCTCGTGCGCGGGATCATCACGGCGGGGCTGGCGGTCAAGCAGGCCGACAAGCTCCTTCGGTTGGGCCTCTACGAGTACTTCACCCCGACGGCCATCTTCATCTCCGACCAGATCGGGATTTCCAAGCCCAACCCGAAGCTCTACCAGCGGGCCTGCGAGGAGGTGGGCGTCCAGCCGCGCGAGACGATGTACGTTGGCGACCACGCCACCCATGACATCGATCCGGCCAACGAGCTCGGCATGATCACCGTCCACATTCGCCGCGGGAAGTACGCCCCCGAGGAGGGAAAGACGAAGCCCTCGCACGAACTCCGCAATTTCAAAGATCTCTTGACCGTCCTCCGCAAAGACTATAGTGTACGGGCCTGAATCCGGGGTTGAACGAGGCGTTCAATCGCTTTTTAAGGCCCGCGCATGCCGGACAATGACTACGTAGCGATCCTCGATTTTGGCAGCCAGTACACCCAGCTCATCGCCCGGCGCACCCGAGAGGCCAGCGTCTACTGCGAGATCCTCACGCCCGACGCCAAGCCCGAGGATCTGAAGAAGCACCGGCTCAAGGGCATCATCCTCTCGGGCGGCCCGGCCAGCGTCTACCAGAAGCGCGCCCCCACCTGCGACCCGAAGATCTTCGACCTGAACGTCCCCATCCTCGGGATCTGCTACGGAATGCAGCTCGGGGCGAAGATCCTGGGCTCGAAGGTCACCGCCGCCGCCGACCGGGAGTACGGCCGGACCGACCTGCAGATCAAGGACAACGAGAAGATCTTCCGCGGCGTCCCGCGGGAAACCCAGGTTTGGATGAGCCACGGCGACAAGGTCGAGGCGACCTCCAAGGAATTCGCCACGCTCGCCTCCACCAAGAACTGCCCCTGGGCCGCCGTCCGACATAAGAAGCGGCCCTTCTACGGCGTCCAATTCCACCCCGAAGTCGCCCACACGCCCTTCGGCGTGCAGATCATCCGGAACTTCCTCTACGCAATCTGCGGCTGCCGGGGCGACTGGGAGATGAAGTCGTACGTGGACAATGCGATTGCCGAGATCCGCCGCACCGCGGGCAAGGACCACGTCCTGTGCGCGCTCTCCGGAGGCGTCGACAGCGGCGTCGTCGCCGCGCTCGTCCACAAGGCGATCACGAGCCGCCTCACCTGCGTCTTCGTCGACAACGGCCTGCTCCGGAAGGGCGAGGCCAAGCGCGTCCGAGATTTCTTCGAGAAGCGCATCCACGTGAACCTCGTCGTGGTCGACGCGGCGGCGAAGTTCCTCAAGGCCCTCAAGGGCGTCAGCGATCCCGAGAAGAAGAGGACCATCATCGGCCACACGTTCATCGACGTCTTCAAGCAGGCCGCCAAGCCGCTCAAGCAGGTGAAATACCTCGCCCAGGGCACGCTCTACCCCGACGTCATCGAGTCGCGCTCCGTGCACGGCGGACCCTCGGCCAAGATCAAGACGCACCACAACGTGGGCGGGCTGCCCGAGAACCTGGGCTTCAAGCTCATCGAACCGCTCCGGACCCTCTTCAAGGACGAGGCCAGGCGCATCGGCCGCGAACTGGGACTCCCCGAGGAGCTCGTCAAGCGGCAGCCCTTCCCCGGACCCGGCCTGGCCGTCCGCTGTCCCGGACCCATCACGCCGGAACGCCTGGAGGTCCTCCGGGAGGCCGACGACATCGTCGCCCAGGAGATCGAGAAGGCGAAACTCCAGGACCGCCTCTGGCAGTACTTCGCCGTGCTTCTCCCCGTCCGGAGCGTGGGCGTCATGGGCGACGAGCGCACCTACCAAGAAACCATCGCGGTCCGGATCGTCGAGAGCCTCGATGGCATGACGGCCGACTGGGCCCGGATCCCGGGGGACGTCCTGGCCTCGATCAGCTCGCGGATCGTGAACGAAGTGAAGGGCATCAATCGCGTGGTGTACGACATCAGCTCCAAGCCCCCCGCCACCATCGAGTGGGAGTAGGGGCTAGGTTCCTTCGGGCTTCAGCGACCGGGGTGTGCGGTGCCTGCCAGCAGCGACCTTCTCTTTGGCAAGATCGCCGTCCTCCAGCACCTGTGCTCCCAGTCCCAGGTCGATGAGTGCGCCCGGCTCCAGCTCCAGATGCAGTCCCCCCACCAGCCGGCACCCAGGCTGGGCGAGCTCCTGGTCGAGAAGGGGTACCTGACCCGTTCCCAGGCCGACGAGGTGCTGGCCATCCAACAGCGGAACCTGGACCTGGTCGACCCGATGGTCAAGAAGCGCAAGGAGGCGGTCCTCTTCGGAAAGCTCGCGGTGCGGGACGGGCTGGCGACCCAGGAGGAGCTCAACGAATGCCTCGCCCTCCAGGCGCAGCCGGGGGAACGGCGAACGCTCGGCGAGATCATGGTCGGCAGGGGCTGCCTGACCGCCGTCCAGGTGAAGGAATTGCTGGGCCGGCAGCTCAAGCGGATCATGAGCTGCCCGGCGTGCCGGCTCTCGTTCACCGTTCTGACCCTGTCCGAGGGCAAGCGGATCGACTGTCCCAAGTGCCGGGGCCCGCTCCAGGACGGGAAGCCCACCGACTCGACCCGCACCGACGCCGAGTTCGCCACGCAGATCCTCCGCGCCGTCAAGGCCGGACTTCCCGTCTCGAACGCCGACAGCCGTGTCATTCCCGCGCCTTCCAGCCGGATCCAGGTCGCCTGCGTGATCTGCGACAAGGCGTTCCAGGCCCCCCTCGACACCACCGGCCGCGTCCGCTGCCCGGAGTGCCACACCACCTTCACGCCGAAGTAGGCGGGCCTGGGGTCGGCCGCCATCATCTCCCTCCCGGAGGCCCGGCGGGGTGATACCCGTGGGCGCGGATCAGAAGGAATCTCTCCTCCTTCCCCCAGAAGCGCGTCACCGCCACCTCTTCCGGAGGATCGACCCGGTCGAAGCACGCGCGGACGAGGGGAGCCGAATCGGCCAGATCGCGAATCGGAAGGATGACGACGGCATCCTTGCCCGCGAATCCGCCCGCCTCCCACCAGTCGTAGAATGACTGGCTCTGCCGGCCCAAGGCGGCCGAATCGGTCGCCACCAGGGGACGGAGCTGGTGACCCATCTCCGAAGCCACGTGATAATTCGAAGAGATCACGAAGTCAGGCGACCGCTGCCGGACCTCCCGGGCGAGCTGCGACCAGTCGGTGAGCCAGACGCGGGGAACCGCGGCCAGGAACACCGGGAGCGCCAGATAGGCCAGGGCCAGGACTCCGGCGGTCGCGGCGTGAAGCCGCCTCCCCCATCGTCCGCCCCGAACCACGAAGGCGGCGGCCAGGACGAGCATGCAGGGATAGGCGGGCATGGTCCAGTGGCCGCGGACCCGGGTGATCGGCGCGATGGCCAAGAAGAAGAGAAGGAGCGGCATCCCCAGGCTCGCGGCCAGCCGGTCCTGCCAGCAGACCCGCCTCCACTTCCCCAGCACAAAGAGCCCCGCCCCCCACGCCCACAGGGCAACCACCGGGGTCAAATGGATGAACTCGGTCACGGGGAAGACGTGGACCCAGCGGTCGGACGCGACCGCGCCGCCGTCAAACCGGGCGACGCTCTGGTACCGGAGCGATTGCCAGTGATGCTGGGCATTCCAGACCAGGGTCGGCGAGAAGACGGCGAGCGCCAGAAGCGCCGCCAGATAGGGGTGCGGGCGGCGGAGCCAGCCCCGATGTTCGGGACTGAAGACCAGGAAGATCAGCGTGCCGATCCCGATAAAGATCGCATGGTACTTCGAGAGCATGGAGAGCCCGAGGAAGGCTCCCGCCGCGTACCACCAGCCCGGCGAGTCCCCGGCAAAGACATGCCCCAGGGCCCAGAAGGTCGCGATCCAGAAGAGGACAAGCGGGGCATCCGGATAGGCGAGGGAGCCCCACTGGAAGAGCTCGGGAACGAGCGCCACCAGGATCGCCGCCCACCGCCCGGTGCGCTCATTGTAGAGGCGCCGGGCCGACAAATAGACCAGCCAGACTCCGAGGCTCCCGGCCAGAAGGGTCAGAGCCCTCACCCCGAGCGGCCCGTCGCCGAAGATCGAGGTGGAGAGCCAGAGCACCCATCCGATCATCGCGGGGTGGTTGTAATAGCCCCAGGCGGGATGCCGGCCGTAGAGCCAGTGGTAGGCCTCGTTCATGCCCAGTTCCAACTGGGCCGCGATGGCCATCTTGACGAGCGTCAGGAGGCCGATCCCGGCCGCGACCGGGAATCCGTTCGCCCTCCACCAGGGCACCGGTGCGGGCGTTCCGGGGTCTGCGATCAAGGGAGGCTCCATGCGGATCGCCTATAGTGGAGCATCGTCCCCACCCGGAGCGCAAGGAAGAGGTGTCCCTCGGGGAGGCCAAAATCCGCTGGAATTCCCCCATTAGTTGAGCTAGAGTGGGGCCACCTTAACTACCTGTCGTGTTTGGTGGGGAAGAAGGATTAATGGAGAGAAGGCCGGACGGGGGAGCGTCCCGGATTCTCGAGCGCCTCGCGCGCCCGGCCTTGGGCGTGCGCCTCTCGGAGAACGCCCGAGCCGTCCTCGACAAGCGCTACCTCGCCCGCGACGATCACGGCCGGGTGGCCGAGACCCCCGAGGAGCTTCTCTGGCGCGTCGCCACCCACGTCGCGATTGCGGAACGGGCGTACGGGGCGGAGGAGAAGAGGATCGGGGAGACTGCCGAGCTCTTCTACCGCGCCATGGCCGCCCTCGAATTCCTCCCCAACTCCCCGACGCTCATGAACGCCGGGCGGCGTCTGGGCCAGTGCTTCGCCTGCTTCGTCCTGCCCGTCGCCGACTCGATCACCGACGCCAAGGATGAGGGCATCTTCGACGCGATCCGGGCCGCCGCCTCGATCCACCAGACTGGCGGCGGAACGGGCTTCTCCTTCTCGCGCCTCCGGGCCGAGGGCTCCCCCGTCGCCTCGGCCGACGGCCGCGCCAGCGGCCCCGTCAGCTTCATGGCCGTCTTCAACACCGCGACGAGCGCGATCCACCAGGGCGGCTTCCGCCGCGGCGCCAACATGGGCATCCTCCGCGTCGACCACCCGGACATCCTGGACTTCGTCAACCTCAAGAGCGACCCGCGCGCGATGACCAACTTCAACCTCTCGGTCGGCGTGACCGACGAGTTCCTCCGCGCCGTCCGGGGCAACCAGAAGCATCTCGTCACCGACCCCCACACCGGGAAGAAGTACGTGCTCCGCGACAAGGTCCGGGACGCCGAGGGGAACCTGTCCGGCGCCGGAGATCGGGAGTGGACGGCGCGAGAACTCTTCGACCTGATCATCCGCCGCGCCTGGGAGTCGGGCGAGCCGGGGCTCTTCTTCGTCGACCGCGTGAACCGGTTCAACCCCACCCCGCACCTGGGCGACATCGAGGCCTCCAACCCCTGCGGGGAGCAGCCGCTCCTTCCGTGGGAGGCGTGCAATCTCGCCTCGGTGAACCTCGCGAGATTCGTCGAGCCCGCCGGAGGCCTCTCCTCCGCTTCCTCCCCCGAGAGCCGGATCCGGTGGAAGGCGCTCGCGGAGGCCGTCGCCCTCGCCGTCCGGTTCCTCGACGACGTGATCGACATCAACCTGTACCCGCGGCCGCAGATCGAGGAGATCGTCAAGGGCAACCGGAAGATCGGCGTGGGCGTCATGGGATGGGCCGACATGCTCTTCCTGCTCGGGATCCGGTACGACTCCGAGGCGGCGCTCGGGCTGGCCCGGACGCTCATGCGGTTCGTCAAGGACGAGGCGTGGAAGTCGTCGATGGAACTGGCCCGCGAGCGGGGGCCTTTCCCCAACTATGCGGTCAGCGCGTGGGCCAAGAGCCACGAGTACTTCCGCGCCCCTGCGCCGGTTCGGAACGCGATGGTCACGACCGTTGCACCCACGGGCACGATCTCGATCCTCGCGGGGTGCTCGGCGGGCATCGAGCCCCTCTTCTCGCTCGCCTTCGAGCGGAGGATCCTGAACGGGGAACGGCTTCTGGAGATCCACCCGCACTTCCGGGAGGTCGCGGAGCGCGAGAAATTCGCCTCGGAGGCCCTCTTTGAGAAACTGTTCCGGGAGGGCTCCTGCCGCGCCCTGGAAGAGGTCCCCGCCTGGTGGCGCGAGGTGTTCGCCTGCGCCCACGACGTCCTTCCCGAGTGGCATGTCCGGATGCAGGCCGCCTTCCAGGACTCCGTCGACAGCGGCGTCTCGAAGACCGTCAATTTCCCGCACCTGGCCACCCCCGAGGACGTGCGGCGGGTCTACGAACTGGCGATCGACCTCGGAGTCAAGGGGGTGACCGTCTACCGCGACCAGTCGCGCCCCTCGCAGCCGATGGCTCTCAAGGAGGTCCCCCCGGGGCTTCGCCGCCCCGTCCCCGACGAGGCCGGCGGATCACGCTACCGCTATCCGACGAACCTGGGCAACGCCTACATCACGATCACCGACGATCCCCGAGGGCCGCGGGAGGTCTTCACCAATCTCGGGAAGTGCGGGAGCGATGTCAGCGCCCTGGCCGAGGCGCTCAGCCGCGTGATCTCGACGGCGCTCGGCTACGGGGTCCCGCCCGAGGAGGTGGCCCGTCAGCTCCTGGACATCACCTCCCAGCCGGTGCCCCATGCCGGCGGCTGGGTGAAATCGCTCCCGGACGCGATCGGCCAGGCCCTCCTCCGCCACCTGGACCGCACCCCCGGCGAGGTGCGGCGGGCGTCGGGGACGCTCTGCCCCGATTGCGGCGCGGCCCTCCGGGTCGAAGAGGGATGCCTCAAGTGCACGTGCGGGTACAGCCGGTGTTAGGAAATCCCGATTCGAAAGGAGCCGAGATGACCTTCCGACGATAGGACACGGCGATAAATCTTTCTTCCCCCAAAGTCAGGGCGCCCTCCTACCATCCTTGGGCGCCCTGCATTATTTTAAACCCCATCCTCGAGAAGCGGAGAAGCGGCCCCGCGGCGGGCCTGCTGATTTTCGAATAGATGCTCCCCCGTGCGACGTCTGTTATAGTGGGACATCGATGAGAACTCTTCTCCCCGCCCTAGCCCTCCTGCTCCTTCCCGGGGCCGCCCAGGACGATCTCAAGGCGAAGTTCGAGGCGAAGCGCGCGTCCGACCCGGTCGAGGCCTTCAAGCTGCTCGGGGAGAAGCCAGGGGAGAACGCGCAGGCCATCGGGCGTCCCGCCCTCGCGAAGCAGATCACCGCCGATCTGGCCGCCGGACTCAAGGCCTACGGGGAGGGAAAGGCGGAGGCCGCCGAGAAGCCCCTCCTGCGGGCGGCGCTCCTCTCGGAACCCTACTGTCCCGAGATGTCCCGGCAGCTCGTGAAGATGCTCTTCATGCTCAAGCAGGCCCGCAAGACGGTCGTCGCCTGCGCCGTCTGCAAGGGGGTCGGCGCGGCCCCGTGTACGGCCTGCCAGGGCGGGTTCGCTCTGGGCCCGTGTCCCGGTTGCGAGGCCAAGGGAACGGTGGCCTGCTTCCTCTGCGACGGGTCAGGGACCCTCGCCCATCATGGGTACAAGGGCCCGCTCGTGCTCACAATGAGCGAGGGGAAGATCTCCTTCGGAGGGAAGACATACTCGCGCCACGCGCAGGTCGTGACCTACACGATGTCCACCTGCGCCTCGGGCTCGTTCCATTTGAAGACCGGCAACGTGATCACCTGCACCCACAAGGTGAACCCGATCACCTTCGACGGAAACAAGCCCTGTGGCGACTTCTGGAAAGAAATGAAGCTGTTCGCCTTCAACGGCGGCGCGAAGATGCAGGTCAACAATCCGAAGGGCCAGCTCACCGCGATCAGCGCCTCCGCCGCCCGCCGGTTCTTCGGGGAGTACGAGACCTGCACCGCGGGGCGCGTCCCGTGCGACCGCTGCGCGGGGAAGAAGACCGACGCCTGCCCGGTCTGCTCCGGAAAGGGCCAGGCGCCCGCCCTCTGCGCCAAGTGCGAAGGGACCGCGATGATCCCCTGCGCCGCGTGCAAGGGCTACGGCGATTCCGCCTGGCTCGCAAAGGTCCTCCCCCCCGCGGCCGCCCCGGCCCTGGCCGAAGCCCTGGCCGGCCAGGCCACGATGCTCCGCGAGTGGTTTGACGAGCGCGCCCACCGAGACTCGCGCCAGAAGCAGCTCACCCTCCGCCTGGCGGACGCAAAGAAGGAGCTCGATCCCACGGCGAAGCTCACGGACGACACGGTCGAGATCGTCTGCCCCAAGTGCAAGGGGAGCGCCAAGGATTGCGAGGAATGCTGGAACGCGGGGCGCCGCGAGTACACGATCGGCACGTCGCAGTTTGAACGGTATGCGGTCGCGCAGCGGCTCGAGCGGCAGCTCAAGGAGCTCGAGAGGGGGCCCGCGCCGCTTCCGGTGGTCCCGCCGCTCCCCGAGATCGAGGCGGGGGTCGTCGCGAAGGACCCGGTCAAGCCGCCCCCGCCCCTGGTGAATCCCTCCGGCGGCCCATCGCCTGAAATGGCCGTCCCGAAGAACATCGAGGAGATGATCAAGAAGGCCGATGAGCTTTACGAGAGCGGCAAGACGCACCTCGAGAAATCTAAGAAGGCGCAGGACAACGCGACGTGGCAAGACGAGGCGATGAAGGCCCTGCAGGACCTGAAGAACGCGCAGATTCTCTACACGGCGGCGCAGGAGGCGATCGACGCCAAGGGAGCGCCCATGCCCAAGTCGCTCCTTGAGAAGCATCACCTCAACATGCAGGCGCTCGTCATGGCGCGCAAGCAGGCGCCCTGATCCGTCGGGACGACAGCCCCCCTCATCCGGCGGAGTCCGTGGATGCGACCCCCGAGGGCGGGA
>Ga0222749_10001531_pt1 | contig 11718 bp, 10 predicted proteins | sample IncBWH2Mmetat_FD_197234 | JGI IMG/M metagenome (GOLD analysis project Ga0222749, IMG submission 197234) | Metatranscriptome of lab incubated forest soil microbial communities from Barre Woods Harvard Forest LTER site, Petersham... | ecosystem: Environmental > Terrestrial > Soil > Temperate...
CCGCGGGTACCGCGGCGAAAAGCACGCCCTGGCTCTGGTGGACCGGCAGGAGCTGAAGATCGAAGGCGACCGGTTCGGGAATCAGCTGGAGAAGGCGCGGACGGAGCGGGTGGCCATCGACCTCGATCACCTCACCGCCGCCGCGCCGGGTGAGGCCCCGAAGGAGGTCGTCGCCCAGGAGTGACCCCGACAGGATCAGGGCCGTCGTGAACCGCTCGCCGCTGGCCCCCTGGCGCGCCGTGGCCGCCGCCGCCATTTCGGCCGTGATGAACCCCGAATCGACAAGGTATTTGGGAACCGATTCCGCGTCCGGAGATGTGCCTTCCATGGTTCCCAGGCCGGGACGTTCGAGATCTCCCCGGCCGGCCCTCCCCGGGGGATTCTACGGGTGCCCCCCCGGGACCGTCAAGCGGGGAGCGCTCCTCACTCGTACCGGAGGGCCTCGATCGGATCGAGGCGGGAGGCGCGCATCGCCGGGTAGAAGCCGAAGAAGACCCCGACCGCGCAGGAGAAGAGGAAGGAGACTCCGATCGACGACGGGGAGATGAGCGTGGGCCACCGGAGCATCCGCGGGATGACGGTCGCGGCCCCGGAGCCCAGGAGGATGCCGATGGCCCCCGCCACGCTCGCCAGGACCACCGCTTCCAGGAGGAACTGGAGGAGGATGTCCAGCCGCGTCGCCCCCACCGCCATGCGGAGCCCGATCTCCCGGGTGCGCTCGACCACCGACACCAGCATGATGTTCATGATTCCGATCCCGCCCACCACGAGCGAAATGGAGGCGATCATCGACAGGAGGATCGTCATGACCGTCGACGTCTGCGTGATCGCCGACATCATCTCGCTCATGGGAAGCAGCCGGAAGTCCGACTCCTCCCCCTCGCGCAGCCGGTGCCGCTGGCGGAGCAGGATCGTGATGTCCTGGATGGCCTCGGTCATCACCGCTCCCGAGGTCGCCGAGACCAGGAGCTGGTCCACGTTGTTGAAGGTCGATCCCTGGAGCACCCTCTTGACGGTCGTCCAGGGGCAGACCAGGAGGTCATCCTGGTCGGACCCCATCGCGGTCGTCCCCTTCGCGGCCAGGACGCCCACGACCTTGAACGGCATGTTCTTCACGCGGATCATCTTGTCCACCGGCGACTCCCCCTGGAAGAGGTTGTCCGCCACCGTCTTGCCGAGCACGCACGTCTTGGTCGCCGAGTAGACGTCCTGTTCCGTGAAGAACGCCCCCTCCTCCATGTTCCACTCCCGGACATCGAGAAAGGCCGTGCTGGTCCCATAGACGCTGCCGGGCACCCAGTTCATGTTGCCGTACACCAGCTGCTGGCCGCGGGTCCGGACGATGGGCGTGATCGCCCGCACGGTGGCGACCTCCTTCTGGATGAAGACGGCGTCATCGGGGGTGAGGGTCATGATGCTCGCGGCCCCCCAGCTCACCCCGCCCGACGACACGGCCCCCGGAAGGATCATGAAGAGGTTCCGCCCCATCGAGGAGATCTGGTTCTCCACCATGTGGGAGGCCCCCTGTCCGATCGCCACCATGGCGATCACGCTGGCAATCCCGATCATGATCCCGAGCATCGTCAGGAATGTCCTCACCTTGTTCCGGGTCAGGGAGCGAAAGGCGAGGTACAGGGAGGCCACGATGTTCATGCGGCCGCCTCCTGGATGTACCCGTCCCGGATCCGGATCACCCGCTGGGCATGCTGGGCGATCTCCTGGTTATGGGTCACCAGGATGACCGTCATCCCCGATTCGTGGAGCCGGTGGAAGATCCCCATGACCTCCTTCTCCGACTTGCTGTCGAGGTTTCCGGTGGGTTCGTCCGCGAGCAGGATGGAAGGCTGGGTCACGAGCGACCGCGCGATGGCGACCCTCTGCTGCTGCCCGCCGGAGAGCTGGGCCGGGGTGTGGTCCAGACGGTCCGCCAGGCCCACGCTGGTGAGGGCTTCGGCGCTACGGCGACGGCGCTCGCGGCCCCCGAGCGAGTTCCAGTACATGAGTGGGAGCTCGACGTTCTCGAGCGCCGTGGTCCGCGCGAGGAGATTGAAGCTCTGGAAGACGAAACCGAACTTCTTGTTGCGGATCTCGGCCAGGCGGTTGGGGTGGAGCTTCGAGATCTCCTCACCGTCCAGGATGTACTTCCCGTCCGTCGGCCGATCCATGCAGCCGATCACGTTCATGAGCGTGGTCTTGCCCGACCCCGACGCCCCCATGATCGCGACCATCTCGCCCCGACGGATGCCGATGGAGACGTTGTTGAGGGGCTGGATCACCACCTCTCCCACGTGGTAGATCTTGTTGATGCGTTCCAGGATGATCAGCTCCGATTCGCTCATCGTCCCCTCTGGCCTCCGCCCATCGACGGTGTGAACGGATTGGTCATGGGACCCTGCGCCGGCCCCTGGAGGTAGCCCACGATCACGTCCTGCCCCTCCTGGAGCTCCCCCTTGGCCAGCTGCGTGAAGCTCCCGTCCGTCGCTCCCAGCGTGATCGTGACGGGCACCGGCCCCTCGGGCCCGGGGGTCCAGATGCGACCCAGCGAGCGATCCGGTTTCCCGCCCTTCTTGGCCGCCGGGTCTTCGGGCGCCTCGGTGTGGGGGATGAAGCGGAGGGCGGCATTCGGGATCTTCACCACCTCGGCGTACTGGGCGATGTCGAAGGTGCAGGTCGCCGTCATCCCGGGCTTGAGTTTCGCCTCGGGGTTGTCGGCGTCGATCATGACCGTGTAGGTCACCACGTTCTGCACGGTCGTCGGAAAGAGCCGGATCTGCGAGACCACGCCCTTGAACCGGCTGTCCCGATAGGCGTCGACGGTGAACGAAACCTGCTGGCCGTCGGTGATCCGGCCGATGTCGGCTTCGGCCACGCTGGCCTGGACCTGCATCTTCTTCATCTCGTCGGCGATGAGGAAGAGGGTCGGGGCCGCCAGGCTGGCCGAAAGGGTCTGCCCGACGTCGGCATTGCGGGAGATCACGTACCCGTCGATCGGCGAGATGATCTTCGTGTACTGGAGGTTGACGACCGACTGATCGAGCGTCGCCTTCCCCTGGTCCACCGTCGCCTCGGCCACCTTCACCTGCGCGATCAGCGAGTCGTACGTCGCCACCGCGGCGTCGAGGTCCGAAGGGGAGATGAGCTCCCGCTTGGCGAGCTCCTTCGACCGCTGGAGCTCCTTGTCCGCCTGGGTCAGGCTGGCCTTGACGCGGCCCACATCCGCCTGAGCCCGGATGAGATTCGCCTTGTTCTGGTCGACGATCGACTGGTAGGGGGCCGGGTCGATCAGGGCGACCAGCTCGTCCTTCTTGACCTTGGAATTGAAATCCACGAAGAGTTTCTGGACGACCCCGGTCACCTGGGTCCCCACCTGGACCTGGAGGAAGGGCTGGACGGTCCCGGTCGCGTTCACGGTGACCCGGAGGTTCCCCCGCGCGAGCTTGGCCAGCTTGTACTGGGGAGCCCCGTTGGAATTCCTGAGGAAAAACCATGCCGCTCCCCCGCCCAGGACGGCCACGACGAGGAGGATCGTGAGCGCTTTTCTCATGGATTCGTGCTCCGTTGGATCAAGGTTTCCCGGCTCCGCCGATCGACCTGAGAAGCGAGGCGATCGAGACTTCGTAATCCCAGCGCGCCTGGATCTCCGCCGCGCGAGCGCTGGCGAGGGCCACCTGCGCATCGGTCAGGTCCACGGCGGAGGCCTTCCCCGCGAGATACCTCCCCTGGGCGAGATCGAGCTGCTCCTCCGCGTTCTTCACGGTCAGGCTGGCGATCTTCTGGCTCTCGCGTGCGTCCTCGAAGAGGGCGAAGGCGTTTCGGAGATCCAGGTAGATCTGCTCCTCTTCGAGCGCCCGGGTCGCATACGCCTCGCGGAGGCCGGCGACCGCCAGGTGGAGGGCCCCCGTCTTCTGCCAGCCGCTGAACACCACGTAGTTCAGGAGCGGCCCCAGGGACGAGAACCACGTCGTCGGAAGGAGGGATCCGTTCCACTGGAACTGGCCGCTCAGGGAGAGCGATGGATAGAAATCCGCGATCGCCGCGTCGACCCCGTACCGAGCGGCGGCCTCCCGCAGGATGAGCCCCTGGAGGTGCGGGTGGTTCTTCCGGGCCAGGAGGAAGGATTCATCGAACGTGAGCGTCCACTGCCCCACCTCCGCGGGCCGCTCCACCTGATAGCTCGGGTCCTCCGTCAGACCGAGCACATTGTCGAGCGTGGCCCGGGCGACCACGAGAGCGGTCCTCGCCTTCACGAGATTGAGCTGGGCGTTCCCCAGATCGACCTGGGCTTTCGTCAGATCGTACTTCTGCCGCGATCCGACGTCGACCAGGCCCTTGGTCTGCTCGAGGTGCTTCTCGAACTGCCGGACGGTCTCCTCGCCGACCTTGACGAGCTCCTCCTGCTTGAGGAGGTTGAAGAACGCCTGCCGGAAATTGAAGGCCGTGTCGTTCCGGACCGAGGCCAGGTCCGCCTGGGCGGCCAAATAGAGGTTGACCGCTTGGCTGGCGAGCGCGCTCGTCTTTCCGAAATCGTAGAGAAGCTGGCTCACCGACAGGCTCCCCCCCTGCACCTGGATGACGCTCGAATGGGATGAGATTTTCGACCCCACGAGCGGGGGATTGGAGGCGCCTCCGTCCTTCTCCCACTTGTAGTCCGCCTGGAGGAGAAGTTGGGGCAGGAACCCCGCGTCGACCTGCTCGAGACCCGCCTGGGCCTGCTCCATCCGGGCCCGAAGGATCGCCACATTGGGATTGTGGGAAAGGGAGATCCCCAGGCCCGTTTCGAGGGTGAGGATCCGGCCGGTCTCCAGCCCCACTTCCTGGGCCGTGATCGGCCGCTCGCCCTCGCGGGCCGATTTCGGATCCTGGGCCTCCCGGGCCTCCCGGATGTCCGAGCATCCCGCCAGAACGATCAGGGAGACCAGCCCGAGAAGGGACCGCCCCGTCATGTCATCCTCCGTTCGAACGGCTTATGATGTCGTTCAGCGACTCCAGTGCCCGCGACATCCGCCGGACGTCGTCCCCCTTGAGTCGCGACACCAGCTTTCTGAGTCGGGACTGACGGCTCGACCGGAACTCCTCCACCAGCCTGCGTCCTTTCAGGCTGAGCCGAAGCAGGATGCGGCGGCGGTCCTCGTCGGAGTGGGTCCGCTGCACGTAGCCGGCCCGAACCAGCCGTTCCACGATCTCCGTGGTCGCCGGGGACCCGATCCCGAGCCGGACCGCGATCCTGCCGGGCGTCGCCGGATCGAGCCGCTCCAGCGTCCACAGCACCCTCATCTGCGCAAAGGTGACGGCCCCCAGGGCAGGCTGCCGGGCGGGAATGGCAAAGAACCGGGAGAGGAATCCGTGGAGCAGGAGATCAAGACGTTCCGCCGCCATCATGGGTAGTTCGTTATCCGAATAATTCTGTTATTGTATATTCTATACGTTGGAGAGGGGCACGGTGGCTCTATTCCCGCCCGAATCGACCCCGCGCCCGAGGACTCCGCGGGGGTCTCCGATGGCCCCCTAATAATACACCCGTAGGGATGCCGCTTGGGATTTAGCGCTCAAGTCCGTTTCACGCCCCTGGATCACGAATCGGCATCCTCCTGAGGGTTGAGCCCGCGGAAGGGAGCCTGACGACCGGGTCAGGGCGGTTGGGCGGCCCGCCCTCCGGCCTCCGATGCGCATGCCCGTCGGCCTCCGGCCGGGCGGACGGGAAGACGGGGGCGGACGGAGACGGGGCGTCTCCTACAGGGGGCGTGCCGCAGGAGGACATGGGGCCTAGAACTATATAAGCCTAACCGCGAAGATCACCGTATTGACGGTGGCATGTGCCATCATCGGGGTGAGGAGGGGGTTCTTCTGGAAGGTGATCTAGAAGGTCAACCTCACGGTCGGCGCACCGGCAGACGGCCGGCCGGTATTCCGAACTGCACTCCGGACAGAACGGCATACGGCAGGAATAGCCTCGTCGGGATGGATGTACACCCCCCCCGAGCGTCGGCGGCCCGCGCCCTGCCCAACTCGAGGCGGGCTGCGGCCGTGAGGGAGCGGGGGAACTGACCGGCCAGAAGGAGAGGCTAGCCGCGGGGACGAAGCTTACCTGTAGCGGTAGGCCCACAAGTGTCCGTTCGGAGGATGCCAGAGGACGACATTATCGGGCTCGTCGTAGGCGCAGTGACGGCAATCTCGCCACGCCTGGTGGCCTTCCGGAAGCGGAGGAGGGGGGCCCATCTTCGTCCACGTCGCCGTGCCGGTCGCGAGCACCCACACATCATTGAAGTACCTCTCGTGATCGTCCCACGTGTCGGTCGAGCCGCCGACCAGGATCACAACCTTGTTCCTAGAATCGTACGCCAGCCCGAATCTTGCGCGCGGCGGGGGCTGCTGCGGTGGGTTGAGTTTCGCCCAGACCTGCTCCCCGGGATCATACGTCCACGTCTGGAGCGCATACTCGTGGAACTTCTTCGTCCGGTCCGAGTGACGCCAGTAGGTGGTGTCCGTGTCCTCGGGGCGCTCATCGGCCGTCTTGCCCGTGGGCAGGTTCACCGGATAGACGAGGCGGCGCGCGCCGACGTCGAAGGTGATCGAACCGTAGTGGCCCGGCGCCGGCGGGGCGCCGGGTGTCTTCCGCTCCTCCCACGTTCTCACACCCGGCCGATAGATCCAGGTGCTCTCCCCGCGGGGCATCACGATCAGGTCGTGGATCGGATCGTAGGTGAAAACATCGCCTCCGCTGTCATCTCCACCGCGCGGCCGGCCCTTCGAGTTCGCCTGTGTGAAGGCGTCCATCTTCCCATCGTAGGCCCAGAAATCCCACGGATCGCCTCCCCCGCCGCCGTTCGAGATGCCGCCGTACATCCAGATGACTTTCCGGCTGGAATCGTAGCTGTAGTTCCGGCTGCACCCGTTGGCGGGACGGTCCTTCGGGAAGCCTTGGTCGCGCGGGCGGCGCATCTCCCACTTCCCTGTGGCCAGGTTCACGACCCAGCACGAGTTGCCGTAGGTTTCGTCGGGACGTTTTGAGTCTTCCACGTGGATGCGCTCGGAATGATCCCCGCAGCCTCCATACTTGAAAAACAGTCGGTTGGCCTGATCGAAGCACGCGGGCACCTCGTGCCCGCCCCGCCAGGGCAGTCCGAGGTCCAGCCACGAGTTGGGAGAAATCGCCGCGAGCCTGGCCGGAAGCTCATCCTGCGTGCCCAGGAGCGCGAGAACCGAAATCACCACGACCCGCATAGCTATCCTACGTCCGACCGCCGCGCGCTCCGGACATCTGCCTTCGGATCGAAGTGCGGTTCATCTGCCCTCCGGCGGCCGCCCCTCGCGGGCCTCCGGCCGGGTGGGGGGGGGAATCTGGGCTCTGGGAGGAACGGCGACGGGCGAACTCTCTCCGCCATTCCGATATAATCCAGTTGCCGTGACCATGACGTGCCCGAACTGCTGCACGGAATATGTCCGCTTCGCCCTGGCCTACCGTCACCTCCTCAATCGGACAGGTCGATGCATCAATTGTGGAGAGGACCTCCGGGAGAGGCTTCTGACCATGCTTCAGATTTACCTGGTGCAGCACAGGTCTCCCCCCGATGAGGAGTCTGGGAGGGGGTCATTCGGGAGCCCGGCCACCCCTCCGCCGGCAACCCGACCGCCCCGCTCCGGCGTAAGTGCCTGAGCCGGCCTCCCAGAGGGCGGACGGGGAGGGGGGGCGCGGAATGCACGGGGCCGTCGCACCTGCCAAGCCTCTCCCGCCCTTCCCGGAAATCAGCCGGGTCAGGGGGGATCGGTCGGCCGGATCTCGATCTCCGAGACGGTGGCGCGGGGCGGGAGCTTGAGCGCGGCCACCAGGACTGCCGCGACATCCTCGGGTCGTACGAGCTTCTCCTGGTGCGCCCGCTTCGACGGGTCGTGGCCGAAATCCGTGAGCGTCGATCCGGGCTCCAGGATGATGACCCGGATGCCATCCCGCCTCACCTCCTGCAGCACCGAGCGCGAGAGCCCGATGAGGGCCCACTTGGTGGCTGCGTACGCCGCGCGCTGCGGAACGGGATTCACGCCGGCGAGCGATGCAACGCTGACGAGGGTCCCTCCGCCCTTCCGCTTCATGGCCGGAATGGCGGCGCGCATGAGGAGGAAGGGCCCTCGCACGTTTGTTCGAAAGGCCCGGTCGAACTCCGCGGGGTCCATTTTCTCCAGAGGACCAAGCGGGCCGATGCCTGCGTTGTTGACCGCGACGTCGAGCTGTCCGAACCGCGTGACCGCGATGTCGACGAGGCGCTTTGCGACTTCCTCATCGCCCACGTCACCGACGACGGCCTCCACCTCGCCGCCGCGCGAGCGGAGCTCGCCTACGACTTCTTCCAACCGGGCGGGGGTCAGGGCATTGAGGACCAGCCGCATCCCCTCCGACGCCAGAGCCTCGGCGATTTTCCGGCCGATGCCCCTACTGGCCCCGGTCACGACGGCGACGCCGTGCTTCAAATCCATGGTGCGTCCGAAGAGTCAGGGCCGCTCGGCCGTCCCCTCGAGGTGGAATGAGGGCTTTTCGGCCCCTTTTTCGAAAAGATCCAGCTTGTACGACGACACGAATCCCCGGGAATCGACGCCCAATGCCACGAGCTTCCGAGGTTCGGCTCCGTCCTGGGACTTCCCCGCCAGGATTGCGAGTTTGGATCCCCCCCGGGCGACGTTGATCTCGCCAGCGGTCCACGCGAGCCCTCCCGCCTCGAAGGCATCCCCTTTCTTCAATCCGCGGTCGGCAAAGGGCAGAGGGCTCGGAAGAAAGAAAAGGTGGGACACCCACTCCTTCAGAAAGCTAAAGCTCTCGGTCTTCCCCGTAAGAGCTGATTCGAACCCCTTGTGCCGGGTAGTCCACTTCGTCTTGAAGGCTTCATCCAAGTCGCCTGCGGCCCGCTCCGCGTCTTCCGCCGGCAGGTGGCCGATCACCGTCTTGCGAAAGTCGCTCCCCGCCTTCCATAGGAGGTCGTAGTTCCAGCGCTTCCCTTCAACCTTCACATTTCCCTTCCCCACCAGTTCCCGAAAGGTCGAGGTGCACGTGAGACCCCCGGCCGGAACTTCTTCCACCACGGTGTCAAAGGATGCCCGAAGCTTCGCATTGCCAAAGAACTGGGCGACGTCCGGATCCCCCACGAACTCCAGCTCGGCGGTCACGACGAACTTTTGGCCCTGGGCATAGGTGGTGCGCAGCTGGATGCTTTCCTCCTGCAGGGAACCCGGGACCAGCAAGGGGCCCAGAAGGAGGAGCGGTGCGATCATCGAGAGGGCATGCTACCGGTTGACCCCGGGGCATGCAAATGCTCTTGAGGAGCGCGGCTTGGCCCCTCCCTCCCGGTAGGCTCGAGGCCTGATTCCTCCTGCCTCGCCTCAAGCGGGGGGGGCCCGTCTTCCGCGTGAACGCGCGCCCCCCGGGGCCGGCCTCCGGCGGGGCGCACGGGGACACGAGGGTCAGGATAGCCCGAGGACGGGGGGCGAAGGTCTCCGGTGTTCAAACCTACGGAACCTGGCCCAACGGAAGATCGATGATATCGAGTTTCCAGTTCGTCACCCCGTTCGCGCTCCAGTACCCCGCGCCGCAGTAGCCCGCTCCCGCGATGGCCTGGATCCTCGCCTGGGCGGGGCCCGACATGGCGTTCCAGGCGCTGGCCGCGTCCATCACCGTGACGCTCGCGGGCACGACACTCTCCCAGGAATTCTGCTCGGCTGGATTCACGCCACATTGACCCAGCCGCCAATCCAGGGACGTCCCCGGCCCCGAGAGAGGGACGGGAGGCAGCAGCGTCAGATGCTTGCAGTAGGCCCGCGGCTCAAGCTCCATTTTCCGGTCGGAGTAAAGAGGGGGAACTTGATTGAGCCCCCCCACGCCTCCGATGCCCCCGATCCCAGCAACGCCCCCAACGCCGCCTCCCAAGCCCCCTCCTCCCAAGTTCGCCTGCGCCGCGAGCATGTTGTTGTAGGCCAGCGCGAAGGCTTCGAGGTTCTGCTCCTGTGCGCTGTCCATCGGGGTACCCGTGGCGAGGGGGTGGTTCGCGAGCGGACTGCTTGCGGAATAGTCGGTCGGGTCCGCCTGATTGTACGACAGGTTTCCGACGGTCCCCGTGCCTCCCTGGATGGGAGCGGTGTTCGGGTCATTCCAGAGGAGCACCCCCGGAGTCGGGTCATTGCCCGTGGCGCCACTTCCCGAGACGGAATTCCACAGCGCGGCCGTGGTGCCCGGGTTGCTTGCGCCCGTGCCGCTGTCGTTACAGGCGGGGATCATGAGGGCGGCCGCGAGGAAAAGCACAGCCACGCTCCAAGTTCCATTCCGCCCGCACCACATGCTTGAAACCGTGAAGGGGCTCATCATCGCACTCCTCCCCTGTCCCACCCCACGGCCCCGAGCACCCCCCGGGGCCCTATTCAGTCGCGGCCTCGTTCGCGACACCTCCATATGACCGGAAACGGGCGGACGTTAGGACAATACTGGCCATGGACCGCACGGGCTGGAGGATGAAGACCCTGTGACACCCCTGGAGGATAGAGGAATCCCGAAGAGCCAGGGGCGGCCCCTTCTCTCCCTTCGCGCGCCGGGTAGCCTCCTCGAGGTGACGCGTCGCGGCTGAATTCCGATCCCCGAGCCCGCGGAGGCAGGCCTCGAGGGACCGGATTTCCCCCCGCTTGACGAGGGTGCGCGCCTTCTGTAGCTTGATTCAGCTTGATTCTCGTGACTTGTCCCCTGATCGTCCGGACGGCTTCCCCAAGGCACGGGGGGAGCGGTCCGGATTCCGGGCCAAGCGCCCCGGAAACTAGAGTGCCGCTAAACCCATCCTGGGCCGTGGTGTAACGGTAGCACGAGGGATTTTGGATCCCTCTGTTCAGGTTCGAATCCTGACGGCCCAACCATCCACGCCTGGCTTCTCACCCTGGAACGGCCGTCCGACCCGGATGGGCAATGCTTTTTTTCGACAATTGACCCCCTCGGACCGACAGGCTGCTGTATCCTCCCTAAGAACAGGGAGGACCCAGGTGGCGCCCGATCCGAAGCCCGACGAGTGGTTCAACGAGTTCAAGAAACTCAATACGCAGGGGACCGAGCCCTCCGTCCCCCCCGCCAACGAAGCCTCCCCCGGCCAGAACGAGCCCTCCACCGCCCAAGGGAGCGATCGCCGCGTGCACAACCGGTTCGAGGTCGATCAGGCCAGCGCCCATCTCTACAAGGACGGGCTCTTCGCCTTCATCGGGGTGGGCAAGGGGACCAACCTGGCCCGGGCGGCGATCGACGTCTCCGAGAGCGGCGCCCAGCTCATGATCCATGAGCGCCTTTCCCCCGGAACCAAGGTCCGGCTCAAGATCGCCGTCGAGAAGTACAAGGAGGTCATCGAGACCACCGGCATCGTCCGGTGGTGCTACCAGAGCGCCAAGAAGAAACAGGATTTCTTCGTCGGCGTCGAGTTCCTGGCGATGGACGCGGCGCAGGCGAGGAAGCTCGCCGCGATGCGCGACTGGTTCACCTCCCCGCAGTACAAGGCGATCAGGCAGGGCCGGCTCCGCCCGAAGGACAAGCCGCCCGAGATCAGGTTCCCGAAGAAATAGCCTCGAGACCCCGCCGGATCGCCCGAGCCGCCGATTCCGGGTGGCGCGCGGAGGTCACCGCCGCGCAGACCGCGACCCGCCCGAAGGAAGGCTCGACATTTCCCTGGGTGATCCCGCCGATGCAGAACCACGGCACGCCAAGCCGCTTCG
>Ga0222749_10001539_pt1 | contig 11692 bp, 12 predicted proteins | sample IncBWH2Mmetat_FD_197234 | JGI IMG/M metagenome (GOLD analysis project Ga0222749, IMG submission 197234) | Metatranscriptome of lab incubated forest soil microbial communities from Barre Woods Harvard Forest LTER site, Petersham... | ecosystem: Environmental > Terrestrial > Soil > Temperate...
CCGTAATAGCGCGAATCAAAGCTGTCGTCGCGGTTATCACCCATCATGAAATACTGGCCGGGAGGAACCTTGAACGGACCAAAATCGCGTCGCGCAGGCACAGCAGGCCAAACCGACACCGGATGGGGGCGACCGGGCAGTTGTTCCGTAGCGAACATGTGACTGGTCCGTTCGGCGGATGCCAGGTGGGGAAAAGAGGCGCCGTCCAAAGCAGTATACTGCACGGGCCGGCCATTGAGGATCAGAGCATCCGCGCGGAGCTCCACCACATCGCCTGGCACACCAATGACGCGCTTGACCAACCGCTTGCCATCATAAGGCGAGTAGAACACCACGATCTCGCCCCGCCGGGGGTTGGCCCACTTGAGCAGATGCCAGGTCGTGAACGGCACTTTCAAATCATAAGCCAACTTATTCACGTACACCCGGTCGCCCTCAAGGATTGTCGGCTTCATCGAACCGCTCGGCACATCGTTCCAATCGGCTAACGAAGAACGAATGGAGAACAGCGCCAAAGCAAGAACCAGCATCGGTCGGAGTTCTGAACGCCACCAACGGCGAAGGTTGGAAAGGGTTTTTGCAGAATTCATGGGATTTTGACCGGTTTTTAAGCTGGTACGTTCAAAGCCGACCCGTGGCACGATTATAGCTCTTAGCGGGTTGTTGGACCGGAATCTGAGACACGCGGTGCCCGGTTGCAGAGCAAAGACACTTGGTGTCAGAGCTTACTGATTAACGAGTCGCCGCGCGATATGATTTGGTGGAACAATCTCAAGTTCAAGTCCAGAGATCCCCTGGTTCGCCTCAAAACCATTGAAAGCTTTCAAGTGGACAGTGTCCCCCCCGCCAAGGCACTGGAACTCCTGACTGCCGGTCTGCAAGACGAAGATAGCCAGGTCCGTTCCGCTGCGGCTAAAGCCTTGGGGGAATTGAAGGAGGATCGGTCGGCCGATCTGCTGTTGGACCTATTGTCGGACTCCGTGGCTTCAGTCCGCCAGTCAGCGGCGACAGCGTTGGGATACCTGGGTTTCCTTCGAGCCATCGACCCACTGATCGAGTTGCTCAAGCATCCCGACCCGCAGGATCGGGCCTGTGCCGGGGTGGCCCTGCGATGCCTCGGTTGGGTGCCGGTAACGCCGGAAGACCAGGCACTCTTTCAAGTGGCGATTGGCAACGCAAAGGCAGCAGGCCTCCGAGGCGAAGCGGCTCTGGATCCGTTGGTGTCCGAACTCAGGCACGACACGAGTTTCGCGCGGCGGGCGGCGGCTGAAGCGCTGGAAGGTCTCCAGGATCCCCGCCGTATCAAACCCTTGCTTCAGGCAGCCAACGACCCCGATCCCACCGTGCGCGTTTCAGCCATCCACGCCTTGGCTGAGGAGAAGGATCCACTGGTGGTCAACACCCTGCTGCAAGCCCTTCGCGATCACGAGGTGTGTGTACGCCGGGCGGCGGCCCAGGTTTTGGCCCGTCGCGATAAACCTGATTTTATACAGCACTTTTTCAAGCTCGCCGGCGATTCCAATTTCGAAATCCGTCTGGCCACCGCCCAGTATTTAAGCCGGTTTCGGCATCCGCAGATTACCGAAACGCTGGCGAAATTCCTCAGCGATGGGGACAGCGATGTTCGACTGGCCGCGGCCAATGGCCTAGGCGCTTCCGCTGATCCGGCGGCCGTGGAAGCCCTGGTGGTGGCACTGGTGGATGAAGAACGTATCATCCGCCAAAGCGCCGAAGTGGCGCTCAACCAGATCGATCCCGGCTGGCCCAATTCTGAGGCGGCCCACCGGGCCGCGCAACGGCTAGACGCTTGGAGAGAGGATTGCCCGGCTTGGGTCCGTTCGGCCATCGTTCAACTTCTCGCGCGGTTGAACAGCACTTCCGGCAAGCTTCCCGTCGCCCACTAAGCGTAGCGCTGACCTCTGGTCTGCTGTAACGCAGACTTCCAGTCTTCTGAGCGCAGGACAAGTTCCCACGTCCAAACGCTTCGCACGCCTGCCGACTAAAAGTCGGCGATACAGCAGACTGAAAGTCCAATGCCACTAGGATTTCATCTGCATCCCGGAGGGATGTCTGAGAATAGCCCAACGTTTCAACGTTGGGTCAGTGATCTAACGTCGCTGAGTCCCGAAGGGACGACTGACGAGGCCGAGTCAGCCGTCCCTTCGGGACTTTTTTCATGGATTGTCCGACCCAACGTTGAAACGTTGGGCTATTATCAAATGTCCCTCCGGGACAAACGCGTCCGCGGAAACTCGCGTCCCAACGCTTCGCACGCCTGCCGACTAAAAGTCGGCGATACAGCAGACTGAAAGTCTGCGCTACTAATCGTTCTTCCAATCTACTCTTAATCCCGGTTCTTGCGGGTTGGCTTCATTCGCACGCGCCTTACGCAGGAGGCTGAGACTGGTGACCAGCGCCCAAAGCCAGGCCACGGCGAAGATCACCGCCCCCGCTTCTCCAAGCCAGGCAACCGATTTCGCCGAAACGTCGCTGTTGAGTTGCTGATAAAACTGCAGCATATAGAAGAAAAACCAGGCGATCACCAGGCAAAACCCGCTCACCGCTAGAATGAGTTGGCCAATGCCTTCCATCCAACGGCCGGCCATCAACGAACCCAGGCCGGGCGTAGCGAATTGATTAATCAGAAAGCTATTGCGAGCCGTCGTGCGGTTAAGCGGCCTTTTGCCCGAAGATATCCTCATAGGCGTACATTATGGCCACCGAAGCTATCGGGATAGTCACAAATATGCCCACGCAGCAGGCCAATGCACCACAACCGGCCAGCAAACCGGCCACGAGCAGAAAGGCAAACACAATAAACCAATGTTTGGACACCATCTTTCGGCTTAGCTCCATGGCGTCCCAGAACGCCAGGTTCCGGTCAATCACCAGCGGCAACGCAAAAATCCAGCATACGCTCAAGTAGATCCCCGGGATTATGCAAAAAATGTAACCGAGCGTGGTCAGAAACCCGCTCACTAAGCCCAGCAGGATTAATTGTCCAGCCGCGGAGCTGAACCCCGCGAAGGCGTCGGCAATCGTCGCACCTTCCGCCCGAATGAGTTTCAAATAGTACTTGAAAAGCCCGGCCATCAGGAGCGTGTAAATGGGCGAGCCCAACAGCGATGTTCCCATAATAACAAGAACGCCACTCGGCGTAACGTGGCGCTGCAAGATCATTCCTCGAACGACCGGACCCGAGACCAAGCTGATGATTTGGTTGATCACGGCGCTGACGATCATGATCAGCAAGGAAATCCCCACCACCGGCCAGAAGTTGCGTTTGACCAGGTCCCAGCTCCGCGAAATGCAATAGCCGATGTCCAGGCTGTAGTCCCGAGCTAAGAGTGCCTCGGGCGGCACACTGCCGGCTCCGCCGCCGGGAAGCGGGGCGGGCGGCGTTGTCGTCCGCAAGGTATCCGCAAACTCCGGAACGTCCGACAGCGGTTTCCAGTCCGTTTCAGTCTCGGCCCGGACCTTGGTTTGAGCGTTTACCCGGCCTTCGTTGATCCATTGGCGGAGTTGTTCGGACGAAACGGGTCCGTATTCCTTCTGATCGGCTCCGATAATTTTATATGTGGGCATAAGAATCGGTTTCTTTAGGGCACCGGTAAGAAAGACCAAAACAGTGAAAAATGTAAACGTTTATTCGTATGTAAGATAGAGCAGCGAGCGCCAGACCTGGGTCGATTCAATTAAACAGGAGAAAACTGAGAGAACAGAGGCGGGGCACGGAGACAAAGTCGAACAGCGAAGATTCACTGAATGGTGAACCGGTGGGAGAAGCTTGAATAGCCCACCGACCGCGCAAATCCCTCTGTTTCCTCCGTTTCCTCCTGTTCTCTTCTGCCTTGGCTCCATGCTGGCCAACCGGCACGTCAGCGTGCCCGTCTTCAGCTCCGGCTCACCCGGGTAACATTGCGAATGGGCTGCCCGGCAGGTTGCGCCAAATGCTGAAAGCCAGGACAATCGCCGCGAGCAGCCAGATCCATTTCGCCGGCACAGCCAGGTTCATTGGCTGATCTCTAAACTTTCTGACGGTGTAGACTCCCATGAACCAGGCACACAGAGGCAGCGAAAGCACCAGCACGGGGTTGAAATGAAATGCTGCGGCCAGGTGGCCGTGCAACAGTTGATGCAAGGCGCGCAGCGAACCGCAGGCCGGACAGAGCAGTCCCGTGGTTTTATGGAAAAGGCAGGTTGGATAAAAGCCATACTGGCTCGGGTCGAACCAAAACAAAACCAGAACGAGCGCGACCAATCCGGCGCCTGCCCCGACAAGGAGCATCCATCGAACGGAGGTTGCGGTCCTGGCCATGCTAGTACGTTGACAATTAGGTTTCGTGGCCTATTCGAGGGGCTCCGGCCATTCCCCCTCACCCTACCCTCTCCCCAAGAAGAGGGAACGAAAGCCAGACGACCTGCGGCAATTTGAGCGTAACGAAATGTCATTGTCAGGAGGCTAAAGCCTTCGGAGGCGGCGTAGCATATCCGGCATGCTCAGAGCCATGCCTAAAGCGAACAGCAACACTCCCGCCGCGATGCTGACGATCGAAAGGACCAGCCCGGCCATGGCCATGCCTTTGCCTTGTTGAGTCGATGGGTCCCGTTTGATTTGGTTCAAAGCGATGCTGGAACAAATAATGCCCGGCACGCTGAAAGGCAGTCCGTAACAACAACACAGACCAAAAGTTAGCGAGAGGATCCCCAGGGTCAACCCGGCCACGGCATACGAGTTGTTTCGGGGCACGGGCGACATGCTTATTGGCCCCGGTGTCGTTGGGGGAACGACGGACGTCGCCGGCGTGGCGGCGAATTCGGGCAGCTCGGCAATGGTCTTCCACTCGGTGGCCCCTTCGGGAAGGACTTTGGTCCGATGGTCGGCTCGGCCTTCAGCCACCCACTGGCGCAACACCTCCGCACTGATGGGGCCGTACTCCTTGCCATCCGCTCCGATGATCTTGTACATGTCTTGACTTTCGCCGGAAATGCCGGGCTCCGTCAAGGTTCAGAACCATTCCCGGCGTTTATCGACATAGGTTTTTACGAAATCATCGTCACTTTTGGTCAGATATATGATTCCCTCGATCAGGCCGATGAGGTGCATTATCGGCGAGGCAATAAAACACGTTAACAAGGTCACCAGCAACATGATAAGGCCCGCGCCGGTGTACCCGAGAATGAATTTATGGACGCCGAGCGACCCGAGGAGAATGCCACAAATACCGGCGGCTATTTTGCTGCCGGCCCTGGGATTAGTTTGCGTCGCCAGGGGTGGCGCCGGGCTGACCGAGGGAGGCGCCTTAAAATCGGCGCTCAATTCCGGGTAGGAGATGAGTGGCTTCCAGTCCTGTGTGCCCTCCGCCTGAGCGAGTGTTTGAGCGTTGACCCGGTTTTCAGCGAGCCAGTGGCGTATTTGCTCGACAGTCACCGGACCATACTGTTGCCCGTCCGTCCCAATAATCCGATACATAAAGTTCCTTTCCCAAAGGATCTACCCGTAAACCCCCGCGTTAGTTTCAAGATTGATGGCGTCTCCGCGCGGGGCCACCATCAGTGAGCACGCAGCTCCTCCAGTTTCCGGAACGCCATCCCCGCGTCGATTATCTCCACTGCAAGCTCCCAGCCCTCGGCCAGGGTACGCACTTTCGAAGCAACGAACAACGCTGCTGCGGCGTTCAGCAAGACGGCATCTCGCCTGGGGCCGCGATCCTTGCCTCCAAGAATCCGGACGATTATCTCTGCGTTCATCTGGCGGTCACCACCCCGAAGATCGGCTAACGTCGCAGGCTGGACAGGCAGTGCGTCGGCCGGGAGCTTCGAGGAGTGCAGCGCGTTTTCCTGGTAAAACTCGGCAATGACAGTTGGACCCAGCGGGGAGAGTTCATCGAGGTAACGCACTGCGCCGGCGTCATCTCGAGCGGTACCGCAGACGACCATGGCGCGGCCAACACCCAGTTTTTGCAGGACCAACGCCAGGCATTCGCAAAGCTCCGGTCGGGGGACCCCCACGAGCATTGCCGAGGGGCAGGCCGGATTGAGCAGGGGCCCCAGGATGTTGAAAATAGTGCTCTGGCCGCGTTCGGCGCAAAGTTTCCTGGCAGGAACAATATGCCGGAAAGCCGGATGATACTTGGGAGCAAAGAAGAACGCGAATCCATGCTGTTCGAGCGAGAGCACCGCTTCTTCCGGGGTGAGGTCCCAAGGGATCCCCAGCGCCTCGAGCACATCCGCGCTGCCGATCGAAGAGGTGCTGGCGCGATTGCCATGTTTGGCCACCACGACACCAGCCGCCGCGGCTAGCAACGCCGTCGCGGTTGAAATATTGAACGTGCTCAACCGGTCACCCCCGGTGCCCACTACGTCCAGGATGGGAAATGCCCTCAGGGTTGCACGGATCACCGGTTGGATGGCCCGAGCCCTCAGTTCCCTCGCGAAGGCGGCGATTTCGGCCCCGGTTTCCCCTTTGCGAGCCAGGCTGCTGAGAAACTCCGCTTTGACGGTTGAAGCGACGCTCTCGTCGACGAGTTGGGCGACCGCCTGACAAATTTGCGTCTCCGTCAGCGGTTCCGAGGCAGCGAGGCGCTCGATGAGCAATGACAACACCCCGACATATTAGGGCAGGCCATCTGAATCAGCCAAATCTTTGTTGCGGCGCATTGCGGAGTTTCCGTTTTGCAGATTAGAATCGCGGCGCATGAATGCCGAACCGCCAGCCTATTACGCGGGGTTGGCGTCTTTCCAAACCTTGTTTGAAGCGGGAAATCCGATCCTGACTTATCACAAACTCGGTCCGCGCCCCAGCCACGTGCGACTCAAAGGGATGTACCTGAGCCGGGCGCTGTTTGACCGTCAATTGGCGGAATTACAGGCGGCGGGTTTCGAGAGCGGCTCGCTCGCCATCTGTGCCGGAGCCCGATTGAAAAAGCAGATGGTGATCACTTTTGACGATGGCTACGTCAACGTGCTGCGCCTCGGCTTGGGGTCCCTGGCCAGGGCGGGGTTTAGGGCGATCCAGTTTCTGCCAGCTAATCTTCTGGGAAAATGCAATGAATGGGACGTGCCGCTCGGCGAGGCGCCCGAGCCCATCATGGAGGCCAGCCAGGTGCGGGAGTGGCTTTCGGCCGGTCATGACATCGGATCGCACACCCTGACTCATCCATATCTGACTCAGCTCAGCCAAGAGAAAGCACGCGAAGAGATCAGCGGCAGTCGCAAAAAGTTGGAAGATCTGTTCGAAAGGAGCATCCGGCACTTCTGTTATCCGTACGGTGACTGGAACGAAGCGGTACGCGAGTTGGTGAGGGAAGCGGGCTACCAAACAGCATGCACGACCGTTCCCGGGGTAAACTCCTCGGCCGATTCGCCCTTTGCTCTCAAACGATTCACCGCCAGATACCCGTCCCGCAGCTTGAAATCTCTCTGGTCCCGATTACGCGGCCGCTCCGCCTGAGGCGTTGAAGCGTGAAAACGTTAAAAACTTACGCAAGCTGCGTCGACCTTCATGCATAGTAGTACGGATGGACACGGATTAAGGTAACCTCTCAGCTTGTGCAAATTCTTTATACCGTTTTAACGTTTTAACGTTGCAAGTTCGCCGCCATGGTTCATCCGTGGTTTAAGCAGAGGATTACACCAAGAAGTTTGGGGGGCTCACCCGCGGCCGCGTTTAGTGCCGATGAAGGCGTAGCGCGCGTGGGTCAAGCCGTTGACGACGGCGTTGAAATAATACTTGAATCCGCTCGAAACATTGACTCGCTTGACTTCCAATGGCAGCGCGGCTTGCCGGAAGAATTCTTTATAATCCGAGAGGCTGTAAAATCGATCGTTGACGCCGGTTTTGACCAGTTTAGTCATCAGCTTGGCCCGGGATTTGATTTTCACCAGGGGCCAAACGGGTTCTCGAATAGCGACTAACTGGCCGCCGGGTTTCAACAAGCGCTTCACCTCGCGCAAGACCTGCACGATATTGGTCGAATCGTGCAGCACGGCCGAGCAGACCACAAAATCGAAATAATTATTCGGGAAATCCAACTTGTGGAAATCCGCCGGCATGCGTGTGATCTTGGCGGTATGGGCCTTACATAACAGGAATACCTTGGGTGCCTGTTCCTTCAGCAGCATCGGAGAAAAATCCGTCGTAATGACTTCCACCACCTTCGGCAATTTCGACAGTTCCGCGCTGAGCCAGCCTCCTCCCGCGCCAATCTCCAGGATCCGCCCGCGAAATTCTAATCCGCACTTATCAGTTAGGAACGGGATAAACTTCGGTAAGTCCTCTTGCACGGATCGCAACCACTCGGCTTCCGCGCCCGATTCGATGGCGAGTTTGGCGGCCGACTCCCTGACCGCGACAGTTCGCTCATGGGCATAGCGGGAAAGGTACTCCCTTTTCTCGATGTACTTGGACCCAATCGTCATTACTGGTTCTGGCACACAGTAGGGTCTCGTCCGTCGGCGCGCAACGGACTTTTTTCAACGAGTGCGAAATTACCCTCCCGGCGCAACTGACGAGGCAGTCTTACCACGTCTTTGAGCAACCCCAGTACCGCCCGCAGTCATCCTCATCCTCTTCCTCATCCTCATCCTTATCCTCCGAAAAATTCACAGAGAGGAAGAGAAAGAGGACGAGGACGAGACGTCAGGCGGCATTTCGGAGCCGTGCTAGTTAAATGCGTTGCAACAGTCACCAATACCACAAATCCGAAATCCGAAGGCCGAAGCCCGAATCGGAGGGACCGTTTTTCGGATTTCGAGCTTCGGCCTTCTTTCGGCTTTCGGTCCTTCGGCCTTCGGGTTTCGACCGCGGCATACTTTTGCAACAGGCCTTAGTTAGGGTTCGGATTTCCCTCGCTGGCGTTGCTCGGCAAAGAAACGCTGCAGAAGCGCGCGGCATTCGGGCTCGCGCACGCCGCCGGTGATTTCGCAGCGATGATTAAGCGTCGGGAATTGGAGCAAGTTCAGGGCGCTACCGGCGGCGCCCGCCTTGGGGTCGCTGGCGCCGAACACAACGCGAGCCAGGCGCACGTGCACGATGGCCCCGGCGCACATCGGGCAGGGCTCCTTGGTGGCGTAGAGCGTGCAATCGGTCAAACGCCAATCACTCACCGCGTCCTCCGCCTGGGTCAAGGCGAGCATTTCAGCATGGGCGGTGGCATCCTTGAGGAGCTCGACCTGATTGAAAGAGCGGGCGATGATGTGGCCCTCGCGCACAATCACGGCGCCGACAGGCACTTCCTCTGCGGCATAGGCTTTGGCGGCCTGGCGCAGCGCCTCGCCCATGAAATAATGATCGCTCTGAAGATCAATAATGGGATCGCCCGCCATATCATCCAAACTGAGCCGAGCCGTAACGCGACACAGCATTCCGGCTGCGGGAGCCTGAATGCTTTGGCGGACGCCGGAACTCTGGCATACCCTTGCGCATCGTTACGCCGCGGCGCCCAGCAGCCCGCGCTCCAATGACTCTTCCAAGGTCCAGTCGTTGTGCCCGTCGGCATGGCAATGGCAGTGAGCCGCGAAGAATCCGCCGCGATGCCGCCAGAACCAGGGCCAAATCCGCTCCCGATCTGTTTGGGGCATTTTCAAAGTCTCCAAACTCTCACGTGGGAAAAACCGAAACTTTCCTTCCCGGTGAACTGGCGGGGCTTTGCTGATCCTGGTTTTAACCTCGAAGAGGAACATCAACCAATGGCTTTGGCCCTCATACCCGTGTTCGCTCACAATGCCTGTCAGGTGCAGCTCGGTGGCGGAAATCTTCACCTGCAATTCTTCTGCTGCCTCCCGGCAAGCACAAGCGTAGGGCGACTCGCCGATCTCCGTATGCAGCTTCCCACCGCAGGGACTCCAAAGCCCCAGGTTGGGTTCCTGCGCGCGCTCCAGCAGCAAAACCCGATCAGTTCGATCAAAGCAATACAGCAGGGTCGAGATCTTATACGGCAAGCTCATGGGGCTTCAGGCCCTGGGAGCGCCGGCGGCCCGCCGGCGAGTGGAGCGCTGTAAAGCAGACGGGCGGCCGGCGAGACGCCGGCGCTCCCAGGCACGGGCTATGATCACAGGTTTCATCATTTCGCGACGCAGTACAGGTTCTTTGCCGTGCGGATGAAAAGCTCGCCCGCTGCGGCAGCGATAGACGCGCGGACGGGCGATTCGCCCATAGGAATGGTGGCCAGCACCTTGAACTCATCGCCGGCGGAGAGCACCACGACCGTGCCGTTCTCGCTGATGCAGTAGATCTTGCCGTCAGCCCCTGTGGGCGAAGCGCGGAAGATCTCCCGCACCGCGAGGTGCCCTTGCCAAAGCTTCCGGCCGGTTTGGGGTTCGAGGCACGTCAGCACTTGCCGATCTCCGTCCAAAATAAAAAGCCGCTGCTGGTAGAAAAGAGGTGTGGGGCAATCTGAGGGAAATTCGGTGAACTCCCAAGCCAGGTTTGTCGCCGTAACCAGGCCACGGCCGCCGTCCTTGATGGCAAGAACAGGGTCTCGCTTGGGGCCACAGGCAATCACCAGGCCGTCCGCTATCACCGCCGAGGGCACAATGCGCCAGAATCTCTCCCCTCTCGCATTCAACCCGGCGCAGCGCCATAATTCCGTCCCGTCGCTCGCGCTGTGCGCCGTGACATAATTCCCCCCGACGACGACGATTTCCGAACCGTTGCCGCCCTCGCAGGGAATCGGCGTGGTGTAGGCTTCCTGCGCTTCGCTAATCGCGTCGGTCGGGCGCACGTGGCGCCAGAGGTTAGTGCCTGTGGCCGGGTCGAGGCATAACAGGAACGAATCGCGGTCCGGTTTTCCATCCTGCGCGTGCGAGTAGTTTTCAGGCACCTCCCCATGCTGCAGCACCTGGACATAGAGCTTGTCCCTATACAGCATCGGGCTCGAACCGTAAATCCACATAATGGCAAAGCGCCCGTAGTCGGTCGCCAGGTTCCGGTGCCAAAGCTCTTTGCCCGAAAAATCAAAGGCCGCCAGATCCCCAGTCGCGAACAATACGAAAACCCGTTTTCCATCCGTCACCGGCGAAGGCGAAGCCGAATTGTTCCGGCCTTTCTCGAAATTGCCTGCCGCAACTTTCCGTTGCCAGTGGACTCGGCCGGATTTCCGGTCCAGGCACAGGAGCAGCAGGTTTTTATCATCATCCGGGCTGGACACAAAAACGAGGTCACCCCACACCGCCGGTGTTGCCCCGCTGTAGCCGGGAAGCGAGGCGACCCAGGCAATGTTCTCGGTTTTGCTCCATTGAGTCGGCAGGTTGGTCTCGCCGGTGGAACCATTGAAATAAGGACCTCGCCACTGCGGCCAGTTTTCCGCAAAGACGGCACTGGCGGCTAACATTGCGACCAGGAGGACTAAAGCTCTGCTCACAGCCAGGCGTCTCCAGTTGTTCGCGCCGGAGCTCGCAGTTTTGACTTGGTAGCTGTTCATGAGTGTCGCTCGATATCCAATCATGAAGTCACAGGATAGCAAGTGCTTTGAAGTTGCAAACGGCCGTTAATAATAATCAACCACGGATAGGTATCAATATGCCCAGATCGGCCTGCTCCAGAGTGATGGCATCCGCCTTTTCAGGCTGAAGGCCTGGATCTCATACCAGCCCAGGGCCAACGCCCTGGGTATAGCCATCGTTTTTCGATTGCAGGCCACAGGCCTGCCTCATAACTTCTGTGAGATACAGGAGGTACACTTATATGTCC
>Ga0222749_10001540_pt1 | contig 11691 bp, 6 predicted proteins | sample IncBWH2Mmetat_FD_197234 | JGI IMG/M metagenome (GOLD analysis project Ga0222749, IMG submission 197234) | Metatranscriptome of lab incubated forest soil microbial communities from Barre Woods Harvard Forest LTER site, Petersham... | ecosystem: Environmental > Terrestrial > Soil > Temperate...
CACGCAAGAAATATTTCGCCAGCGTGGGGATATCTTCTTTTCGATCGCGAAGTGGCGGAACAAAAAAGGGAATCACGTTAAGGCGGTAAAAAAGATCCTGGCGGAAAGCGCCGCGGGTGATCTCCTGTTCGAGGTTCTTGTTTGTGGCGGCGATGACGCGCACGTCCACGCGCATGGTTTCGTTGGAACCCACGCGCTCGAAGCGCTGTTCCTCGAGAACGCGCAGAACCTTGGATTGTGTGCGCAGGCTCATATCGCCGATTTCATCCAGGAAAAGAGTCCCACTGTCGGCCTTCTGAAATTTCCCGGTTTTGTCTTCGGTGGCGCCTGTGAAGCTGCCTTTCAGATGCCCGAAAAGCTCGGATTCGATCAACTCTTCGGGGATTGCCGCGCAATTCACTTCCACGAAGGGGCCCTTACTGCGAAGGCTGGCGGCGTGCAGCGCATGGGACACCAGTTCCTTGCCGGTGCCGCTTTCGCCGTAGATCAAAACGCGGCCGTTGGTCGGCGCAGTCACGGCGATTTGCTGGCGCAGGGCCTTCATCGGCACGCTCTCACCGATAACCTGATAACGATGGCCCAGTTCGGTTCGCAGATATTGGTTTTCCTCTTCCAGGCGCCGCTGTTGAATGGCGTTGCGCACGAGCACGACGATTTTTTCGATGGAGAGAGGTTTTTCAATGAAATCAAAAGCGCCAAGCTTTGTGGCGCGCACCGCGGTTTCGATGGTGCCATGGCCGGAAATCATGATGACCGCGGGCGGGCGGGGAGTGGCTTGCAGGCGGCTCAGGGCTTCGAGGCCATCCATTCCCGGAAGCCAAACGTCGAGGAGCATCACTTCGAGATCCCCCGCCGAGGCACGATCCAGCGCCTCCTCGGCTGAGCCGACCGCCTCCACGTGGTAACCCTCTTCGTTGAGAATTGAAGAAAGAGATTCGCGGATGCCGGCTTCGTCGTCGACGATAAGGAGATGCGGTCTGGGCGTCATCGAGAGTTGTCCGCTCCATTGTGGTCGGCAACGGAGGCGGGCGTCAATTCCGCGACAGGAAGTTCCACGAGGAATCGCGAGCCTGCGGGGAGATTGTCCTCAACATGGATGCTGCCACCGTGCTCCGCGATGATGCGGGCAGCAATAGCAAGGCCCAGGCCCGTGCCGCGATCCTTGGTGGAGAAATGCGGAAGAAACAGCTTGTCCTTGTCTTCCGGAGAGATTCCGTGGCCGGTGTCGGAGACGCAAATCTCGATGGTCTCCGCATCCGAGTGCGCACGTGTGGAAACCAGGATTTCGCGGCAGGCGGAATTCTCAAGGGCTTCCGCGGCGTTGTCGATGAGGTTGACGACCACGCTGCGAAGCAGGCCGCCGTCGGCACGGACCGAGGGAAGATTGTCCGCAAGAGTTGTCTTGAGGAGGATGCCATCTAGCCGCCCGGAAAAGACTTCCACCGCTTCGTGGACGATGGTGTTGGCGTTGGTGGTCGCGAGTTTGGCGGTAGGGAAGCGCACGAATTGGGAGAACTCGTTGACCAGCGCGGCCAGCGTTGAGACTTCGCGCTCGATCAGCCGGGAGCATTCCTGAACCAGGTTGGTCAGCTCCGCATCCTGCGGACTCGCGGATTGGGTCGCGGCCCGGCGGTCCAGGAATCGCGAAAGCCGCTGGGAAGAAAGCTGAATGGGCGTGAGCGGGTTCTTGATTTCGTGGGCGATGCGACGCGCCACTTCCTGCCATGCGGCTGATTTTTGGGCGCGGAGCATTTCGGTCAGATCGTCGAGGACCAGGACGTACCCGGTGTTGGCGCGGCGGGGCCCGAGCGAACTTACGGTTACGGCGAGGTGCAAAACGCGGCCGGCCACCACCGTTTCGATTTCTCGCGAAACCACGCCCATGCGCAGGGAGCGCCGCATCAGGTATTGCACAGTGCGCGCTGCATCGGTTCCGAGCAAGCCCTCCAGAGAAAGTGGATCGCGCGAGCTTCCGCCGAACATCCGCGCCACGGACTTATTGGCGCGGAGTATTGCTCCGGCAGCATCAAGCGAAATGACGCCGGTGGGAATATTCTCCAAAACTGTTTCCATGAGCTGCCGCCGGCGTTCCAGCTCCTGCACGGCTTGCTGGAGGTTGGTGGTGAACTGATCGATTTGCGAGCGGCTGTCGCGCAACTGCGTGGTCATAGTGTTGAAGGAGCGCACCAGGATTCCCAGCTCATCTTGAGATTGTTCCGGGACTTGATACTCGAAGTTGCCGTAGGAGACTTCGCGCGTGCCTTCCGCGAGAGCCTGAATGGGAACGGTCACTTGCTTGGCGAGAAACAGAGCAACCCACATGACTGCCGAGAGCAGCAGGACGGTAAAAAGCAGAAGGATCAGGAGCATCTGGCGCTTCAGTGCACGTAGATCCTGCTTGGCTTGATAGTATTCGCGGGTCTGCGATTGAATGGCCGCTAGGCTGGTAAGTAAGCCGGGGCTTGTGTGGTTTGCGGCAACAATAAATCCCGAGGGCTGCCCGCGCTCCAAGTTCGGAACCCGCGCCCCGATGAAGTTCTTTCCGCCGGCTTCCCAGATTTCCGAGCCACTTGGCAAGGAACGCAGATATTTGCCGAGTACTCCGGCCTGCTCGCAGATGATCCCGCGCCGATTCTCGGGCTGATTGTCGCAGACGATTCCCCCGCGGATCGGGTTCCCCTCGCGATTCAAAATCCAAACTGCGTCGGCGCCCCTGGCAAATGCTGGCTGCAGGAAATCTCCGCTGGGCCGAGCCAGGTCCTCCGGCACCCTCTCGGCGATGCCGCGAAGCCGTGGCAATTGCGCGCGGCCCAGATCATTCAATAGCTTTTGCGTCTCCTCCGAAGCGATTTCCAGAGGCTTCGGGAACCAGAGCAACAGGCTGCGATTGATCAGGGAATAGCTGACGATGAACATGAAGACGATTGGCAGGAGCGAAATAGCCATGGCTCCAACAACCATTTTTGTTTTGAAGCGCGCGCCCAGCTGCTCTCTGCTACGCTCGACCCATAGCCGCAGCGTGGTGCGCGCCAGGATCAGGCCGAATACGAGAAACGCCGCGGTGACCAAGCTGGATACCGCGTAAAGCACCATTACCGCGCGCCAGCTTCGCGGTTCGAAAGGAACATCCAGCGATCCGAAGGTAAAAACAGCGGCGAGCAACAGCGTCAGCAGGATTCCGCCGATGGTCAGAACCCAACGTTGACGATTGTCCAGATGGCTCATGGTTGATTGCGCGAAAAGGCGCGCACGCGAATGAGGAAAGCCCAATCACCGCAAATTTCGGAGACAATTTTGGTCAACGAGCCGCGGGTATGAGCAGAATATGTCTGGATGCGTCTCACAAACATCTCTAAGGCACGATAGCCACCGGGCCGGAGCAAGTCAAGATTTCGACCTGTACTCGTTTCTTGGAACCTGACCTTGTGGGCAGGTATTAGCCATTTCAGAACTAAAGCAGAAATTCTGAGTACCCTCGCCTCCCGCATTTGTTAAGGTGGGCCCTGGGTGCAAACCCGTCTGGAGTACTGCGGATGTCCGTCCGTCTGGGCGAAATACTGGTTAAAGAAAGCCTGATCACGCAGGACCAGCTCCAAAAAGCGCTGGAGTTTCAGCGCGCCAATGGGGGCAAGCTGGGGAGTTGCCTGACGAAGATGGGCTTCATCACCGATGATGACATCACCGGAGTGCTCTCCCGTCAGTATGGCGTTCCTTCCATCAACCTGAAGTATTACGAAATCGATCCCAATGTCATCAAGCTGATTCCGCAAGATACCGCGTCACGCTACCAGGTTATCCCGCTTTCGCGCGTTGGTTCCGTTCTCACTATTGCCATGACGGATCCCACCAACGTTTTTGCGATGGACGATATCAAGTTCATGACCGGGTTCAACGTCGAACCGGTGGTGGCCTCGGAGTCGGCCATCGGCGACGCGATCTCCCGATTCTATGGCGCCTCGTCAACGAACCACGAAGAACTCAGCAACTTGATGAAAGACCTCGTTGACGAAGACAACGAGCTGGAGCTGGCTGCCGAAGAGTCCGAGATGGACACCGCCTCGCTGGAAAAGGCGGCGGAAGAAGCTCCGATCATCAAGCTCGTCAATTTGATCTTGACGGATTCCGTTAAGAGAGGCGCGAGCGACATCCACATCGAGCCGTACGAGCTGGAGATGCGCGTGCGCTTCCGGGTTGACGGCCAGTTGCAAACGGTGATGACCCCGCCGCTGCGCTTGAAGGACGCCATCACCAGCCGCCTGAAAATTATGGCCAAGCTGGACATCGCGGAAAAGCGCCTGCCGCAAGACGGCCGCATCATGATCAAGTACAAGGCCGAAGGCAAGAAAAAGGAATTGGACTTCCGCGTCTCGACCGTCCCAACGCTCTACGGCGAAAAGATCGTCATGCGGTTGCTGGACAAGGAAAACCTCCGGCTGGACATGACCAAGCTGGGATTTGAGCCGGAATCGCTCAAGAAGTTCGAACGCAACATTTTGAAGCCCTACGGCATGGTGCTGGTCACCGGCCCGACGGGTTCCGGCAAAACGAACACTTTGTATTCCTCGGTCGCCACGTTGAATACCGTAGACACCAACATCATGACCGCGGAAGATCCCGTCGAGTTTCAGCTGGCGGGTATCAACCAGGTGCAGATGAAGGAACAGATTGGGCTGAACTTTGCCGCCGCCCTTCGCGCTTTCCTGAGGCAGGACCCTAACATTATTTTGGTCGGCGAGATCCGCGACTTTGAGACCGCGGAAATCGGGGTCAAGGCCGCGCTGACGGGCCACTTGGTCTTATCCACGCTGCACACCAACGACGCGCCTTCGACCATCAGCCGTTTGATGAACATGGGCATCGAGCCTTTCCTCGTGGCGACTTCGGTGAACTTGATTTGCGCGCAGCGCCTGGTACGCCGGATCTGTTCGAACTGCAAGGAAGAGCTGGAAGTGCCTCAGCAGGCGCTCATTGATGCGGGGTATACCCCCGAAGAAGTGAAAACGACTAAAATTTATCACGGCAAAGGCTGCACGACCTGTAACAAGCGCGGCTACAAGGGCCGCACCGGTCTTTACGAAGTGATGGAAATCAACGACGAGCTTCGCGAATTGATCCTCGTGGGTGCTTCCGCCCTGGAACTCAAGAAAAAAGCGATCGAACAGGGCATGCTGACGCTCCGGCGCAGCGGATTGACGAAGGTAGCCTTGGGGCAGACCACCATGGAAGAAGTTCTTCGCGAAACGGTCTTATAGAAGAGAAGGTGAGCAATGGCTGGAATTACACTGAGCGAATTGTTGAAGAAGATGATCGAAATGGGGGGCAGCGACCTCCACATCACCACGAACAGCGCGCCGCGCGTGCGCGTGCACGGAAAGCTTCGCCCGCTCGATATGCCGCCTCTGACGGCGGCGGATACGAAATCGCTGGCCTACAGCGTGCTGACGGATGCGCAGAAGCACCGCTTTGAAGAAAACCTGGAGCTGGACTTTTCCTTCGGCTTGAAGAACCTGGCGCGCTTCCGCGGCAACGTCTTCAATCAGCGGGGCGCTGTCGGCGCGGTCTTCCGTACCATTCCCTGGGAAATCAAGGGATTTGACGCTCTTGGCTTGCCTCTGGTGGTAAAGGGCTTGTGCGACAAGCCCCGCGGGCTGGTGCTCGTCACCGGCCCAACAGGATCGGGCAAGTCGACCACGCTTGCCGCCATGCTGGACAAGATCAACAGCGAACGTGAAGAGCACATGATCACGATCGAGGACCCAATCGAGTTTCTTCACAACCACAAGAAGTGCCTCGTCAACCAACGCGAAGTTCATGCGGACACGCATTCTTTTGCGAATTCACTCCGCGCCGCGCTGCGCGAAGACCCCGACGTGGTGCTCATCGGAGAAATGCGCGACCTCGAGACCATCGAATCCGCGCTACGCATCGCCGAAACGGGCCACTTGACCTTCGCAACGCTGCATACGAACTCAGCCGCATCGACCATAAACCGCATCATTGACGTCTTCCCTTCGCACCAGCAGCCGCAGATTCGCGCGCAGCTCTCCATGGTAATGGAAGGCATTCTTTGCCAGGCGCTTCTCCCGCGTTCTGATGGACGCGGCCGTGCCATGATTATGGAAGTTCTCATTCCGACTCCGGCCATTCGCAACCTGGTCCGCGAAGACAAGATTCACCAGATTTATTCCGCGATGCAGACAGGTACGGGACAGACAGGCATGCAGACCTTCAACCAGGGGCTGGCGAACGCTTACTTCCAAAAAATGATCACGCTGGACATGGCTATTTCCCGTTCGTCGAATCCCGATGAGCTGCAAGACATGATCAACCGCGGCGTTTCCACGCCGGGGAGCAGCAACAAGGCGCCGGTTGCGAGCAAGCGCTAGGAGACTTTTTGATTTCGAAACGACCACATGGTCGAGAGATTGAAGCAATGAGGAGGACATCACATGCCGGACTATAAATATCAAGGAACGAGCCGTGCCGGCGCCAGTGTTAGCGGTGTAATGACCGCTGCCAACAAGTCGGAACTGGCGAACCTGCTGAAACGGCAGCAGATCACTGCGACGAAAATGACCGAGAAGGGCAAGGAATTCAACATGCCCCAATTCGGCGGCAGCGTGAAGGCCAAGGAATTGGCCATCTTCACGCGCCAGTTCTCGGTCATGATCGACGCCGGTCTGCCGCTCGTCCAGTGTCTTGAAATTCTGGCGAGCCAGCAGGAAAACAAATTCTTTCAGAAGATCCTGGTCAACACGCGTGGCCAGGTGGAAGGTGGCGCGACGCTCTCGGCGGCGATGCGCAGTTCGCCGAAGGCTTTCGACGCCTTGTACGTCAACATGGTGGAGGCGGGCGAAACCGGCGGTATTCTCGACACCATTCTCCAGCGCCTCTCGACGTACATCGAAAAGAACGTCAAACTGCAACGCGCCGTCAAGTCCGCGCTGGTCTATCCGGTCGGCGTCTTGACCGTCGCCGGCGGCGTCATCACCCTGCTGCTCTGGAAAGTCGTTCCGATTTTCGCCACATTGTTCGCGGGCCTTGGAGTGGACCTCCCGCTCCCCACGAAAATCGTTATTGCCTTAAGCAATTTCGTCGGCAGCATTTTCGGGCTCCTCATTCTTGTAGCGCTTGGGGCCGCTATCTTTGGCATAAAAGTCTGGTATGGCACACCGCAAGGCCGCTTTATCCTCGATACCATCATCCTAAAGCTTCCCGTCCTTGGCATTCTGATGAGGAAGATTGCCGTGGCGCGGTTTACACGGACGCTCGGCACGCTGATCTCCAGCGGTGTGCCCATCCTTGAAGGTCTGGACATTACCGCGAGGACCGCCGGAAACGCGGTCGTCGAGAGAGCTTTGCAGCAAGTGAGGAAATCGCTCGAAGAGGGCAAGTCACTGACCGAGCCGTTAAGAGACGCCGAAGTGTTTCCAGGCATGGTCACACAGATGATCGCGGTAGGCGAACAGACCGGCGCAATGGACGCCATGCTCCAGAAGATCGCCGATTTCTACGAAGAAGAAGTCGATGCCGCGGTGAAAGACTTGCTGACGGCCCTCGAACCCATCATGATCGTATTTCTGGGCGTCATCGTCGGCGGCGTGGTTATTTCCATGTACTTGCCGCTCTTCTCGCTGATCGGCAAACTGAGCTCGATGCACTAGACCGGGCTTCGGCCCGCGCAGCGCAATCCTCTTTGCGGAGGGCAGGGAAGTTTCTCCCGGCCCTCCGCTTTTCCTGCCAGGACTTGAGAGTGCCCTGCTACCGGGGGTGAAAACGCGGGCGAGCCATGGATAAGAGTTTCGCGACAAGGGAATGGCTGGATTGGTTGACGCGTGTTCGTCTCCTGACGATCACCCTGATCTTGAGCGTCGGAGTTGTTTGGCCGCAGTACATCCCGGGTTTCAGCACCAACCGTTTTTTCCTTCCTCTTATCATTTTCTGGTTAACCCTCGGGATTCTTCACCTCATCATTCTACGATGGGTCCCGCAAGCCCGCTGGCTTGGCGGCCTCCAGGTCGCCGGCGACGTGGTGATGATTTCGCTGCTGGTGTACGGAACGGGTCTGCAGGAAAGTTATTTCATCTCTCTCTATCTGCTGGTGATCATCGTCGCAAGCATCCTCTTTTCCCGGAGCGTCGCCTTCCTGATTACTGCGGCTTGTTTCATCCTTCTCGCCGCGATGACTGTGCTGGCCTACACCGAACGAATCCCCCACACCTACACGATTCTGCCGACACCGGAAAGCCTGCGCACCTGGTTGGTGATGAATCTTCTCGGATTTCTGGCGGTCGCCTATCTCGCCAGCCTCCTTGCTCAATCGGTCCGCAGCAAGGGTGTGGAGCTAGAGGCGAAGCGTGAGGAACTCTTAAGTCTGCAGGACTTCACCGAAGACATTATCCACTCCATGCGCGGCGGGCTGCTGACCACAGACCTCGGCGGGCGCATTTTGCTATTGAATCGCACCGGTGAGGAGATTCTCGGGCTACGCTTCGCCGATCTTCAAGGCAAGAAGCTGCAGGACCTCAACGCGGACTTTTGGCTCCCGGGGCAATACGCGGACGCGGAACGGCTTTCTCTGCGCAAGGAGATTGACTTCCGCACGTCCAGCGGCGAACAACGTTACCTGGGCATCAGCATCTCGCCTCTGCGCTCGCGGGATGCACATCGCAGCGGCTACGTTTTCAACTTTCAGGACCTTACTGATTTGCGCCGCTTGGAGCAGGAAGTTGCGACGAAAGAGCGCATGGCTGCCCTGGGAAGACTTTCCGCCGCCATCGCGCACGAGATTCGCCAGCCGCTCACGGCCATGGCCGGCGCGGTCAAGGAGCTGGCACGCCTTGTACCTCTGGAAGAAGACGAGAAACGTCTGGTGAACATTGTCAGCAGGGAATCCGAACGGCTCAACGCCATCATCACCGATTTCCTTAACTATTCGAGAGAGAAAAGTTACGAGTTTCAAGAAGCGGATGTCCGGGGACTCCTCGATGAGACTTTGACGCTCATGGAGAAGAAACCAGAAATCGGCGCCAAATACCAGATCGTCCGCTCCTTCAACGGTCACGAGCTGCTTGCGCGAGTGGATTCCAACAAGATCAAACAAGTTTTCTGGAATCTTTGCGACAACGCCTTGCGGGCCATGCCGGACGGCGGCACGCTCACGGTGAAGCTGGAGCGCCACCCTTTTTGGCTGCGCATCGCTTTCCGCGACACGGGAATCGGCCTGGACCCCAGACAAAGAGCCAAGATTTTCGAGCCGCTTCAATCGGGATTCGAAGGTGGAACGGGGCTTGGCCTCTCCATCGTCTATCAGATCGTGCAAGCACACAGCGGGAAGATCAGCGTTATTTCAGAAAAAGACCGCGGCGCCGAGTTTATTGTCGAATTGCCGCGAGTTGCGTGAGGCGCCATGCAAGGAACAAAAGCAGCAGTCAAGGAAACATTGCGAGAAATGCCGCACATTCTCGTCGTCGACGATGAAAAATCCATCGGCGAGCTACTGGAGATCACCTTTCGAAAGGAAGGACACCGCGTCGAAGTGGTGCATAGCGTGGAGGCTGCCAAGCGCAAGCTGGAGTCGCAAATTTTCGACATCATCATCTCGGATGTGCGCATGCCGGGAGAAAGCGGGGGCGATCTCCTTAAATTTGCGAAAGAGATCGCCCCGGGTTCTTTTTTCCTGCTGATGACCGCGCTTCCGGCCCTGGATACCGCTATCGCAGCCCTCAACTCTGGCGCTGACCGCTACGTCGTCAAGGGCGACTCCCTCGTTGATCAATTGCGCATGGCTGTGCATGAGGTTTCGGAGAGCCTGAAATGGAAGAAAGAGGCCGGATATCTGCGCCGGGAACTCCGCCGGCTCACTGGGCTGGACAACATTATCGGGCAGAGCCCAAATATGCGCGCGATCTTCGACATGATCCAAACCGTCGCTCCTCAAACCAGCCGCGTGCTCATCACCGGTGAAAGCGGAACCGGCAAAGAGCTGGTGGCCCGCGCCATTCACGAAAACAGCGTTCGTGCTCAGGCCCCTTTCATCACCATTAATTGTGGCGCTTTCCCGGAAACGCTCCTGGAGTCTGAACTTTTCGGCTATATGAAGGGCGCGTTCACCGGCGCGAATGAGAACCGTCAGGGTCTTTTCCAGGCTGCACATGGCGGCACCCTCTTTATGGATGAGATCGGAAACATGAGCCTTACCATGCAGGTCAAGCTTTACCGCGTTCTGCAGGAAGGAAAAGTTCGGCCGATCGGCAGTACGGAAGAGGCGGACGTGGATGTGCGCATCATCGCCGCCACAAACAAGGACTTTGAAAAGGAAATTGCGGAAGGCCGGTTCCGCGAAGACTTGTATTATCGGCTGAGTGTGATCCCCATCCTGGTGCCGGCTTTGCGCGAACGCCGTGAGGACATCCCGCTCCTGGCGCGGCACTTTCTGGAACGTTTCCGTAAAACAATGGAAAAACCCATCGAGGGCATCTCCCCCGAGGCCATGACCCGTCTTGAATCTTATGATTGGCCCGGCAACGTTCGGGAACTTGAGAACACCATGGAACGCGCCGTGGCTCTGGAGACCGGCAGGGAAATCTCCTTGCGTGTCCTACCTGACCGCATCGCGGGCTACTCTGGAACGTCGTTGAACGGAGCAAACGGAGACCACCCGACCGAATTCCCGGCGGAGGGCATGGACTTCGAGAAACAGATTGCCGATGCCGAGCGACGCTACCTCCAAGCCGCCCTCGCTAAATCTGGCGGCGTGCGAACGCGCGCATCCGAACTACTCAAGATCAGCTACCGTTCTTTCCGGCACTACGCCAAAAAGCACAATCTGTGAGATTGCAGGAAAGGCGAAGGAAAGGGAACACCATCATAGTGCGCGCGGATGACGGTTTATGCTCATCGCCAGAGACATTAAACGTCAATCTTGTGAGATCTCCCAACACGAACGCCCTAATCAAAGTGCTGTTACGGCCTGTAACAAACAGCTAACTCTTTTATAATCAACAAATATACAATATGGAATCCTTTGCCGCAAAGAGTGTGGATTGGCCTCCAGCATGCCCTAGTGTAGGTGTGCTCTGGCACCATAGAGTTTCTCAAGGAGATCTAAGCATCATGAAGAAGCAAAAGGGTTTCTCTCTTATCGAGTTGCTGATCGTCGTGGCGATCATTCTGATCATCGCGGCCATCGCCATTCCGAACCTCCTCCGGTCTCGTATGGCCGCGAACGAGGCCTCGGCAGTGGGTTCTCTCCGCACGATCAATACGGCAGAAGTGACGTATGCCACGGCCTATCCGGCAAACGGCTTTGCGGCAGCGCTGACCAACCTTGGCGGCGCGGCACCTTGCGGTCCGGCAACGGCAGCGACGGCTTGCCTGATTGACGAGGTTCTGTCGGTAACGGCCAAGAAGAGCGGCTATAGCTTCACGGCCGCAGGTGGCGGTGCTGCACCGATCGTTGCCTACACTGCGACGGCCGTGCCAAGCATCGTCGGCTCGAGCGGTCAGCGTGCGTTCTTCACCGACCAGTCTGGCGTGATCCGTTACGACACGACTGGCGCGGGCGCCACGGCCGCGAGTCCGGCACTGTAAGAACCATAACCTGCGGCCTGATCTTGGCCGCAATGCAGGAAGGAGAAGCACGGGGCGCAAGCCCCGTGCTTCTTTCATTTGGGTGACAATTAAGCGCGC